>Ga0209201_1001129_pt1 | contig 32670 bp, 33 predicted proteins | sample AD_UKC055_MetaG_FD_184411 | JGI IMG/M metagenome (GOLD analysis project Ga0209201, IMG submission 184411) | Active sludge microbial communities of municipal wastewater-treating anaerobic digesters from USA - AD_UKC055_MetaG (SPAdes) (version 2) | ecosystem: Engineered > Bioreactor > Anaerobic >... | reverse complement strand
CTGGTGGATGGCTGGTATCTGATTGTCGGATCTCTTGTGCAAAGTTTTCATTAGAAATGAGGAATAAAAATGACTCCGGATGCAGTTGTCGGATTAATGGCGGAAACCATCAAAGTGACCTTGCTGGTTGCTGCGCCCATACTAATTGTGGGACTGGTGGTCGGTATTCTGATCAGTCTGTTTCAGGCCGTTACCCAGATTCAGGAAATGACGCTGGTGTTCGTGCCGAAGATTGTCGCCGTCTTTATTACGCTCATCGCAGCGCTTCCCTGGATGATGGGAATGCTGATTAATTATACGCAGCATTTGTTTATCAATATTCCCTTGTATGTCAAATAGGAGATCGCCCGGTTCGAAGAACGGGCGATAACGCGGAGGCTGTTGAAAATGAATCTGCCTTTTCTTTCCGCACAGCACCTGGACGCCTTTATTCTCATTCTGCTTCGGGTAAGCGCCATTATTGTCACCATACCGGTCATTGCCGAGGCCATCGTACCGGTGCGAGTCAAGGCGTCCCTGTCCATTATTGTTGCTGTCATTCTGTTTCCGATTCTTGCCCCAAAAATACCTCCTACCGCTAACATTCACATGGTTCAGCTGGTGTTCCTCATGATCGGAGAAGTTCTGATCGGTTTGACGATCGGTTTTGTCGCCAGACTGGTTTTTGCCGGCATCCGTCTGGCAGGAGACATCATCGGTTTTCAGATGGGGTTTTCGGTGGCCAACGTTATCGATCCCATGAGTAACCAGATGGTATCCATTATTACCGAATTACAGTATCTTATTGCGGTTTTAGTCTTTCTCTCCATGAATGCGCATCATATGTTTTTTCAGGCCATTGTCCAGAGTTACGCGGTGGTTGCTCCCTTGAGTTTTCATTTTACCGGACAGCTCATGCAGGTGATTTTTGATGTCTCCAGAGACATTTTTATTATCGGTGTGAAAATATCAGCGCCGATTATGGCGGTCATGATCTTTACCAATGTTGCTTTGGGGGTTGTGGCGCGTACAGTTCCGCAAATGAACATTTTTATTGTTGGTTTTCCTTTACAGATTGCTCTGGGACTGATTTTTCTGGGTTTGACCACTCCCCTTTTTATTCGCATTGTCGAGGGACTTTTTCAGGGACTGCAAGGCAAAATTCTGACCATGATGCGTTTGATGTAAGAGGTTTTGGAAAAGTTGGTTCGAAAAGCATAATCAATTAACGAAATATTGACACAGATGTCAGAAATTTGTTGGAGATGCCATGGCGGAAAACGATGATCAGGAACGAAACGAGCAGGCTACTGGGAAGCGACGAGAAGAAGCGCGCGAGAAAGGTCAGGTAGCCCGCTCTCAGGAAGTGGTTTCGGTAAGCATTCTGGTTGCAGGTCTCCTGTTTTTCTATTTTGGCGGCTCAACGCTGATTCTCAAAACGATGAAAGTGATGACGGATGGATTCCGGAGCGCCGGCCAGGTCAGTTTGACACCGGACAGTGTTCCTGCAATTATCACCGGCTATATTTTCAATGGCTTCGGCATTCTTTTTCCCCTGTTAATTGCGGTTTTGATTGCGGCAGTGCTGGGAAATATTCTGCAGGTGGGTTTTATGTTTACCACACAAACCCTGGAGCCGAACATCGACAAGATTAATCCCATTAACGGATTGAAAAGACTTTTCTCTATGCGGTCCATTGCCGAACTGGTCAAGGGCGTTTTGAAAATCTGCGTGATCGGCGCCATTGCCTATATTATTATTCGAAATGAATTCGATAACTTAATTCCATTGGCGGACCAATCCACCTGGGGCATGTTCAGTTATATTGCCGGTGTCTGTTTCAAAATTCTTCTGGCAATGACGGTGATGCTGGTGTTTCTGGCTGCTCTGGATTACGCGTATCAGCGCTGGGACTTTGAAAAGAGTATTCGCATGACCAAACAGGAAATCAAGGATGAAGCCAAAAACACGGAAGGCGATCCGATGATTAAAGCCAGAATCAGGAGAATTCAGAGAGAAATGGCCCAGAAACGAATGATGGCCGAGGTTCCCAAAGCGGATGTGATTATTACCAACCCGACGCATCTGGCGGTTGCTGTTCAATACGATCCGCAGCGAATGCAGGCGCCGGTGGTTGTCGCGAAGGGCGCGGATTTTATCGCGGAGAAAATTCGAAATATTGCCAGGGAAAACGATATTCCGATCATTGAAAACAAACCTCTGGCACAGGTCTTGTATAAAATGGTCAAGGTAAACAATATGGTGCCGGAAGACCTGTACAAAGCGGTGGCGGAAGTTCTGGCGTTTGTTTATGAACAGAAAAAGATTAAAATATTCGGGTAAAAAGAAATGGCGGAAGCGCAAGTAACCACAGGCGGAAACGCTTTCCTGGATTCGGCAAGATCAAGTTCGGCGATGATCGCCATGGGCGTGATTGCCATTCTCATGGTGATGATCATTCCGATTCCCTCATTTTTACTGGATGTTTTACTGTCTTTCAGTCTGGCGATTTCCATCATTATTTTATTAATGTCCATGTATGTGCTGAAACCTTTGCAGTTTTCCGTGTTTCCCTCCATTTTGCTGATGGTGACTCTGTTGAGGCTGTCGCTGAATGTCGCTTCGACGCGCCTGATTCTTCTGCACGGTAGTGAAGGCACATTAGCGGCCGGTCATGTGATTCAAGCCTTCGGAACCTTTGTTGTCGGAGGGAACTATGTTGTGGGATTGGTGGTTTTCATGGTTCTGGTGCTGATCAATTTTGTTGTCATCACCAAAGGAGCGACCCGGGTGGCGGAAGTGTCCGCGCGCTTCACTCTGGATGCCATGCCTGGCAAGCAGATGAGTATTGACGCGGATTTAAACGCGGGCTTGATTTCGGATACCGACGCGCGACGCCGGAGAGCGGAAATCGAGCAGGAGTCAAATTTTTACGGGGCGATGGATGGCGCCAGCAAATTTGTCCGCGGCGATGCCGTTGCCGGTATTCTGATTGTTTTGATCAATATTATCGGTGGCCTGATTATTGGAGTGCTTCAAATGGGCATGCCGGTGGTTCAGGCGGCGCAGAATTATACTTTATTGACGGTCGGTGACGGTCTGGTGACACAGGTGCCGGCACTGATTGTTTCCACCGCGGCGGGCCTTCTGGTCACGAGAACAGCTGCTTCCACGGAACTGGGTGATGAAGTGAAGTCGCAGGTGTTTACGCAACCCCGGGCTATTGCGACAGCCGCGATCCTGCTTTTTGCCTTTGCTCTGATACCGGGCATGCCCAAGATTTCTTTTCTACTGGTTTCCGCAATTATCGGTTTCGCGGCCTGGAGAGTCGTGAAAAGCATTGCCCTGCAAAAGGTTGAAGAAGAGACGCTGGAAAAAGAGGCGCCTGCCGCTGCTGAAACGGTGGATGTGATCGCACCGCTCGATGCCATGGGATTGGAAGTGGGGTATGCGCTGATTCCAATGGTGGATGCGGCACAGAGCGGTGAATTGCTGCAGAGGATCAAAACCCTCCGACGCCAACTGGCGACGGAGATGGGTTTCATCATGCCGGCCATTCATATCCGCGATAATCTGAAATTGAAACCGGATGAATACAATGTGCTGCTCAAGGGAGTGGAAGTGGCTCACGGTTCTGTAATGATGGGGCATCATCTGGTCATTTCCGCGGACGACAGAGACTTGAGAATCAAGGGAATTCCTACCAAGGAACCGGCTTTTGGCCTTCCTGCCGTATGGGTGACCGACCGTGACAAGGATGCCATGATGGCTAAAGGGCATGTCGTGGTGGATCCGGCCACCGTTATTACGACTCATTTGACGGAACTGACCAAAACCTATGCCGATGAGCTGATGGGACGACAGGAAGTTCAATCTCTGGTGGACAATCTGGAGCAGCTCTATCCGCGCGTAATCAAGGAGCTTGTTCCCAAGATCGTGCCCATTAATCTCTTACATCGTGTCTTACAGCGGCTCCTGCGCGAGAGAATATCCATCCGCGATCTGCTGACCATTATTGAGACGATGGGCGAATATGTTGCCATGACAAAAAATGCAGATATTCTGACTGGTTATGTTCGACAAGCTTTGGGTCGGGCAATTACGAAACAGTATCAGGACCGGGATGGCAATATTACGGTGATGATTATGTCTCCGGACATTGAAGACAAGATCAACCGTTCCATTTCTCATACAGAACACGAGTCTTTTGTCTCTCCGGATCCGAATCTTGTCAAAAAAATGGTGACGAGTCTGCAAAAAATGATCAACACTTTTTCGGCAAGCGGTATGCAGCCGATTGTCCTTTGTTCACCGAATACGCGGATTCATTTTCGCAAGATTTTGGAAAAATTCTATCCGAATCTGGTCATTTTGGCACATAATGAAATAGCCCGCGAAGCGAACGTAAAATCTCTGGGAATGGTGGAGTAATGCTATGCAAGTCAAACGATACGAAGTTTCATCCATGAACGAGGCGATGACGAAAATTAAAAACGATTTGGGAGCGGATGCGATTATTCTCTCTACCCGGAAAATCCGCAACGGAAAGCAGGAGGCGTTTGAGGTTATGGCGGCCCGCGACGAAAAAACGCTTGCCGCGGAAAATGTTCCTGTAAAACCGGAGGGTTTTCCTCAAAGTCGTGCCCGGAATCCCCAGGAGGATATGGTAACTCTTTTCCGCGGTGAACTGCAGGAAATCAGGGCTTCGCTTGATGCCTTGCAACGGCAAAATTCCTTCAGGGCGGAGCTGGCCGAAATGAAGGAAACTTTGAATACTTTTTTTGAAGTGCTGGGCATGAGAAACGGAAGAATGCCGCTGGATCTGAACCGGAAGATTTATCTACGGCTGACCGGTGGTGGGTTTTCGCGTGCCGGGGCCTGCCGCATGATCGAAGCGATGAATCAATCCGCTGCCGGCCAGGCCGGATTAAGTGAGGAGGATGCCCTGCTTCTGGTGGAAAAGCAGATCCAGAACGCCTTGGCTGTGTCTGGCAATTCCGGAGAGGAAAGGCGCGTCAAGATGTTTATCGGTCCGACAGGCGTGGGAAAAACGACGACTCTGGCGAAATTAGCCGCGCGTTATTCGATGATGAAAAAAAGAAGTGTCGGCTTGATTACGACGGATAATTTTCGCATTGCAGCCGCTGAACAACTGGAAACCTATGCTAAAATTATGGGGTTGAGAATGGAGAGGGCTTCCACGCGGGATAGTTTTGCAAAAGCCCTGAAGTCTTTTGCGGATAAGGATGTTATTTTGGTGGACACGCCGGGAAAAGCGCGTCCGGATGACGGGTATCTGAATCAGCTTGAGCAGACTCTTCCCGAACGGTCGGTGGAAACCAATCTGCTGATCAACGCCACGGGCAGCGAAGATTACCTGGACAATCTTGTTTCTGCCTATTCGCGTTTCCGGATTGATCATCTGATAGTTACCAAGATTGACGAATCCCGGCGTTTCGGAGTGCTTTTCGATGTGCTTTCCAGGACAAAAAAACCGGTTACCTACTGGACCTGCGGCCAGAACGTGCCTCAGGATATTGAGGAAGTGACGCCGGCCAGAATGGCGAATTTGATGTTGGGGCGGGCTGCTCATTGAGCGTTCCGGAGAGAAACCTTTTGCATGCAGCAATGAATAAGGAGTGCTATGATTGGAGATCAGGCGGCAACGCTTCGCGAAATGAAGAAGAAAGAGACTTATCATCAGCAGCAGAGCATGCCCGCAGCCGGCCCATCCCGCCGCCGTGATAATCGGGCGATATCCATCACGAGCGGAAAGGGAGGGGTGGGCAAAACGAATATTGCTGCCAATCTGGCGTATCTGCTGACGGCAAAACACAGAAAAAATACACTGGTGCTGGACGCAGATACGGGACTGGCCAATATTGATGTTCTCACGGGAATTCATCCGCTGTATAATTTGCATCATGTGCTTCGCGGGGAGAAAACGCTTCAAGAGACCATCGTCATGGGGCCAGGAGGTATTCAAATTCTGCCATCGTCGTCCGGCGACCTGGAGATGATTGAATTGTCGCGCGGGCAGAAGCTGACCTTGATGGACGAATTAAAAACAATGAACGGGATGCTGGATTACATGTTGGTGGATACCGGTGCCGGTATTTCATCCAATGTGATGTATTTCAATGTGGCAGTTGAAGAAATTATTGTGGTGACGACGCCGGAGCCGACGGCTCTGACGGATGCCTATGCACTGATTAAAGTCCTTTATTCAGAGCATAAGAAAAAAAGATTCCGGCTTTTGGTCAATATGGCCCGCGATGCGAACGAGGCTAGGCAAATTTACACGACATTAAGCAGGGCAACGGATAATTTTCTGAATTTAACCATTGAATATTTAGGCCATATCGTATTAGATGACAAAATAAGAGAGGCGGTCAGACAGCAAAAATTATTTGCCGAAATTTATCCTCAATGTCCCGCGGCGCGTTGTCTGGCTAAAATATCGGAAAAATTATCCTCAGAGACGTTGCACGAACATGAAAACGGCGGCATCAAATTCTTCTGGGAAGGCATTATCGGCCAAAACCACGGATAAGCAAAAGCGTAACGACCTGGTTATGCAGTATGCGCCGCTTGTGAAAACGATTGTGGGAAGACTGGCGGCCAGGCTTCCCATTGATGCGGCGGATAAAGAAGACCTGATCAATGTCGGAATTCTTGGACTGATGTCCGCTCTGGAAAAATTTGACGAATCCCGAAATGTTCAGTTTGAGACATATGCAAGTTTTCGTATCCGGGGTGCTGTGCTCGATGAGCTGCGATCAAGAGACTGGGTTCCCCGCGCAACAAGAAGCAAGGACAATAAAATTGAAGGTGCGATGAACGCACTGCAGAAAAATCTCGGACGGGCGCCGGAAGAGACGGAAATTGCCGACTATCTGGGTATTCCTTTGGAAGAGTACTTTTCGCTTCTTGATGAAGCCAGATGTGTTTCTTTAATTTCCACGGAAGACTTGCCGCCGGACTATATGGAACGATACAGTCGGGAGGATGTTCAGAAGGTAATTAATGAAGGCAATCCTCTGTCCATGCTGGTGGATATGGAGTTTAAAGACAAAGTGAAACAGGCGATCAATAGGTTGCCCACCAAGGAAAAACTCGTATTATCCCTTTATTATTATGAGGAACTCACCATGAAGGAAGCTGGAAGAGTTATGGAATTGACTGAGTCTCGCGTCTGCCAGCTTCACGCACAGGCCATTTTGCGCTTGCGAAGCATGGTGAAGTTTTCTCTTTAGGAAATCAGGCTTGCGGATATGAAAAAAGTAGCCCTCGATTTACTGGAAGAATTTCCGGATCCGGACCGTCTGAAAGCAAAAGAACAGCAGGATGCCGAAGTATCAGAACAGATTACTCTTGATCAGGATGTAACCGGAGTCGATGAAGAAGCGATTCAACCCGTGCCTGATCGTCCGGTTTGGGCGTTCAACAAGCTGCTGATGGTTGCTGTTCCGATCATTTTCGTGGTGGTGGCCATAAGCGCTACGCTGATTTATTATTTTACGCGACAGACGCCAACCATCTCTCAAACAAAGCCGGGGATTGTCACCGGCCAACCGGCCGCCCCCGGCCAACCACCGGTCCAGCCCAATATTGCTCCAGGCCCAAGTTTGCCAACGGGCGCCTCTCCGGATGCCTTCCGGGTGGTGTATCTGAGAGACTTCATGATTGACATTAAGGACGCCCAGGGAAAAAGTTTTGTTTTGATGTGTGATGTGGCTTTAGATGTCGGCGAAACCGTCAAACCGGGAGAGTTGGTCAATAGCTCCGGTTTACGCCATATCGTGTATAAAACGGCGCAGAGCCGGAGCGCAGTAGCGCTGCGCTCCGTGGAAGAGCGGGAAAAAATGAAACAGGAATTGCTTTTAGCGCTGGAGAAAAAGCTGGGGCAAGGTTCCGTGAAGAATGTTTATTTTCTTAATTATTTCATAATGTAATGATTCAAAGAAGTATTGGGCAGAGACGGACGGTTTCTGAATACCGGGGAGGCGGGGATGGAGAGAGGCGAAATATATCAGGCATTGGAAGATGATTTTTCCGAAACCTTTATTCGCGAATTGATGCCGGGTATTTTGCATAATTTCGCCAATCCTTTAAACGGAATTATGGGGCGGGCAAGACTGCTGCAAAAGCGCATGGAGGATCTGTTGCAGAAAATCGATTTGTCCTATCCGGAAACCGCCGGCGCTTTGGAAAATGAACTGAAGCGGATTCGCAACGATATTGCTTCCATTAACAGGGAATCGGATTCTTTTTATGATATTTTCCGTGATGCCTCGGCAAAATTTTATGCTTTGGCGCACCGCGGTGTGGATGAAATGAATATCAATCAAGTTGTGTCCGCAGAAATGCGTTTTGCCGATTTTTATCTGGAATTCAAGCATGAAATTGTTAAAGAAATAGAGCTAGGTGAATATATTCCGGATATTAAAGGAAATTCTGCTGAGCTGTCGCTTGTGTTCTGGCGCCTGATCCGTATGGCGATGACCCGGGCCTTAAAAAGTGAAAAAAAAGTTTTCTATTTGAAAACCAAGCACGATCATTCAAATATTATTGTGTTGATTTCTTATTCCGGTGATGCCGTTTCCGCAGAAGACGAAAGCAGCGTCAGGCGATTTTTTTCGGATGCCTCGTCCGATCTGAATGACGTAAAAATGGAAAAAGGGGTGTCGTGGGCGCTGATGATCTTGAAAAAATACCTGGCTCATGTCCAATTTTCAGACAAAGATGGACTCAACACGATTACCGTGATAATTCCCCATGCTTTTTCCGATGGCGAGAAGAAATAATTTAAGTCATTTTCCAATCGTGACGATTCAATCCACAGAAGCATAACAGCTTTGGAAAGAATATCAGCTGCAGGGGGAGGAAAAAATGGTCACGGCCATAGACGTTCAGCAATCCATACTTCAGACATCACCTGCGGAAAAGATTCAGCAGATTCAGCAGCAGCATGCAGATTTGCAGCAGAGGTACAATCAGTTGAAATTGTCGGAGGAAGACCGCCTGGCGCGAGAGCAGGTCATGAAGTTTGATGAGACGGACAAGGCAATTATCCGGGAACAGGAAGAAAAAGAGGATAGACGAAGGGGACGGGGCGGGCACCCCCGGAAGCATATCGAAATGATCACGGACGACGAGAATTCTGAAGAGGGCGCCCTTGTGAACATCAAGGTGTGAGAAAGAATCATGTTGAATTCCGCGTTCCTGCAAATATTTATTGACCTTGCCTTGCTGGCCGCTGTTGTCGTTCTTTTATGGCGGGTAAACGCCAATCTGAAAAAACCGCTGCTCATGGCCCATCAGGAGATGATGAAGGAAATCAAGGAGATCATGGCTGAATCACAGGCCTCGTCCGAAAATTTTCTTCAAAAACTGGAGCAAAGCCGCTTGGCGCTGAAAGAAATTGCCCTCGAGCTGGAAATCAAAGAGCAAAGAGTCAAGGCTTTACTGGCAAAATCCGCCGGCGGTCAAAATGAAGTCGAAGGAAGGCGTTTTTCCGTTGACCCATCCGATAAATACGCACAGGTGATTGATATGATTCGCCGGGGCTGTTCCGAAGCCGAGACGGCTGATGCCGCCGGTTTGACGGAGGCGGAAGTCGGTTTGATTGTTGATCTGTACAGAGTGAAAAATGAGCATATCTGATGGCTGTTACACCTGCAATTTCCAGTATTCCCGCTAAAATCAGCCCGGCGGCGGACGTTACCCGCGCGAATCTTCCCTTGTCCAGTCTTCTTTCGCCCGGGGAAAAACTTACGGTTAGTGTCGTGGACAAGCTCTCATCGAATCAATACCGGGTGTCTTTTAAAAATGTTTCTTTGACGGCGACGAGCGACATTCCCTTGCAAATCGGCGAAAAACTTCAGGTAAAGGTTCATGCGGTTATGCCGCAGATTGTTTTAAGCCTGGGAGAGGCTCAAAGACAAAGCGCTGAAATGAAAATTCAGGAAGGTCTGATTCAGTGGCGCATGAATCCGAATGCTTTGATACAGCTTTTCCAGACATCCGGCGATTTTCTGGAGTTGCTTCGATCAGGAGAGTTGCCGCTCAATATGACAGCAAAAGAAATGGACGCTCTTTCAAAGCTTTTGGGTGATTTGATTCTTTCTCCCCAGACCAAAAATCATTCCCTGTTTGTGAAGGAATTTGCATCCAGGCTAGGTCTGTTCATGGAAAGTGACTGGAGTCAGGCTGTTGCGAAATTACCTAGAGAAGGTAGCGTCCCTTTGAATTCGGATAGTTTGAAGGCTTCTCTGTTAAAATTAACCGCAGAGTTGAACGAGGTGCTTCGCAGCGGTTCAAAAATTGATTCCGCGACAACGGGGAAATTGACGAGCCTGGCCGCTTTTGTATCCGAGGCCATTCAGAGCATTGAAGCCAGGCAAGCGCTGAATGTTGTCTATCAGCAAAATGAGTCAGGTATTTATTTACAGATTCCTGTGGCAGCCGGAGAAATGATGCGTCAGGCAGACATTTTTATAACACCCGACAACAAAAATGCTTCCGGTTCCCAGAAATATTCATCCTGCTCCATCAGGATTTTTCTGGACTTGGACTATTTGGGCGAAATATCCATTGATGCCGCACTGAGGGAGGGACGTATCCGATGCATAATCAAGTGCGAAGATGAAGACATTCGGCATCTGATTGATTCGGCCGCCGGGCAATTGAAGAAGGCTCTGTCCGGCATTGGCTATGGCATAGAAAGGATCGACTGTCTCCAAGTTTCCGAACTGAAGGAAAAGCGAGCGGAATTTATTGAACAGCAATTACTGGAATCGACATTTCTGGTGAATCAATTTGTATGAGGACAACGGATGACCGATGCTAAAGAAGAAAAGAAGGGCCCCGCTCTGGCTGCCGCTCTTCAATATGATGCCCAAATCCATAGCGCTCCCAGAGTGACAGCCAGCGGTAAAGGCGCAATTGCCGAAAAAATTATTGAATTGGCCAGAGAACAGGGGATTCCGATTAAAAATGATCCCGATTTGATTCAGGTATTAAGTAAGCTAAAAGTCGGTTCGGAGATTCCCGTTGAACTCTACCGGGCGGTTGCGGAAATCCTCGCTTTTGTTTATTCTCTCAATGAAGAGCAACGCATGAAAAGCAACGCGAAAATCTGAAATATCTTCTCCAGTCGGAAAAAAATTCCCAGCAGTCAAAAATTGCCTGATTTTCTTTTGCGGAAACTCGCTTTACCCGGGTGTTGAAGAGGAATGTCTTGGGGGTATAATGTAAATAATATAATGTAATCAATGTATTATGTTTTCTGAAGATGCATGTTTCACCTTCATTTCCTCTTGAGATTTATTATGGCACATCACTTGCAAAAGAATGACGAAAAGGAGAATGAACAATGCTTTATGATGTGACGGATGTAGCAAGAGCGGGAGCAAGAAAACTGACACAACTCGATTTTGTGACCAACAATCTTGCCAATGCATCCACCAACGGATTCAAAGCAGAACATTTATATTTTGCGATGAAGGGAAAGCCGGCTCAGGAAGAGGCGCTTTCCTCTTTGGGGAACACGGTTTCGCATATGAACTTTTCTCAGGGAACCTTGAGAGTAACAGGCAATTCGCTCGATCTGGCCATCGAAGGAGATGGCTTTTTTACAATTCAGACCCGGCAGGGCGATGCCTACACAAGAAACGGCAGTTTTGCGCTCAATAAAAATAAAGAGCTGGTTACCTTAAATGGCGAATATGTTTTAGGCCAGGCGGGAAAGATCGTTATTGATGGAAAGGATGTCAGCATTGACAAGGATGGGACGATTTCTGTGGATGGAAATCCCTCGGGAAAATTGAAAATAGTGGATTTTGGCAATGCTCAAGCGCTTACGCGTTCAGGTGAAGGTCGTTTTCTGGATAGCGGAAAGGCTGAATTGAAGGAGGCGGGCTCATACCGCATCGCCGGGGGGTATCTGGAAATGTCCAATGTCAACGCAGTGCGGGAAATGACGGATATGATTGAAATTCAACGTGCTTTTGAAACCTATCAGAAGGTGATCCTGACCTTGCAGACCATGGACAATATCGCTACCAACCGAATAGGAAAAGTCGGGTAAAGGAGTAAATCATGATTCGATCACTATGGACGGCGGCAACCGGAATGGTTGCCCAGCAAATTGAACAGGATGTTGTTGCCAATAACCTTGCCAACGTTAGCACGGTTGGCTTCAAGAAGTCCCGGGCAGATTTTATGGATTTGATGTCTCACATTTACGCCAAGTCCGGCGCAGAAACCACACAGGGTGGTCAACTGCCCACCGGTTTTGAGGTTGGCATGGGAGTAAAACCCATATCCACGCAAAAGCTTTTTACCGAGGGAGACCATGTTCTGACCGGAAACCAGTTTGATTGGGCCATAGATGGTGATGGCTTTTTCCAGATTGATGATAACGGAACGACGTACTACACACGCGCCGGTAATTTCAAACTGGACAAAGATGGAGCGGTTGTCAATTCCGAGGGCCTTAAACTGGTGCCGAATATCACCGTTCCATCGGGTACGGTGACCTTTACCGTGGATACCGGAGGCACCTGGACAGCCTCGGATCAGGAAGGCAATCCATTGGCTACAGGCCGGCTGGAGCTGGCAACATTTGTCAATAACGCGGGCCTGACCAGCAAGGGAAGAAATCTCTTTGCCAAATCAGTGGCTTCCGGTGATGCAGTTACAGGGAATCCCGGCGAAAACGGTGTCGGAACGATTTCCCAGAACTTTCTGGAACTGTCCAACGTGAATGTAGTAGATGAAATGGTCCGAATGATTGTCGGTCAGCGGGCATATGAAGTTAATTCCAAGGCGATTCAGACCGCCGACAGTATGTTGGGCATTATCAACAGTCTCAAGAGGTCTTAATCCATGAAGTCATTGAGCGTAAAACCTATCTGTTGCGCTTTCCTGGTTTTCTTTCTGACAATTGCTCAACCGGCATGGGTTTTCTGTCAGCAGAGTCCAGAAGAAGTGGTTATGGAGCAAATTCGCCGGCATGTTACTCAAAATATGCTGTTGCCGGCTGAAAATATGAGGATAGAGTTTCTTTCCCGGATACCTTCCATGGAAAAAATGTCGGGAAAAAAAATAACATACAGTATTGAAAGCCGGCCTAATGAGCAGTTTATCGGCGATACGTCTTTCGGAGTGCGCATTTTTTCCGACAATATCTTCGTCAGAGAAATGACGGTTCGCGTTCGTATTGAGGTCTTAAGAAATCAGATTATCAGCGCGTCTGCCATTTCGCGGGGCAGTATTTTGACAGATGGTGATGTGACTGTCTCTCAAAAATGGGTGCGAAGCATTCCGATCAATGCCGTCTCCTCACTGGATGAAGTCTTGGGGAAAACGATTATTATGGGCGTGGGACCAAATACCACCATTACAAAAACAATGCTGAAAGAAGCCACACCGGTGAAAAAGGGAAAAATGGTGCAAGTGATTCTGGACAATGGCGTTATGAAGATGCTGACCAGCGGAATGGCGGAGGAAGATGGCGCGGAAGATACAATAGTGAAAGTGCGCAATCTGCATTCCAACAAAGTCATCTTTGCCCGGGTCATCGGCCAGGGAAAAGTTCAAGTGGATTTTTAAAAAAAAGAGGCTCATATGAAAAAGACATTTCCTATCGTAATCTTATCCGTTGCATGCTGTTTCTTCATGATGGCGGGTTGTGCAACCAGACAAGACATTGTTCGTCCGGACATTCCTGATACGCCGGCTCAAAGGTTTGAGCCAGCAGCGCCTGGGTCCATCTGGCGCGGGGAAACGGACAAAAGCCTGATGTTCACAGACCGTAAAGCCAGATATTTGAATGATATTGTTACAATTATTGTTTCGGAGGCCGCTTCGGGGCTGAATAAAGCCTCTACTGCCACCAGCCGCGACAGCTCAACTTCCGCATCCATTGATGCGTTTTTCGGTCTGGAAAATTCGGTCATGGGTTCCAATGCGAATATGGGCGGGAAAATCGCCCTGGGTGGTAAATCGGCCAATGAATTAAGCGGTCAGGGCAACACGGCCCGTAACAATACACTTGTGGCGCGTATTACCGCGCGGGTGATCCGTGTTCTGGATAATGGCAATCTGATGATTGAGGGTCGGCGTCAGGTCACCATCAATGCGGAAGATCAGTATCTGATTATCGGCGGTGTGATCCGACCTCAGGATATTACTGCGGATAATACCATTGCCTCGCAGTACATTTCCGATGCGCGTATTGTTTATACTGGCGAAGGCGTTATCAATGACAAGATGAGACCGGGCTGGATGACCCGCGTGGTGGATTGGGTTTGGCCCTTTTAACAGGATAAACGAGGATGATTCTATGAAAACGAGAAAGTTCAGTATCAGCCTTATCGTATTGATGACGGTCGTATTGTTATCAAACTTTGCCTTTGCATCCCGTATCAAGGATATTGCAACGATTGGCGGAGTCCGTGACAACCAGCTTGTCGGTTATGGTGTGGTTGTCGGTCTGGCTGGCACGGGCGACGATCTGGCCAAAAACCTGTTCACGCGCTCTTCTCTGGCCAACCTGATGAATCGCCAGGGAGTTTCCATGAAAGACCAGATTGCTACCCTGAAAGCAGACAATATTGCCGCTGTTATGGTGACCGCCACGCTGCCGCCATTTGCCAAAAACGGCTCCAAAATTGATGTGATGGTTTCTTCCGTTGGTTCGGCCAAAAGTCTGCAGGGCGGCACGCTTTTGATGACACCCTTGCGTGGTGCGGATGGTGAGGTTTATGCCGTGGCCCAAGGCGCCGTTTCTCTGGGCGGCTATTCCGTGGGTGGGGCGGCCGGAGGCGGTGTTGTGAAAAATCACACAAGAGTGGGCAGTATTGCCAACGGCGCAACGGTGGAAAAAGAACTGGCCTACGACTTTGATTCGAAACGAGTTTTGATGATTAATCTTCAACAGCCTGATTTTACAACGGCCAGTAGAATGTCGGCCGTGATCAACAAGGCTTTGAATATCGCTGAAGCCAGACAAATCGATGCTTTTTCTGTCAGTGTCAGAGCGAAAGAATCATTTGCCGGATCTCTGTCCGAACTGGTTTATCATATCGAATCTCTGGACGTGCCGGTGGATACGCCAGCGGTGGTGATTCTGAATGAAAAGACCGGTACGGTGGTCATGGGTGACAATGTGCGTATTTCAACAGTTGCCGTGGCGCATGGTAATCTGAGCATTCAGATCAAGGAAGAGATGAAGGTATCTCAGCCCCAGGCTCCCGTTGTTGTTGTTCCTCCTCCGCCGAGAGCCGGTGTCGCGAATGCGATGGCCGCGAGGGCTCAGAATATTATGGCAAGAGCCGGTGAAACTCCGACTTCAGGCACAACGACTGTGCCCGGCGGGCAGACCGTGGTTGTTCCCGAAACAACGGTGAATGTTACGGAAGAGAAAAAGCAGTTAATGCTGATTCCGCAATCGGTGACGATCTTTGATGTGGTCAGGGCGCTCAATGCCATCGGTGTATCGCCCCGTGATCTGATTACCATTTTACAGGCGATTAAAGCGGCCGGCGCTTTGCAGGCAGACATTAAGATTATTTAATCTTTCATCAAAAGGAGGATATGAAGATGGATGTGACGACAGCTCTGCAAAAACTCCCGGTTCAAACGCAAGGGACAGAAAAGGCTTCTTCCTCAAGATACAGTGAAGCCGAGCTTCAAAAAATAAAAAAAGCATGCGCTGATTTTGAATCGCTTTTTACCTATGAACTGTTGAAAACCATGCGAAAGACCGTTCCAGAAACGAAAACCGGTATGGGCAATTACGGCAAAGACACTTTTACAATGATTATCGATCAAAAACTGTCAGAAAATATCTCGGCCACGGATCATGGTCTGGGCTTGAAGAAGGTTTTGTTCGAACAAATTACGAAAACCGGTGCCATGGAAGCGCCGGAGGGAATAAAAAACAAATTAAAGTAATATCTCAATTTTGCCGATACGGTGTTTAAAGATTAAACCGGTAAGGAGAGGTTTCATGAATATCAGCAACATCAATGATTCAAATGCGCAGTTCATCCAGCAGTCTTCGCGTGGCGCTCAAGGGGCGCAGGCAATGGACAGGCCGGTAAGCTCTGCCTTAATGAAACCGGAAGAGAAGGTTGATCTTTCCACCACGGCAAGAGATATTCAGCAGGCGAAAGTAGAATTGTCCGGGCTGCCTGATGTGCGCGAAGACAAAGTGCAGGCTATTAAATATCAGGTAGTAAACGGCGCATACAACGTCAGCGGTGCGCAGATTGCCAATAAGATGGTGGGAGAATCGCTTCTTGATCTGTTTGCCTAGCAAATCCCGAAACTTCGGGTAAGAGCCTTTCTTTCAAGAAAGTCCCATCGGTAATACCTCTGCCTCCGCGGTGGACAGGAAAAGGTCAAAAATGTCTTTTTCGGTCAGCCATCCATTTTCATCAAACGACGTTTATTGCGCAAACCATAAATGAAAGAAGGATGTTGAAATGTTGAATCATAGCAATACCGTGACCAACTGTTTGGAAGACGCCGCCATTGAGGAGTTGTTTGCCTCCCTGATTGATATTCTGGGCAGGGAACTTACGATGTATCAGGAGTTAAAGGATTTTCTGGCGGCTGAAAAAAGTGTGATCGTGAAATCCGGCTCTCTTGAGCAGATCAATGAGAACAACTCCCAAAAGGAAAATATTATTCTGAAAACCAGAATTCTGGAAGAAGCACGCTATAATGTTTTAAAAAAAATTGCGCGTTATTTGAATCTGGATGAAAGAAGAATCAAGTTATCAGCACTGGTTGAGTTTGCAGGACATGAGAGGGCGGAGACTATTGAAAAATTGAAAGCGGCGCTTATGATTTTGGCACGGGACATTACACGAAGTAATGAAGAAAATCGATATTTATTAAATACTTCAATTAATAATATCAAAGGGTCTCTTAATTTTATGTCTTCTTTAATGAATCGTTCAGGCGTCTATCTTGGTAACGGCGCAATTGGCGAAAACCGGAACAGTGGTAGATTGCTGCATGCGGAGGGATAGAAGATGGCCGGAGGAATAAGTTCATCTCTTTTTACGGCAAGAGAAGCGCTGCGCAGTAACCTGACAGCCATTAATGTCACCGGCGCCAATATTGCCAATGTCAATACAACCGGCTACACCCGGTTGAAACCTGTTTTTCAAACGACTGGCGCCATTGATGTTGTTTCAACGCGGGATCAGGCCGGAGTAAAGATTGCCGATGTCGAAAGAGTCTATGATCGATATTTGGAATATGAAATTGTTGAAAAGCAATCTTCTGTTGAAAGCTACACCGCTCAACAGGATTTGCTGCAGCGAGTGGAATCAGTTTTAAACGAAAATGTTGAAGGTGGAATTAATGATGCGATGAACGCGTTTTTCAACGCGTGGGGCAATCTTGCCACGGACCCATCGGACAAGGCTAGAAGAGACCTTGTTGTGACTGCGGGAACGAATCTGGCGTATCTTTTCAATCAGCGTTCGGAAGCGTTGACAAACATTCAGTTTTCGGCAGACGACCGGGTGGCGGAGACGGTCTCGACACTAAACGGTTATTTAAAGGAAATGGCGTCTTACAATAAGAGTATTTCTGACATGGAAAGCTTAGGGGGCAACGCATCGACCCTGAGGGATGCCAGGGGGAATTTGCTAAGTGAGATCAGTAAGTTAATAAGTATTAACTATATCGAGAAAGATGACGGATCTTTATATCTTTATTTGCCTGCCGACGGAAAAGCGTTGGTTGAAGGTTCCAATGTGTGGGAACTGCAAGTACAGAGAAATTCGTCCAACGATAATTTGTATGATATTGCTTTTAAAGCCAATTCGTCCGAATCTATCAATCAACAGATTAGTGGAGGAATGCTTTACGGTTTGTTGGATACGCGTGACCGTTTGCTTTCATCCTATCTGGATTCACTTGATCAAACAGCAGCCAGCATCATTAATAAAGTGAATGAAATTCATGGCAACGGTTACGATCAGGATGGCAATCCGGGCAGTCTGTTTTTCAATGCAGCTACAGATGCAAGGCAGATGAGTGTTACTGAGGAAATTACGCAGGATTCCAGAAAAATTGCCGCATCTGCCACGGTCAATGCTGATGGTAATAATGCGATTGCCTTGGCCATGATCAGAAATGATCAAATGTATGCGACACTTGGCAATTACGCAACATCGGTGCCGGGAAACGGCGTCAGCGGCCAGATCAACAATATCGGGCAGGCTTATAAGGACTCAACGGCTGCCATCCAGATTGGACGTGGGGCAACTTCCGACAGTTGGGCTGTGACCGGAGCGGGAAATGGCGGATACAGTAATATAAGAGTTTTATCATCAAGCGACAGTACCGTGACGCTTAGTCTCAATGGAAATGACACAGCCGATATTACGTTGAGGCTATCCGGAAACTGGAATAATGGAGATACCGTGTCCTTCAGTTTGAAAAAGGCGGACAGTACAGTCGGCATCGATGGATATTTTAATTCTTTTATCGCAGGAATGGGAAGAGACCTCCAAAGCGCCACGCAATCGCTTACCGCTTCAAAGGCCATTCTAACTCAACAAATGGATCAGAGAGAGCAGTTCTCCGGCGTTTCTTTGGATGAAGAAATGATGAACCTGATCAAATATCAGATGGCTTATAACGCAGCGGGGAAATTGACGACAACCGTCAATGAGATGATGAACATATTAATGAATTTGGTCCAGTAAGATTAAGACGAGGTGAACGATATGATCGGCCGGGTTACGGATACACTAAAATATAATATGATTATTCAGGGGATGGCTGCCAATCAGCGCGAATCCGCCAAACTGACAGAACAGCTGGCCACGCAGAAAATCATCAATCGCCCGTCTGATAATCCCACAGGCACAAGCGATATTCTTGATTATCGGACTATCCAATCATCCATGGAGCATTACCAGAATAATATCGGAGATGCCGATGTTTGGTTGAGCCTGTCTAACACCAATCTAACCGGTTTAATCGACATTGTAAATCAGGCAAAAAGCATTGCTGATTCGGAATCCGGCTCCCTGGCATCATATGAAACACGCTCGACATCTGCAAGCTTAATGGGTACCAACATTGATGAAGTGATTTCTCTGCTGAATGCGCAAAATGGGGACAATTATCTGTTCAGCGGATCGGCAACAAATGTTCAACCTTTTTCCACATCTTACTCATCTGCATCAGTGAGTGCGGCTTTCGCAGCTGTGACCAATACATTTGACGGCACGGTCACGTCTGGTGGCACATATGGCGGCACGGAAAATAAAACTTATGTACTAAAAATTACGGGAGGAACAGTTACGGCAGCCAATTATGCCGTTTCATCGGATGGGGGGAAAACCTGGTCAGCGACCGGGACAGCCAATCTTTCAGCTCCTGTTACCATTACACTGGGAGATGGAGTTTCTCTGGACTTTACAGCTGGTACGCAAATAGCTGCCAATGATTCTTTTGAGGTGAAGGCATATGCTTCTGGTTACTATCAGGGAGATAACAATCCACTGGAGACATTGATCAGCAAGAATTACAAAATGGAATATAACATCAGCGGCGCAAAAGCGTTTACCGGACAATTTGCTTTTGCCGATTTCTCTGGCGCGGTCGTTCTGAAAGGAAGTGAGGCAAATAAGGCAGGGGGGACGGCAATTACGGCCGGAACCCTTTGGAATGCCATTGATGGAGCAAATGTACAGAATGGTACCCGGATTGAAATTACAGGCCTGAATCATCAAGGGAATACGGTCGGTCCAACTGAGTTTGCCATTACGGATGTGGCGACTCAGACAGTGGGTGATTTATTGGCCTCAATACAAACGGCATTTGGTGCAACGGCTTCGGTTTCGCTGGATGCGGCGGGAAGAATTACGCTTACAGACAATACATCGGGTGCAAGCAGAATGGCGATGAGTCTCAATGTCACAAACCCAGTCGGTAGCTCGCTGGATTTCGGTGAAGTGGCTTCCACTTTAAGCGAATCTATTGAGTTGAAAAGAGGTGCTACGGCAGCTGACTGGACGATTACCGGTTTTAGTTCAAAACTGACATCCGCGACGATTGTGGGAACACCGACATCTGATTCTATCACCGTTCGTATCAATAATGGTGCTTCAACATCGGATATTGCCGTCAGTTTAACAGGAAGCTGGAATCAGGATGATACCATCAGTCTTTCTCTTGCCTCTGGTGTCAGTAAAATGACTACTACTTTCAATGGGTCCGGTTCCGTTGATTTGTTATCCACCTTGAATGCGCTCAATTACGCTTTGCGCCTTCCCGAGTCGGAACAGGAAGCCGCAGTTCAATTGATTGCTGCTCAGGTGGATAATCTGGCAAATTCCAGGGTTCAATTGTATAGCTATTCATCTGAGGCTTCCGCCAAGTTGAGTTCTCTGGAAATGATCGGTAAAAACAACGATTCGTTTAATCTAGAGATCAGCAATAAATTATCGGAAACAGAAGAAGCGAATCTTGCGGAGCTGATTATGTCTTACCAGATGAAGCAGGTTTCCTTGCAGGCTTCTTATAATATGGCTTCTAAAATTGGAGAAATGACCATACTGAATTTTTTATAGCCGTCGGGCTTCTTTAAAGAGAAAATAATATTTATTTATAACAATAGTTTGAATGATCAGGGTCATATTTTCCTTAAGTTTTAATCCATATTGCCGATTAAAAAAACGGTAAAATTTAATCAAAGGGCGAAATATGGCCGTTACACCTTATCAAATTAATAATGTCCTGAATGCATATACCAGGCAAAGCAAAATTAAAATTTCATCTTCTTTGTCCAAGGAGAATGCTGCCGGCAAACAATTTAGAGATATCGTGTCCTTATCCGTGAAAGATGCGCGCAAAGAGGAAGAGATTGAAAAAATCAGCTATAATCTTCGGGATGTACTTCTGAAAGGGGAAGACGGGTAGAATATTCCTTTTTTCCGGAAATCTTTGCAGCCGGACAAGTCTTTTAAAAATCGATAACAATCAGTTCCATGCGGTTATTCAGTTCTTGATGGTCTGAAAAGATCATGCGAGAAAAAGCTGGTATCCTAAACACGATCTTGGTCATCTAAAGAATAACTCCTTTTCTTCAATTGAAGGGAGAAAATGAATGGTTAAAATCAAACAATATTTGCTTTCTGTTCTGGTATTTCTCGTATTCGCAGCTTGTCAGGTTCTGGCAGAGGTTCCGATTTTGGAAGGGCCAGGGCAAAATAAAGAGCTTGCCGGCAGTGTGGAACGGACAAACAAAAGCGAAGCAGGTTTCCTTCAGAATAATTCGGGAGATTCGAAAGAGGTAAGGACAAAAGAAGATACGATCACAAAGTTTCTTGACGAGCTGCAAAAGGAAAGATTGTCTCATAGAGCGGAGATGGCGGCTGAAAGAGATCCTGTTCGCCGAATATCTCTTGATCAGGAGTGGCGAAGAAAAGAACTTTCCAGAAAAGCGAAAATATTCATGGAAGCATGGAATACAGGAGATGAAAAACTCACCCTGAACAAGGCTTTGGAAGAAGTAAAGCTCATCAAGAAGAATATAGAAGACTTACAGGATCAGATGGATCTCAATTATGCATTGTATCTGACCGATCTAAAAAACGCCTACTTGCCTCAAAACGTGTTCAAAAATGTGAAATTGCCCTCCTTTCCCGCGCCGAAGGATGATTTTGAAACGATGGCTGAATATCAACAACGGATAACCGTTTATGAAATGCAGATCAAAGAAGCGACGGGCGCGGAGAAATACGAAAATAATAAAAAAGAAGAAGCTGGTAATCTTTTGAAAGCAAAGGAAAATTATTTATCTCAAGAAATTACTCTCCTGACCCCTTTCATTGACCGTCTTCACAGGCTGCAGACCCGCCATTTTAACATTTCCAAAGGAATTGATTTGGAGGTGAATCTGGGGGCTCCTGATGCAGAAAATCATCGATTTCCGGTTGTTCTTCGATCGGGGGAAAAGACATGGAACGTCTGGTGGACCTATTCGGACCGGAATCGTGCCAGAGAATTATATCAGACTCGCACCAATCTGTATGCAGAAGCGATTTTCCAAATTGAAGAAGGAGCTATACCTGTTCCAAAGCTGACGGCTGCAAAAATCACCCATGTCGGAACGGGCGAATCAAGGGAATTTGTTCTAGATAAACCTGTCATCTTTAAAGAAATTGATTACCTGGACTTTCTGAAATATCAGGAATCATCGCTGAAAGAGGAGTTGGGCACGATCCGTAAAAAGGAAGCACATTTGTCTGCCAGAAAGGAATTGTCAAGAGATGGTCACTTAACCTCTTATGATGACAAGACCATTTTGGATACGAAGACGAACTTGATGTGGGCAGTCGGAGATAACGGAGAGGATATAAACTGGACGGGAGCAAAAATCTATTGTCAACATTATTCTATGGGTGGGTATACCGACTGGCGAATGCCCACACAGGAAGAATTGGCAAGTCTTTTTGATGGGAGTAAAAGCTATAAGGTTGACAAGCGGCATTACAGTGTTCATTTAACTTCACTGATCCAATTATCCGCTTCCTGTCTGTGGACCTCCGAGATTCGCGAATCGGAGGCAGCCTATTATGATTTTATACATGGAAAGCTATTTTGGACAGGCAACACCTATTCCCGAGGTTATCGGGCGCTTCCCGTGCGTGTGAACAAATAGTTTTTTTCTTGCATTCGAAGGAATTATCATTTACAGGGTCCCTGAAATATAGTGCCAGCATGGCTGGTTTTGCCGATATTTGTGCATGTTGGCCGGTAGCGGTAGTTTTGTATGTGATCGTCCGACACCAGGAAAAAGCGAGAGTGGCGGAATTGGCAAACGCACTGGACTTAGGATCCAGCGGGTAAAACCTTAGGAGTTCAAGTCTCCTCTCTCGCACCAGAATGATTATAAATAACAAGAATATTATACTTAAGGAGAAAAGCAGTGAGTGAACTTGCCGTAACCGTAGAGGATATCAATCAGTTTAAGAAAAAAATGTCATTTGAAATACCGTGGGGTTTTGTGAAAGACGAGTTGGATCATGTGTATCGGGATCTAGGTAAGAAAGCAAAAATAAAGGGCTTTCGTCCTGGAAAAGTTCCACGGAAAGTGCTTGAAAATTATTTCAAGGCCGATGCTGAAGGAGAGGCAATCACGAATATTGTTAACAAGTATTACTGGCAGGAGCTGGATAATCGTGGGCTTGTAGCGCTTTCACAGCCGGAAATTGAACAGAATGGATTGAAGGAAGATTCAGATTTTTGCTTTAGCGCGGCTTTTGAAACAGAACCGGATTTTGATCCGCAGGGATATGTAGGCGTTGAGCTGGAAAAAGTCAGTTATTCTGTGTCGGAAGAAGATATGGACAAGCGTTTGCAGGAAATTCGTAAAACTTTTGCGACAATGGAGGAAGTTGAGGATGATCGGCCGGCGGCGATGGGTGATTTTGCCAGGATTGATTTTTCAGGTACGCTGGATGGCGAGGCTCTTCCGGAGTTGAATTCAGAAAATTATCTTCTGGAACTTGGTTCAAAAATGTTTGTTCCCGGTTTTGAAGAAGAGGTTGCCGGCATGAAAAAAGGTGAAACAAAATCATTTCATGTGACGTTTCCTGATGACTATTCCGGGAAAAAGGTGGCGGGGAGAGAGGTTGCTTTTGCGGTGACATGCAAGTCTTTGCAGGAGCAAAAACTTCCAGAAATCAATGAAGAATTTATCAAGAATTTTGAGAAGTACAATACGCTGGAAGAATTGAGAAACGATGTTCGCAGTATGCTAGAAGAACAATGCCGGCGCAAGGGGGATACAGAATTTCACGATGCTATGATCGATGTTATTCTAAAAGCGAATGAATTTGCCGCGCCGCCTTCTTTGGTGGAACGCCAGATTTTCTATATGGTTACCGACCTGCAGAAGAGAATGAGAGCGGCAGGCATGGATGAACAAAGTGCGATGGAATTCAGTTTTCGCATGCATGATCAATTTCGGCAGGAAGCCGAAAAAACAGTAAAAACCTATATAATAATTAAGAAAATTGCCCAAAAAGAAGGCCTCGCCGTAAGTGATACGGATATTGACGATCATATTGGAAAAATTGCGGAATTGCATCATACGGATTTTCAAAATGTTAAAATTGCTTATGAAAATCCGGATCGTCTGGATGCGCTCAAATCGGAAATTATTCAGAAAAAGGTGTTTGACTTGATCGAACGCCAGGCAAATATTACTGTTATTGAAAAAGAAGGTATAAAAAAGGAGGAGGCATCGTGAATTTAATTCCGATGGTGGTGGAACAGGATGGACGAGGCGAGCGGGCGTTTGATATATATTCCCGTCTTTTAAAAGATCGAATCATTTTTTTGGGAACAGCCATTGATGATAACGTTGCCAATGTGGTGGTCGCACAGATGCTTTATTTGGAAGCCGAGGATCCAGATAAGGAGATTTTTTTCTATTTGAATTCGCCAGGCGGCCATGTCAGCTCGGGTATGGCTATCTACGACACCATGCAGTATATAAAGCCTCAAATTTCAACGGTATGTATGGGACAGGCGGCCAGCATGGCGGCTGTTCTTCTAGCTGCGGGAGAAAAAGGAAAGAGATTTGCTCTGCCCCATTCACGTATTTTAATTCATCAGCCGCTGGGTGGCTTTCAGGGGCAGGCCACCGATATCGATATTCAAGCAAGAGAAATTTTGAGGTTGAAAGACGAGTTGAACAAAATTCTATCTGATTTAACCGGCCAGCAGCTGGAAAAAATCAAAAACGATACCGAGCGTGACTATTTTATGACCAGTCAGCAGGCGAAAGAATACGGTCTGATCGATGAAATTGTCGTCCGAAAGCCTGTTTTGGCGGGCGTTTCATAAAGGAGAAAGTAAGTGATTAAAAGAAGTAAAGAAAATCGAGGTCAAGGTGGTATGCTTTTTTGTTCTTTTTGTGGAAAAATGCAAAGCGAAGTTCGCAAACTGGTAGCAGGCCCGACAGCGTATATATGCGATGAATGTATTGAATTGTGCCGGTGCATCGTTGAAGAAGAAGAAAAAACAGTGGAAAAGGGTCCTAAAAATGTCTTACCGGAACCGAAAGAGATAAAAAAATTTCTTGACTCCTATGTGATCGGACAGGAAAAAACAAAAAAAATTCTTTCTGTAGCGGTTTACAATCACTATAAAAGATTATTTTCTAATGTCAGTTCAACAGATGGAGTTGAAATTCAGAAAAGCAATGTGCTTCTCATCGGTCCGACTGGGTCAGGAAAAACTCTCTTGGCCAAAACTCTGGCAAAATTTTTGAACGTTCCTTTCACGATTGCGGATGCCACCACATTAACAGAAGCCGGTTATGTGGGAGAGGATGTGGAAAATATTATTCTCAGCCTTTTGCAGAATGCGGATTATGATGTGGCGCGTGCTTCCAAGGGCATTGTTTATATTGATGAAATTGATAAAATTGCCAAGAAGTCCGGCCATCCCTCCATTACGCGTGACGTCTCCGGAGAGGGTGTTCAACAGGCGCTGCTAAAGATCATGGAAGGAACCATGGCCAATATACCGCCAAAAGGCGGGCGTAAGCATCCTCAACAGGAGTTTATTCAGGTTGACACGACAAATATTCTCTTTATTTGCGGCGGTGCCTTCAATGATTTGGAAACCATTATTTCCAGGCGCATTGGCAGCAATACGATGGGGTTTGGCGCGGAAATCAAAAGCAAAAAAGAAAAAAGAGTGGGTGAAATTTTGTCCGAGGTTCGTTCGGAAGATTTGCTAAAATTCGGCCTGATTCCTGAATTTATCGGGCGTTTACCGGTCATTGCCACTCTGGATGATCTTGATGAAGCCTCTCTGGTGCGCATTTTAGTGGAGCCAAAAGATTCCATTATCAAACAGTATAAGAAATTGTTTGAGCTCGAAAATGTCGATTTGAGATTTACGGATGGAGCGCTCCGCTGTGTGGCCAAACTGTCCCTGGAAAGAAAATCCGGTGCACGTGGCCTTCGTTCCATTCTGGAGAATACCATGCTGGAAGTCATGTATGACATCCCATCACAGCGCGATATCAAGGAATGTGTTATTAGTGAGGAAGTTGTCATTAATAAAGAAAAACCAATTCTTATATACAATACGAAATCTGAATCCGCATAGTCGGTAAACTAGTTAGGATGCAAAATGACTGAAGAGAACTATGACCATCTAATGAAAACAAGCATTATTCCTCTTTTGCCTCTTCGGGATGTGGTTGTTTTTCCCCATATGATTGTTCCACTTTTTGTCGGCAGGGAGAAATCCATTGCCGCTCTGGAATCTGCCATGAAATACGAGAAGGGCATTTTTATGGTGGCTCAAAAAAATGCCAAGAAAGATGATCCCGTAGAAGAAGATATTTATCGGGTAGGAACCATAGGAATCATTATTCAGCTTTTACGACTGCCGGACGGAACGGTCAAAGTGCTGGTAGAAGGCAAGACACGCGGCGCTATCCGCGAATATCTTAAAAATGACGATTTTTTTCTGGTAAAAGTGGACGAAATTGGAGACGTCGATGATGACCAGCATGATGTTCGCAAGCAGGCTCTAATGCGTAGCATCAAGGAATCATTTGAATTATATCTGAAGTTGAGTAAAAAGGTCCATGTGGAAATGATGGGGACCATTGCGGCAATTGAAGACCCATCCAAATTGGCCGACGTAGTGGTGACCCATCTGAATGTCAAACTCGAGGACAAACAGAAAATCATTGAAATATACAATGTCGGCGAACGGCTGGAAGCGATTTATGCGCTGATGCTTTCCGAGATTGAAATATTGCAGGTCGAGGAAAAGATCAAGCGACGTGTTAAAAAGCAGATGGAAAAAACGCAGAAGGATTATTATCTGAATGAACAGATGCGTGCCATTCAGAAGGAGATGGGCGAGAAAGACGATTTTAAAAGTGAAATTGCTGAACTCGAAAAACGCCTCAAACAGAAAAAACTTTCCGACGAAGCCACCAAAAAAGTTCGACAGGAAATCAAAAAACTTCAGATGATGTCACCCATGTCGGCGGAAGCAACGGTTGTACGTAATTATATTGACTGGCTGCTGGATATGCCATGGACGGATGTTACAGAGAATACATATACGTTGAAAGAATCCGAGACGATTCTAGATGAAGATCATTATGGCCTGAAAAAGGTTAAGGAAAGAATTATCGAATATCTTGCGGTTCAAACTCTGGTGAAGAAAAACAAGGGACCAATTTTGTGCCTGGTCGGACCTCCGGGTGTGGGCAAGACCTCTATTGCGAAATCCGTTGCTCGTGCTACAAACCGCAAGTTTGTGCGGATTTCTCTGGGCGGCGTTCGAGATGAAGCGGAAATCCGGGGACATCGCAGAACTTACATTGGTGCGATGCCCGGTAAAATCATCCAGTCTTTGAAAAAAGCTGGATCGAACAATCCTGTTTTCTGCCTCGATGAAGTGGACAAGCTCAGTTCCGATTACCGGGGCGATCCCTCATCGGCGCTTTTGGAGGTGCTCGATCCTGAACAAAATGTCGCTTTTAATGACAATTATCTGGACGTGGATTATGATCTGTCGGATATTTTATTTATTACTACCGCCAATGTTTTACAAACCATTCCTGCGCCTCTGCAAGATCGAATGGAGGTAATCCGCATAGCCGGCTATACCGAACAGGAAAAAATGCAGATTGCCAGGAAATTTCTTCTCAATAAGGAGATGGAAGCCAACGGTCTGGTTGTTGACAATGTAGAATTTACCAATGGTTCTGTTTTACGCATTATCCGCCAATACACAAGGGAAGCGGGCGTGCGCAATCTTGAGCGGGAAATCGCCTCGGTTTGCCGGAAGGTTGCAAAAGAAATTGTCGGCAATAATGGTGTTCGAAAGAAAATTATCATCAGTTCTAAAAGCATACCCAAATATTTGGGAGTTCCGAAATTCCGACACGGCGAGACGGAGGAAAAAAACCAAATTGGCCTGACCACCGGTTTAGCCTGGACCGAAGTCGGTGGTGAGCTTCTGGCGATTGAAGCTTCTGTCATGGAAGGAACGGGGCGTATGGTGATGACTGGAAAACTAGGCGATGTCATGCAGGAATCCGTACAAGCGGCCCTGACATATATTCGGGCGCGCGCTGAAAAATTTGGTTTGCAGAAAAATTTCTATAAAAAAATCGACATTCATGTTCATGTGCCGGAAGGTGCGATACCCAAGGACGGCCCGTCTGCCGGCATTGCTATGACAACGTCTATTGCCTCTGTTTTGATGAAAAAAAAGGTTCGTGCTGACTTGGCAATGACAGGAGAAATAACATTGCGCGGACGAGTATTGCCGATTGGCGGCCTTAAAGAGAAAATCCTGGCTGCTCATCGTGGCAATATCAGGATGGTGATCATTCCGAAAGATAATGAAAAAGATTTGGCGGATGTTCCACTCAATGTACAAAACGCTCTGAAAATTGTTTTTGTAGAGTACATTGACCAGGTTTTGGATATTGCTTTGGTTCAGGATGAAGAAAAATCAGGTAAAACGGAGATTGTTGACGAACGGGTGAGCGATCAGACCATCGTTTCATCAAGAATGACAAGTTAGATATTTTACACAGAGTTTTGAAATTCAAGATCTCAAGAATGTAAGAATTTGTTTTGAAACAGATCAATAAATTCTCGGATTTCATCTTCCTGGCCGGGTGAAAACCATTTTATGGTTTTATCGGCTGAAAACCAGGTGGACTGTCTTTTGGAATAATGCCAGGTTTCCCGGTTGATGCAGTCAATCGTCCTGTTCCAATCGCAGCATCCACGAAGATATCCGATGATTTGTCGATATCCTAGCGACTGGAGCGGTTTGATGTTTTCACTGTATCCTTGGTCGAGAAGATCTTGAACTTCTTTCACAAATCCAGCTTCCACCATTTTTTCCGTGCGGAGACGAATGCGGTTTTTCAGATCGTCGCGTTCAACCCGAAGACCGATTTTGCAGGTTTCGAAAGGGGAGTATGCAAATTGGTGCTTCTGTTGCAGGGAGATGATGGAAATACCGCTTTGCTCCATAACTTCCAATGCCCGAATGATTCTGACGGCATCATGGGAATGAATCAGTCTTGCCGCTTCCGGATCTTTTTTCTGCAAAAGACCATAAAGATAATTGCAGCCATATTGATACTTAAGGTCTTGATAATATTTGCGTATATTTTTATCCACGGGTGGAGTGTCAATCATTCCCTGAAGAAGTGCCCGAATATATAAACCGGTTCCTCCGACGACAAAAGTGTTTTTTTTCTCCACAAACAGCCTCTCAATAACTTTTCGAGCTTGCTGGGCGTAAATGGCGGCATTGTATTCTTCATCCGGATTCACAATGTCGATGAGATGGTGTGTTACCCTACGTCTTTCGATTTGGGATGGTTTGGCTGTTCCGATATCCAGATGGCGATATACCTGAAGAGAATCGGCATTGATAATTTCGCCATCGCAAGATTCAGCCAACCCGATGGCTAGGTGTGTTTTTCCGGTTGCTGTTGGTGAACAGATGACAACCAGCGGTATTTTGAATTTATTTTCGTTTAAACATTCTTTCGATTTCATAAAGAGAAAAATGAATGCTGATCGGGCGGCCATGCGGACAGGTGGCGTTAAAAGGTGTCTTTTCCAAATCACGGCAAAGAGAGGCAACTTCTGCGGGAGAAAGATGAGTATGGGCTTTAATCGCGGCGCGGCAGGCCAGAGAAGCCAAAATCTTTTCCTTTTTTTCTTCCAGCGATGGCGCGGTCTGATGATTTTCCAGCTGATCTGCCAGATCGGCGATGAGATCCCCCGCTGGTATTGGGGGCAGGGAAGTGGGCAGCGCTTTGACCACGATAGCATCACGGCCGAATATTTGCAAATCAAGGCCGATTTCGCAGAGAAAGGGAAGGGCTTCCTGAAAGAGGTCGATTTGAGCCGGAGGCAAACTGATGACTTCCGGCATCAATAAAGGTTGGCTGATGTTTTTTTCCGATCCTGCTATTTTTAAACGTTCCAGGAGAATTCTTTCATGAGCGGCATGCTGATCCAGGAGCATGACCCCATGAGGGCCTCCGAATACCAGATACGTACCGGCAAACTGACCCAGGTATTGCTGGCCGGCGAAGGTGATTTTTTCATCACACGAAATATTTTCAATCGGAGCGGAAGCATCCGGTATTGTTTTTTCGCGTCTGAACAGATCGTCAATGATAACGTTCTGCAGATTCGTCCTAGAATAAACATTTCCCGGACGTTCTGCCACGTGGGAATAATTTCTCGACTGCCGAAATCCGGAAAAAGTGGAAGGTGATTCATCCTGGGTTATGCGATAGGCCAAAGTGCCTGATAATGTCCGGGGGGCGGCCAGGGCCCTGGCAACTGCTTTGGAAACCAGATCATAAATGTCGGAAGCATGACGAAAACGAACTTCCAGTTTGGCTGGGTGAACATTGATATCCACATCCTGTCCAGGAAGCTTCAGAAACAAAACAGCCGCTGGATAACGGCGTGGCTCAATGACTTGACGATAGGATGACAGAACGGCGTGCGTGAGGCCGTTGTCACGGATGAAGCGGGAATTGACATACAGGTAAATACTTTTTGAATTGTACCGGGTATAAGAGGGATCCGATATAAAGCCTTGAAGACTGGCTTTTTCGTTTTGTTCCTGCAACTCGATACAAGATGCCGTAAAGTCCTGTCCCATGACCGTGTCCATCCGGTCGAAGATTTTTTTTACGGACGGGGCGGTAAAAACTTCCCGTTTGTCGGCGATTGCACGCAAGCGTATTTCCGGATGCGCAAGCGCCAAACGAGCAATGACCTCGATGCAGGCGCTTTGCTCCGTAGCTTCCGTTTTAAGAAATTTCCGCCTTGCGGGTACATTGGCGAATAGTTCTGTTACAGTTATCTGCGTTCCAGGAGGGAAGCCTGCAGGTGAAATATCCAGAATGCGGCCTGCTTGAGAAACTGCCCGTGTTCCTTCAATTTCGTCATGGCGGCGAGTTAACAACTCCACATGTGCAACGGAGGAAATACTGGCCATGGCCTCACCCCGGAAACCGAATGAACCAACCGAATAGATGTCTTCCAACTTCAATATTTTACTGGTGGCATGTCGTTCAAAAACCAGTGCAACATCTTCACGTGCGATACCCGTGCCGTCATCGGTGATCCGGATGAAACGGCATCCTCCATTTTCTATCTCGACCAGAATACTGCGTGCACCCGCGTCTATGGCGTTTTCAACCATTTCCTTGACAATGGAAGCCGGTCTTTCCACGACCTCTCCTGCGGCAATCTGATTGGCCACATCTTCCGGCAAAACCACAATATGCCTGGTCAATTGCTAATTCCTCTAGTCATTAACAGATCAAGCCGCAGTGACAAAATTCTTTTTGTCACTGCGGCTTGATGGATAACATTTTCAATTCCGGTTTAGTCTAAAACGATCATAACTCGACATTGTTTCATGAAAGGGGCTTTTTCCGCGGAGTTGCGAATATTCTGTGCGTCGGCATTGCTGATGACGATGTCGGCCTTACCGGCGCCACCGGTTTTCAGTCCTTTGACGGTTACCGGATTGGCTGTAACCCGTTGATTACTTTGGGCTGCCGTCAAATCGCGGGCGTATCCACTCATGCCTTGCTGAATGGCATACTCGCGCTCCACATTGGCGGATCCGTAAACTTCTCTGCCGTCTTCGTCAAAAATGCGTGGCGACATGGCCGGACGTGCCTGAATGCCGCGGGCGTCAATAACCAATCCAGTGTACATGATGGGGGCAGGAGCGGCAGGAGGCGTGGGAGCAGTGACAACCGGAGCGGCAGGAGCCGGTTCTGTAACGACCGGAGCAGGTGGCGCTTGTACCGGAGGAGGTTCAGGGGAGGGAATGGTTTTACGCTTTTCAATGGACAAAGGGATGACCACTTTTGACAATTCACCGTAAAGAGGCATTCTCAACTTGACTTCTACGGTTCCGTCAGACAGGTATTCCTGGTTAACCACTTGCGCTCCTTTAACAAGGCCTTCGACCTGTGCATTTACAACATCACTTTCTACCGTGAAGTCTTTGACACTGGTCCTGGAATCAATCTGAACACCCTTGGTGATTTCCAGCAAATTTCGGTAGGCGTCAACCTTGGCTGCTCGCAATGCCATTGGGCGCGCGTTGGGTTTGCCCATGGCTCTTTCCGGAGGGGCGCCAATTCCCACAGCTTCAATGTATCCTGCCGACCAGTTGACTGAACCCTGACCAACCTTTTCCACCCATTCGGACATACTGATCTTATCCTGACAGAAGCCGGCCGATGTGAAGAAAAGCAGAACTCCCGCCATGCACATCATGAAAACCAATCTGAATTTCATAAATCCTCCTTCATTGTACTTTAAAAATTTCTCAAAAATATCCTTTTGCGTGGTTAAAAGTAACAAAATATTCATCAGGTTGCAATAGGAATTCTGAAATTGCGCAGATATTTTGTTTCCAGAAAATGTTTTCCTGAGAATACCTTGATTTAGATTTTAATCAGCTTGGATTTGAAATCCCGTGCAATATCACGGCGCTCTTCGCGTTTCTTGATGTCTTGACGCCGGTCATGCACTTTCTTCCCTTTAGCAACACCGATTTCAACCTTGACCATGCCGTTT
>Ga0209201_1001123_pt1 | contig 32794 bp, 28 predicted proteins | sample AD_UKC055_MetaG_FD_184411 | JGI IMG/M metagenome (GOLD analysis project Ga0209201, IMG submission 184411) | Active sludge microbial communities of municipal wastewater-treating anaerobic digesters from USA - AD_UKC055_MetaG (SPAdes) (version 2) | ecosystem: Engineered > Bioreactor > Anaerobic >... | reverse complement strand
AGATCCCAAGAGTATGGGCGGAGAGCCGGCTGGAATTCAAATCGATAAATCGCCAGACAGGATTTATCTTGATGATATTGCTTGTGTTACAGTGATCCCTAAAAGATTATTTAGGACACTAGTGCGATCACGATTACGATGACGATTACGAATGACGAGCACGAACCCTCAACTCTCAACCCTCAACTCTCTTTCTGCGTCCTCTGCGTCTCTGCGGTGAATCTCTGCGGTGAATCTCCCTCGCCGATTCGCCGTTCCGCCGGTTCGCCGGTTCGATTAATTGCCAGGGTCCGACCCGAAGCATTTATGAAGGCCGGTCCATTCTGCATCGGCGGCTGAATTGCATAATGGTTAATAATTCGTATGGATTGGGGGAGTCATGTTCAGTCACATTCCCTCGGCGGGGTCCAGGGGCGGCGCCCCGGTTCCGTTCCGAGCGGGAGGTGCCGACTGGTGACGGGATCTGGGGATGCACCACGCGTGCCGTGCGGATCAGGACAGGCAGCGTTCCGCTTCGGGATGGAAAACAGCTTGCCAGAGATCGGGTCGGGGGGGTATTATCTTACCAGTAAGATTTGTTGTCAGGAGATACCCGTGGCCCGAATCGCAACAACCAAGATGTCCTCCAAGGGACAGGTCGTCATCCCGGAAGAGATCCGCCAGCGGCTGAAGCTGAAGGCCGGCGCCCAGTTCGTGGTGGTGGGCGAAAACGATGTGGTCATCCTGAAGTCCATCGCCCCGCCGGCCAAAGAGGAGTTCGCCAAACTGGTCGCCGAAGCCAGGAGACGGGCGAAAGCGTCCGGTTTGAAACGAGCGGACATTTCCGCGGCCGTCGTCAAAGTCCGGGAACGCCAGTGAAGATTGTTCTCGACACGAACGTCTTCGTTTCCGGGATTTTTTTCAAGGGGCCGTCCTCCCGGATTCTGAAGGCCTGGTGGAACGGCACATTCCAGTTGGCCGTGTCACCGGAAATCCTTGAAGAGTATGAGCGGACTGGCGAAGTTCTGTCGGCGCGCTTCCCGGAGATCAGCCTGCAACCAATTTTGGAACTGGTTACGGTCAAGGCGGAGATTTATGCGTGTCCGAATTTGCCCCGGCAGGTATGCGCGGACCCGGATGATGACAAGTTCATTGCCTGCGCCCTGGCGAGCCGATGTGCCGCACTCGTCAGCGGCGATCGACATCTACTGGCCGTCTCCGGTTTCCAGGGAATTCAAATCATGAAACCACGGGAATTCATGGAGCGATATCTGCCTTGATCGTTCCCGCTCGCGGTGAATGTTCCCACCGGTGTGGCAACCGATCGCATCCGCAACCGGAAGGGAATCCGAAGGGATTGCGTTCCCTCGACGCCAGCAGGACGGTCACCCAGCGGTCGCACTCGCCGTTTTGAAAATACGCGTCGCCGCGCGTCCGATACCGTTCCGCCGGCTGCGGCTGGAACGCGGCGTCCAGCTTGTTCTCGATGAGAATCCGGATTCGCCGCTACCGGTCGCGGCGCAACCGGCCTCCCCGCCGCTTCACCGGCTCGCCGTTTCGCCAGCTCGATCCCCCCTCGACTTTCCATTGACAAAAAGAAGTGCTTGGCGCCTTAGAGTCTTGGCGCGCCCTTTCCCCCTCTGCGTCCTTTGCGGACTCTGTGGTGAATTCCCCCTCGCCGATTCGCCGTTCCGCCGGTTCGCCGGTTCGATTAGCTCCTCAGTGCGTGTCCAACGCCCCATTTTTCGATCGAAAAAACGATCTAAGACCCTAAATCGTCTCCAAATCTCAACGGATATTTATCAACACAATTCGTTGTTGTGGTCTGATTCGGATGATTGCAAGGCACCTTCGAGGATAAGGATGTGAAGACGATCTCCCACTATACCGCTCCAGGTGAGTCCGCAGGCGTGGGGAGTGCTATGCTCAAGCACAGCGGGAAATCGAGCAACAGGGCGATCCGTCAATGCGTCCTTAATGATGGTTTCCCCGCTTTGTTGGAGCACCCTGAAAGGGTAAGTCAGTGGTCCGGCGGCAATGACAGATACATTGCCTTCTCCCTGGATGACATCCAAGCATTTCTTGCTCTCAACGTCCCATACCCGTACTGTATTGTCTGATGATCCGCTGACAATCCGCCGGCCATCTGGAGAAAATAAAACGCTGTTGACAGAATGTTCGTGTCCCTGGAGAACAGCCAGCTCGGCTCCATTCCCGGCGTCCCATATCCGGACAGTCCGATCGGTTGAGCCGCTCGCGATTCGACGGCCGTCCGGGCTGTAAGAGACACTCTTGACCCAGTCCTTATGTCCCCTCAGCACAGCTAGCAGAGCCCCACTCGCAAGGTCCCACACCCGCACTGTATTGTCTTCCTGGCTATTAAAACCAGGTGCACCGGATCCACTGATAACCCTAAGACCGTCCGGGCTAAACGAGACACAATTGATCCCTCTCTCATGCCCCCGCATGGCAGCCAGCTGAGCTCCGCTCTCAGCATCCCACACCCATATCGGATTGTCCCCACCATCCCTCTGCGATCCGCCGATGATCCGGCTACCATCCGGGCTGAATGAAACTGTTATCACATTTTTATAAATTCCCCGTAGGACAACTAGCTCAGTCCAGTTCTCCGCATCCCATACCTTAATCGTTTGACTCAAACCCATCGAGCAGATCGCAAACTTCCGGCCGTCGGGGCTGAATGAGACGCTGATAATTCCATCCTCAGACCCAGGGATGACGGCCAACAGGACTCCGTTGTCGACATTCCACACCTGCGCCGCTGTACGGTCTTCTGATACGCTGATAATACGATGCCCATCTGGGCTGCACGAAACGCGGGTGACCTCAACATCACCCTGCGGAACGACCTGCTCGGTCCAGTTAAAGACATCCCATATCCTCACAGTACCGTCATCCGAGCTGCTGACAACCCTCCGGCCATCCGGGCTGAACGAGACGCAGTTCACTCCACTTTCATGCCCCCGAAGAACGGCTAACTCTTCTCCGCTAGATGCGTCCCAAATGCGCACCGTCTTGTCTACTGAGCCGCCGCTGGCGATCTTTCGGCCGTCCGGGCTGTACGCGACACTATCGACCCAGCTCTCATGTCCCCGCAGGGAAACCATCTCGGTTCCGCTTTCGACGTCCCATACAAGAACCATCTCGTCATTTGAACCTTTTAGGCCGCTGACGATTCTCCGGCCGTCCGGGCTGAATGCGACGCTGTTGACCCAAACACCTCTCAATGTCACGACCTCGTGTCCTTGAAACAAGGCCAGTTCCCCCCCTGTCTCGGCGTCCCAAATCCGCACTGTATTCTCTTCCGACCCACTTGCGATCTTGCGACCGTCAGGGCTGTACGAGACGGAGTAGACTGAACCTTCATGGCTCCGCATAATAGCCGGGTTGGCTCCACTACCAGCATCCCACACTCGCACAGTACTGTCGAGTGAGCCGCTGGCGATTCGACATCCGTCCGGACTATAAACTACGCTTGAAACTACGTGCTGATGACCCCGAAGGATAACCAATTCTGTCCCGCTTTCGGCATCCCATAACCGCACGGTATTGTCCCCCGAGCCGCTGGCGATCCGGCGGCCGTCCGGGCTGAAGGCAACACTTGTTACTTCTCTCTCATGTCCCCGCAAGATTGCCAGCTCGGCCCCGCTCTCGGCATCCCATATCCGAACAGTGTTGTCACGTGAACCGCTGGCAATCTTCCGGCCGTCCGGACTGTAAGCGACACACAGAACCGATTTCGCATGACCCCGCAGTACGGCCTTGAGTGGCGAAGCGAGCGGAATGGATGGCGGGCGCCGGGTTCGGACCCAAGTAAAGTCAGGAGAATCCCGCTCACTGAGCGCGCGCCAATCCATCAGAAGGGTATGCAACTTTGGCCCGATCATCTCCCAGGGCGGCGGCTTCTGCCAGCCTCCATCGGGGGGATCATAGTGATTCGCCGCATCCTCGCAGTCATACCACCATCCGTGATTCCACGCGCATTGGAAAAGGGCTTGCGGATAGTCTTCCGAGTGTTGAGCGATGAAATGGATGTCGCGACGGATGGCAATATCGAGGAGTCCCAGGATTCGGCGTCGGGGGCGTGGTGGAGGTAGCGCCTCGACGGCCCATTGGAAGTTGTTGGGAAGTTCAAATGTCTGGCCCGCATGGACTTTAGCCTGCAAGAAGTGAAGATCGGTGAGCAGGGCTTCCACTTCATCCCATCGCTCGGCGCAGGGCAGGTGGAAGGGCAATTCCTGCAGCGCACGTCGCTCGCCCGTCCACGAGTCATCGCCATTCGGGTCGCCTCGTTCCCAGAAGCAGTTTGCCAAACCACTATGCAGTTCCTGCTTCATCGGGATCAGATACTCCGATCTCGACGCGTCGCCCAACTCGCGATGGTAAAAGCCCAGCAGCGCCCCACCCTCTCCGGCGCGACGAGTCAGGTAAGGTTCGATATCGCCCAGCAATCGGGACCACAGGACGACGGGTAACCGGGGTCGATCGGATCCAGCCAGAATGTCCGCGAGGAAAATTGACAGGCGGCCTTCGTCCCGCCGCAACTCGTCAAGCCAGTCCGCGGCTGCCTGTGCGTCAACATCACCGCAACCATGGGCACACAGCGAGCGCTGGGCACAGGCGACAATGTCCGGAGGCAGATGGAAGGCTCCTTGCAGGAATGCTCCGTAAACTATTGCATCATGAGAGAGTACATGGAGCATCTCGTCTTCGGCCAGGCCATACCGTGAGGCTGCCAGATAACCGAGCGCGCGGGAGACCAACGCAAGGCCATGCTGTTCTCTGTGGGCCAAGCGGGTGAAGAGGTTTTCCCGGATCATGCCGTCGACGCCGGGAGCCAGGGGCTGCGGATCCTCCCACGAGGCCCACCGCCGAGCTTCCTCCAGGGCTAATCGCAGGTAGAGCGGCGGGCTTCCCGACTGAAGGAACTTGTCCACTACTTCTGCGCGTTGAGCCGGCTGCAGGGTGCGTTTGACGTCCATCAGCCAAAGATCGAGCAAAGTTTCGCCTTCCGCTCGCTTCATCCCGCCCAGTTCGATGACATCTGGCTGCCGGATGGACAGGGCTTTTAGCGTGTCCAGCGGCCGCATGCTCAAGATCAACCGAACATGTTCGGGAAGCTCGAAGGGGAGCCAGGCCAATATCCGACAGGGATCGTTTTCGGGAATCTGATCGATTGCGTCCAGGACGATGATTAGGGGTGACCTCGCCGTGGCCGACTTCAGCCGTTCGCGGAAGTCGTGCATCAACTCGTTCGTTTCCTGCGGCACGTCAGCCGCATTGCCATCATACCGCCGGCTTAACTCCATACACATACTGCGCAGAAGCCCCGCTCCGGATGACGATGCCGGTGTGGTGCCGATGAACCGATACACAAGGTGCGCGTTAGGATGTGCCCGCTGTGCGTCGTTGACGACCTTGGCCATTAGGGCAGACTTGCCCATGCCTCCCGCACCTGTAATCACCAATAGACGCCTTGAACTCCCGGAATTGTCACGCCGGCCCGGGAGTATCTTTTTGATCCAGGATGAGAGCCCCGGCTTGTTTGAGGTCCTCATCTCCAAGGAGGCGTGCCTGTCGGCGATGTACCCGGCGATACGACTCAGGATCTCTTCGCGTCCGATAAAGTGTTTCAGATGCCGCTCGGCCACCTCATGATGGACAAGGCCCTCAGCGTCAAGCTTATCGTCAAGCATGACATGGAACGCGCCAGGAGACACCATATCGTTTGGAGTCTCCAGCTCGCGATCGATCTGTTGCCGAAGAACCTCGTACGCGGCTTCCGCCAATCCAGCGAGATGGCCCCTCATGGGTTTGTGAGTATCCGAAGACCAGGTCGCCCGGCAACGAACAATGTTCGCCTCGGGTATGAGTGACGCGATCTGAGCCTTCAGGGCGCTGATGGGGCCTTGATCCAAGTCGACGAATCTGTCGATTCCCTCGTTTTCGGGAGCAACCTCCAGCTCCCTAAAAACGCAGACTATCTTCTCCTCGGGATGCTCCACCATCAGCGCGCCGGCCGCGATCTCCTGATGAGTGGCTGAGGCGCAAAACGGGAGCAATTCGGTTCCAGTGAGCCCAATCGCCAGTGCCCCTGCGCTAACCGTCTGCTGCAACGCGTTCTCCACCTGCTGCCAGATCATGTTGTCAGCGTAAGGACCTCCCGGATCCCGCGGCCGTAGCAGGTACTCCGGAGGGACGGCATTCTCGTCAAGACGGTACCAGGAATCGAGGAGGCCCTGCTGCCTCGCGTCAACCGCCTCACGGATCCGCGCAAACACATCCGCCGGGATTTGAGGCGGTGGCGGCATCCAACCGTAGCGCTGACCCAGCAGCACCAGGAAATTCGGGCGAGGAGTGACCTCTTGGCATCGCCAGATCTCTTTCAGGCAGATGGTCATCGCCTGCTGGTCCAACGACGCCTCTCCGCTCACGCCCCAACGCAGGTCGATGGCCTGAAAGCTCGTACCCCTCTCTCGGCAATACCGTTCCAGACGTGGAAAGGTTTCCGCCTGAAGGACATTCCGCTCCTCGATTAAATCGCTGAACGTTGAGCTTACAAATACACGAAATGTCCGGCCTGGCGGCATGGTTCATTCCTCCAGCTTCGAAAGTCCTTCGGCCATGTGGTCGGGGTCGATCATGCGACAGCGCTCGCAACGACCATCGACCATCAACGATCAACCATCAACTGTTCTATGACCTGGCGATGCCTGGCCAACCACGTGCTCAGCCGCCGGGCGGCGGCGAGGCCGGCCTCGGCGGCGGACTGCTGCGTGTCCATGCCCCGCGCCGCGTCCACGGCCGGGACGGCGATGCGCACCGCCACCGCTTTCCCCGCCCGAGCCAGCGCCATGCCTCGGTCCAACAGCGGCTCAATGGCCATCTGCAGCTCCGGCACCCGGGCCGCGCCACCCGTGAACTGCAGGTCCACTTTCCCGTGGCGCAGCTTGTGGACGAGTTTCGCCCCCTTCGGCAGGGCCACGGGATGGAAGTGCACGAAGCCGGCGGCCGCCGGCTTCTTCTCCGGACGGGCCATGTTCAGCTCGGGCGCGCGGTCCTGGGCGAGCTCCCAGTACCGCTGCCAGAAGGCCGTCACCGGCTCGTCGGGAACCGGGCGGTACCCTTCCTCCGCCTTGCGGATGGCTCCGTCCAGCAGCGCCAGCTTGTGCGTACGCCGGGCGCCCAGCCTCGGTGCCTTTCGAAACCACTCCCGCATCGCCTCGTAGGTGACTACGGCGTCGAAGCCGTGAAGGGGAGGCGCGTCGCGCCGCGACGCGCACGGAACGGACGCACCCGGCCGCACTTTTCGCCGCGTCGCATTCTTGCCGGACGCGCAAGGCGCCGCGGCGGGCATGACCCACAGCTCCTCCCCGTGCTCCGGCCATCCCAGGTACACCTTCGGCGCCAGCAGGACGGTCACCCAGCGGTCGCACTCGCCGTTTTGAAGATACGCGTCGCCGCGTTGGCGATACCGTTCCGCCTGCTGCGGCTGGAACATGGCGTCCAGCTTGTTCTCAAAAAGAATCCGAATTCGCCGCGGCCGGCTGCGACGCGACCGGCGTCCCGCCGGCACTTCGATGGCCAGCTCCAGGTCCGACTCGCCGCTCGACTGATCCACCGAATGCCGCGCGCGGACAAATCGCGCCGCGGCGAGATGCTCTCCCAGCACCATCCCGGCCAGCCAGCGCCAGAAGCGGTCACCGGCATGGAACTCCTCCAGCAGCAGCAGGTCGATGTCCCGCTCGCATACGCCGGTGATGCTCAGATCGGTGACCTTAGGACGTTTCATCTCTAACCGGGTTCTTCACAACCGCAGTTCAAACGTGCTGCCGCCCAGGGGGACGAGCTGGAGGCGGTGCGGCTGCCCCTTGGGCCAGGTGTCCAGACCGTGGAGGCAGAGCCAGGCGGGTATGCCACGGCCGCGGATCTCGGGACAGGTGGTCCAGAAGGTGTCTGACAGCGGGAACTCGTGGGGTACACCTTCAATGCGCACCGTGACCGACCGCCAGGCCTTGCTGAAGTAGCGGTCCCGGTTAGGCCCACCGATCCGGACTCCCAAGGTTGCGGCGCGCCAGGTGGTGACTTCCATGCGGGATCCTCCTTGGGGAGAAACTCCTGACTGGAGCACTCCACCGAGAAACAATCACCCGGACGATACTCCTTCTGGTCCTTCCGATCAACACTCAGACGCGGCGGAAGGCTGCCGGACCTGCCAGATCAGGGTGAAGCCGTAGCGGTACCCCGCATAACCCACGCATGTGAAGCGGCGCCCGGTCCTGTCCGTGAACGGCCTGGCCGCCTGGACCAATTCCGCGGGAGACAAGTCCCGCCCCGCCGCATTCAATCGCCACAGCTCCGTGTATTCCCGGCTCCGCAGGTGATTGCTGCCATCCGTCGCGAACAGCCCCCCGTTGACGAGCTTGTCGCACACCTCCTGAATGTGGTCCCGCTTCAGCCAGAGGTTACCGCTTCCGCCCTCGCCCTGGCTGTCGCCGCGATAAAAGAAGACGCCGAGCATGGTGATCTCTTTCCGGAACGCGGAAAAGCCGTACCCCCGGCGCCGGTGGACGGCGATGATCCGCCCGCTGCGCCGGTGCCGGTAGCGCTCCGTCAGGACGCACGGCTCGAGATCGGGGTATCGTTTGCCCGTGATCGGATCGACCTTGTATTGAACCTCCGCTCCGGCGGGACCGCGCAGGTGCTTTTCCAGAAATTCATAACCGGGCCAACGATGGAGCAGCGGCCGCGCGGTATCCGCGGGTCTTGAAAGGGGAAAATACGCCTGGTCGACGAACCAGAACGCCGTGACGGCTGGAGCGAACAGCCGGATGGGCACCTGCCAGTCGTCGCCGCTGCACGGGTAGAAAAGCGCCGTGCCCTCGACGGCGGCCAGCGCGTCCGCCGACAGGATGTACGTCTCCTCCATCTCACGCCCCTCCCGCGGCGAGGGACAACACGTCGGACACCTCGTACCGGAAGCGCGGCAGGCCGGACGGCGTGAGCCAGTCCCGCGCCACCGTCAGCGTGCGCCGCCACGCGGCCAGGTCCAGGTACTCCGCGGGCGTGTGCTCGTTGTGGTACCCGACGCTCAGGTTCACGCCGGGGATGTCGCGGCACAGCACGCGGATGTCGGTGACCGAGCTCCGGTCCGGCTCGGCGTAGCCCGTCATCGCGGCCACGTACGCCCGAAAGGCGTCGGTGCCCACGTCGTAGCACTTGAAGTCGGCGGCGTTCCGGCGGTCGAACTGGACGGCGAAGCCGTGAGTGCCGTTGATTTCCGCGGCCAGGTCCGGGTTATGCTCCATGAGCCAGTGGCTGGCCTTCTGTCCGTATTCCTCGCAGCTGGTGACGAGGAGCGAATGGCCGAGGTCCCGCAGCGCCCACAGGATGGCACAGCCGGCGCGGTCGTCCGCGCCGCAGCCCATTTCCGGGTCGGCGGAGCGGACGATGCCGTCCGCCGCGTGGAGCGGCGGCGGGAACGCCGGCAGGTGGTCGAAGCGGGTGTCGGCGTGGGCCACCAGCAGCACCCGGTCGGCGCGGGCGCCCGGGATGTAGACGAAGCGCTCGTCGCCGGTCCCCCGGTCGACGGCGTGCTCGGACGATGTGGCGAAGCGATCTAGGACGCCGTCCTTGGTCAGTCCGAACCAGGACAACATCTCCCCCCACTCGCCCCCGCCCGCGATTGGAAAAGAATTTAGGTTGTTCATATGGGTCGAATTGTACCACTCAGGATCTCATCTGTCAAATGGCAGCCCATCCCGCGCGATGTCAGTTACGAGTAAACCGTTTATTATCAATAAATAAATAATAAAATTTTCTATTGACAAAAATACGTATACGTATAGAATATACATATATTTAGTCAGCGGAGGTTTAGATGTCCAAGCAACTTACCATCACCATACCAAATGAATTGTCAAGGCGACTTGAGATCTTTAAAAAAACCAAAACCAAAATCAACATATCTAGGATCTGCCAGATGGCTCTCGATGCAGAAATCAAGGCATGCGAACAAAAAGCAGGACTAAGTAAAGAAGCCGTTGAATTAGAAAAAATCATCGAGCGACTTCGGAAGGACAAAGACAAGGCGACCCGTGGTGATTATTTGTATGGATATCAGGAAGGAACTAAATGGGCACGGTCTGCCAGTTATAACGAATTGATCGTCATTGGCGTTCATTGGAGAACTTCAAACGAAATTATTGGAGGAGAAAAATTTGATTTTAATAAATTGAAGGAGGAGTTTCCTTACGAGTTTCAAGAGAACTCATATCATGATTTATCAGATCTTTTTTTTGACATGGAAAAGCGGTACGCAAATGTGAAGTACGACTATAAGTTCTCCCGTTTGAGGTTCTTGGGCGGGGATGGTCCCACTCCAGGAGAAGAGTCTGAAGACTGTCCCCCCGAATACCGCCAGTTCGAGGACGGGTTCGTCCAGGCGGTGCGCGACTTATGGAGCCAGATCAAGGACCGGCTGTGAGGGGCGCCATGAGGAACGCCTTCCAGCACATGGTGGCGATCGTCGACGGCGCGGACTGCCCCGGCTTCCGCTTCACCGGGCACGCCCTCCGGCGCTCCGACGCCCGGCGCATCTCGCTGGCCCACGTCCGGGTGGCGCTCACCTACGGCTGCGAGCTGCGCCGCGACGGCGCGTTCTGTTACGCCATCGGCCGGCGCGAGGTGCGGGAGGGCGCCCGCGAGGGGCTCGACCTGTCGCGGTTCCGCGGGCTGCAGGTGGTCTGCACGCCGGAGGGCGTGGTGATGACGGTCTACCGGAACGACGAGTGCCACGGTCGCCGGCCCCGCCGGCGGCGGGGGGCGCATCCCAAAGGCCTGCGCCTGGCGCAGCCGCGGCTCCGGGAACGCGCCCGGCCTGCGCCGGACGACGCGCCGGTGGGAGTGGGTGAATGACCATGGCAGAGAAAATATTCAGGGGGGCGTGCGTGCGCGCCCGCGATTCGAAGGCATAGGAGGAGAACATGTCGGACCATTGCGATCTGTTCGGTGTGGACGACCTGGAGCGGGCGCGCCAGGAGATCGTCGGGCTTCTGGAGATGCTCCGCGACGGGCTGCGGATCGCCACCGTCGAAGAGCCGCTGGCGTTCGCCGCGCCCATCCTGGCGGCGGTGAGCGACCCGGAGGCGGGCCGGCTCGTGGCCCGGGCGGTGGTGTTCGCCCTGGACGCCCTGCGCCGCGAGACCGGCTCGGGCGTGTTCGAGGGGCACCTGGGCGCGCTCATCGGCTTCTGTCTCGAGAACGACCCCGGCTTCGGCGAGCCCTTCCTGGCGCTGCGCGACCGCTATCCGCAGCTGGAGAACGACGAGTTTGTCGAGTGGCTCTCCGACCTTGTGAGCCTGCTGTTCGTGGCCATGGAGCTCAAGCGCCTGGGCGCCCGCATCCTCCCCCCGCGTCCCGCCCCGCCCCGCCGCCCCCGCCTGGTCAGGAATCACTAGGAGGTCGAATCATGAATCCGGAGTTCGAGCAAGCCGTCGCCCGACTGACCCGCCCCCTGAACGGGCAGTATCCCCGCCCATGGATGACCCGCCTGGCGGACCCGCTCCAGGCGAAGGTCTTCGTCGTGGGTAAGAACCAGGCCAAGACGTTTTCGGAGTCCCTGGTGCGGAGCCAGGCCGAGTACCTCGACTGTCTGTTCAACCGCAACGGCCGGAGCTGCCGCGGCCTCTACGACCGCGCCACGGGGGGCGCGCCGAGCCCCACGCGGAAGAACATCGATCGGCTGGGCGAGATGCTCCGCCGGGCCGGCGTGGACGGAGTGCTGGAGACCAACGTGATCTGCTACTCCACCCCCATGAGCGAGGACCTGACGAAGGAGCAGCACGCGGGAGGCCGCGCGCGCGGCACCGAGATCTTCGGGATGCTGCTGGCGCACATCCGCCCGCAGGTGATCATCGCCCACGGCGCCGACACCCGCAAGGAGCTGGCCCGCGTCCTCGGCGCGCCGCTGCCGGAACCGCCCACGGAGCACGCCCCCCTGGCCGTGGCGCAGGCGGGCACCGGCGATTACCGGCCGTGGGTGTTCGTCCTCCCCAGCCTCTCGCCGCCGGCCTACAACACCTGGAGCCGCTGGGCCGACCGCTGCCTCGCTGCCGTCGCCTGCCGCACCGCCGAGCTGCTGCATCTCCCGGCGCCGGCCGCGGACACCGCGGCGGGCCGGACCGAGCCGTCGCGAACGGAAGAACCTGTTTTGGAATTTCATATCGAAAGGAGGAAAACCGACATGACTCATCAATCCAATGAAGGGACCGGGGACATCTGGGTCGAGACGTTCAAGCGGTGGTTCGACGTCTACGGCTCGGGGGAGCAGACGTCGCGCGCCTCCTTCAAGCTGCGCGGCGACAAGCGCCGGTTCTGCAAGCTGGAGATTCCCGGCCAGCAGCGGCTGCCGGTCTACGGGATTTCCAACGCGCCCGGCCGGATCCTCACCCTGATGACGAGGAACTTCAGCGTGAACATCGGCCTGCTCGCCGAACAGTTGAAGGCGGCCGGTTACTCCAGCACCATCCGGGAAAAATATCTGGAGGTCCCCGTCGCCAGCATCGCGGACGCCCAGAAGGTGCTCCGCATCTTCATCGGCATGAACCCGTCCACGATCGGACCGGTTCGGATCGATTGAACGGAATCAAGAATGAGCATGAAGTGACCCGATCGATCCGCCGGGGCGCTCCCGCACCCCGTCAGATTTTTCTACTCATCGATTATTTGTGATGTATCTGTTCTATCAGGACGCCAGCGAGACGTCCGTCTTTGGATTGTAGTTCTCGTGAGTGGCGATACCTCAAAATGGAGGAGCGGCTGGAAGTAGCTAGCCGGGTAGTTGTGGAGGCGTGAGGGGCGGTACAGGGCGATTCGCTAAGCTCATCGCCCTGTACCGCCGGATTGAAAGATACTCCATAAGATGAACGAAAGATTCTTGCCGTTACTATTTTCTTAGGTCAGCTAGCGTCTTGGCTTTGAGAAGATCTTCGAATTTGCAGTATTCTCGCGACCGAACCGGAGAGCCATCTAGATCCCGATCAAAGAGAATCGGCTCATCCAACTCTATAAATTCTTCTACGTGATACACGCGTACAAAACCAGCACGTTTCGCGATGGATGTTCCTTTGTAAGCGATTGAGTAAGGCACGTTATCTTCAATTCTGGTAACTTTCCCATAGCACACAATCGCCTTTAGCGGACTGCACCTATAGACCGCAACGTAATCTGCTGGAGCGGTTTTCTTGTCCATGTTTTTCGCTAAGAAACTGCCCTTTCTATGAATGGGCCAATACTCTTCATCCTCCGCGATGATCAGAACCTCTTCTTTCTTCCTCATAGTTTTTCCCCCTGAGAAATAATTGAATCGATTGAATTCTACAACTTCGCCTCAAGCACTGAGATCACTTCGATCAAACGTTCAAGGACAACTTCCTCGCCGGCATGGGCGTAATTGTGCAGGACCAAGTGCTTCGCAATCAGGAAGGCGATATAGCGCATGAGAGCGCTTCGGCTGCGTTGTTGGGCTCGCCGATAATTCGGATGGCCGGAATTGCACTTCAACGTCTCGGTCGCCGCTTCCCACATTGATCGCCAGTTTTCATTCGGCATATCGACAAAGCGAATTTGGGGAATATTCAATCCGCCCGATTTTTTCGTCTTTGAGAGAATCAGAATCAACGCCTCTTGGCTGGCCTCAACATTATCCCGCTTCGCTTGAACGCGGAGTTTCACCTCGCCTTCTTCTGCTGGCGCTTCAAATGTCGCCCGATCATGATCCGTTTTCAGAGATCCCCGACTCGGATGAATGGACCAGGAAAATTGAACACCCACAGGGATCAACCCATCATCTTTCGACCATGCTTTCGCAATGAACTCCTTGGATTCGTTCGGCCCAATCTGGGCTATCTTCGGGACGATGGTCACATGATCCAACGGGCCTCCCGATAAACGAATCATCTTGTGCGGATGGTCGGGGGTTTCTCCAGTCCCGGGGATTCGGCCGCCTTTTTTCCCACCGAACCATGTATATTCAGCCGCCAAGTCGCGCATGGCCTGGTTGAACGTCTCCTGCAATTTCTTTAGGAGATCCCGGCCGAGTTTCTCTTGTCTCTGTTCCTTCACCTTTTCCAGTTCAGATTCGATCGACGACTCGACGGATCTGGCGGCCGCAATCAACTCTGACAGCCCGGAATCAGGAACAATCGTGCGTCGAGATGCTGGAGAAATATTGATAAACCTGCTGTCTATCATTCCTTCAAGCATCTCGTTGTCCCATGGTGAGTGATTGAGCTCGGGAATCGAGGTGATATCGTCCAGTACCCGAGTACCGCGGCGGCACACACTGACGCGGCCATGCTCGCCCTCCTGAGCCACGAACAAACGAAAATCGATGTTCCCGCTTGCTGTCTTGATTTTGTCGATCGTGCGAATCTTCTCTCCGCGGTAATCCAACGGCTTGACCGTGACGGACCGCCCGCCCGGGAGTCGATCCACTATTTTGAGCGTGACCTGCGAATTTCTGATCCGTTCACGTAACTCCTGGCCCAAGTAATTGTTCAATTTCTCAGCGGTCAACCGGGCTTGAATATCCTTTTGCACCGGCCAGATTCGGACCTGGGTGCCGCTTGTCGGCAGGTCAGTTCTTGAAAATCCATCCTCGTAATCAATGGATCCAGCGACCAACCGAAAGTACCGCGTACGGGAGTTATCGGTGCGTGAGAGCATCTCCAAGTTTTCTCCGATCGCGGCAAATCCCAACAGGCCGATTCCGAATTCTCCCTGGATATTTTCCCGCGTCAACTGATCCAAGTACTTTTTGTAAGAATCACATAGGCTATTGGCCAGACGGTCAAAATCCGGATTGCCATCCGCCCCTGCTTTGACACCGGTTCCGTCATCCTCAATCGTGATCTCTACGTTGCCTTGGTGTCGATACCGGGTGATCGTGATGTTCTTAGCTGACGCATCGATGCTGTTCTCGATAAGCTCCGCCAGCGCTTTCTGAGGATCCGTCTGGCTCCGTTGGAGTAGCAAAATGGCATTTTTTGAATCGCCGATTTGCAGAGTTTTCATTTCGAATCCTCCGCCTCATCTTCCGAAAAAACCAACCAAGCCGCTAGCTGATCTTCATCATAAAGAGCGGTCATCAATCCGGCGAGGTAGCCGATCTCACGGCCAGGGATGGTTTCGCGCAGGATTTTTCTATCGGACGGATCTGCATCTCGGAAATACAAAAGGATCTTCCGAAGCCCCTTGAGATCGGCGTTGAGCTGAGTGGCTTGTTTTACAGCGGCCTTGGTAGGCTTGGATTTTCGCTGAATATGATCGTCATGTGCAGATTGATCAACCAGAGCATTCCTTAAACAAATCCATCTCTCTTCCGATGGCCGCACCCTTCCAAAGAAGTAATGATTTAATGTCTGCCGTGGGATACCAAGTTCTCTCGCCAACTCGGCGATTGAGGCAAAGCGCTTCGATGCCGCAAGGGCGCGATGGAGAATTCCGGCGATTTCTTCAATGCTCAATTTCTTGCAAGTAACAGGGAAAGTTGGTTTTGTTTTCACTAGGCACTCAAGATTGGTAAAAGTTGATGTTTACATTTTACGCCGTGGTCCAGAGTTCGGAGAAGACTTCGGCCTGTTCCGGCACCGTCTGGGTGGCTTTTTCCTGCTTGTCGGGTGTTGTTGTGCATACGCCGATGCAAGTACATAATCGCATGCCTAATCACAAAGCACTCGGTGTGTTTGGATTCTCGTACGTCATGTGGAACACCGTCTCCGTTAGCCAACGTTTGAAGTCGGGGTTGTCGCTGAAGTGTTTGAAAAGTTGGGTATCATCTTTGAGGAGCGCGGTCATCACCCGGCCCAGGGCCTTGTCGTGCTCGATGCGGGCGTTCTGTTTGTCGGAGTTTTTCATGGCGTTCTGGTAGGCCGCATCGGCGGCCACCTTGGCGGGAATCTCCTCGGCGATCATCTGGCCCACCCGGTCGCGGTCGGACCAGGGGATGTTGCCGAACAGGTCGTTGAACGCCTTCAGGATATTGCTCAGCCGGTCCATCTCGGGCTCCGGCTTGTGGCCGCCGCCCTCGGCGGGCACGGGACCGATCTCGGCGTCCGCATCCGGCAACTGCAGGGACCGGGCGGATAGTTTCTCCACCCGGTAGCTGTCCATGTCGATGGTCTCCAGGATTCCCTTGGCCAGGTCCTCATCCACCGGCGCCGGCAGCTTGGGCACCAGGAAGTTCAGGAAGATGGACCGCTTCTCCCACTCCGCGTTGGAGTACGGCAGGATCGACGCGAGGAAGCTGTAGGTGCGCAAGAACGCCTTGGCCTTGCCCTTGAAGTCCACCTGGCAGTCCTCGTCCAAGTCCTGCCGGTACACCGCCACGCAGGCGTCCAGGATCGGGTCGAGCCGGTCCCGGTCGGCGCCATCGAGATACAGCGTCACCAGCTCCTCGACCTGTTCCGGCGCGTAGACCTGGTAGCCGTCCAGCGCCGCCTGCAGGTCATGCAGTTTGTTCGGGTCGGTCTCCTCGCTCAGGATGGTGGTGCGGTAGTAGTCGGCGAAGGCCTCCTCGATGATCTGGGCGTCGTTCATGAAGTCGAGCACGAACACGTCGTGCTTCTTGGGATGGGCGCGGTTGAGGCGCGACAGGGTCTGCACCGCCTTGATCCCCGCCAGCACCTTGTCCACGTACATGGTGTGCAGCAGCGGCTCGTCGTAGCCGGTCTGGAACTTGTCGGCGCAGACCAGGAAGCGGTAGGGATCCTGCCGGATCCGGTCGGCGATCAGGTTGGAGGGAAACCCGTTCAGGGAGGATTCCGAGACTCTCGCCCCGCCATAATCGTGCTCGCCGGAAAACGCCACGATGGCCTGGTACGGACTCTTGCGTTCGGCCAGATAATCCCGGATCGCGGAGTAGTAATCGATGGCCCGCTCGATGCCACCCGTGACCACCATGGCCCGGGCCTGCCCGCCGATCTTGTTCAGCGCGATCACCTGCTCGTGGAAGTGATCCACCATGATCTCGGCTTTGAGCCGGATGGCGTGCTCGTGGCGCTCCACATAGCGGCGCAGCTTCTTGCGCGCCCGCTTGACGTCGAACTCCGGATCGCCCGGCACGGTCTTGACCAGCCGGTAGTAGCTGTTCACCGGGGTGTAGTGCCTGAGCACGTCCAGGATGAAGCCCTCCTGGATGGCCTGCTTCATGGTGTAGGTGTGGAAGGGCCGGTGCTTGACGGCGTCGCCATCCGGGACCGGCTCCCCGAAGATCTCCAGCGTCTTGTTCTTGGGGGTGGCGGTGAAGGCGAAGTAGCTGGCATTGGGCAGGAGCTTGCGCGACTCCATCAGCCGGTTGATCTTGTCTTCGGTGGTCTCTTCTTCCTCAACGGCGTCGGCGCCGTGCAGGACCTGGTGCACCGCCGCCGACGTCTTGCCGCCCTGGCTGGAGTGGGCCTCGTCGATGATGATGGCGAAGGTCCGGCCGCTATGCTCGGTCCCGATGGCGTCCAGGATGTAAGGGAATTTCTGCACCGTGGAGATGATGATCTTCTTCCCCTCGGTGATGAACCGCTTCAGGTCGCTGGAGTGCTCGGCGTGCCCCACGGTGGCCCCCACCTGGGCAAACTGTTTGATGGTGTCGCGGATCTGCTGGTCCAGGATCCTCCGGTCGGTGACCACCAGGATGGAGTCGAAGACCTCCTGGTCGCCCCGCCGCAGCCCGATGAGCTGATGGGCCAGCCAGGCGATGGAATTGCTCTTGCCGCTGCCGGCCGAGTGCTGGATCAGATAGCGCGGGCCGGCACCCGCCGCCCCGGCGTGAGCCAGCAGCCGGCGCACCACATCGAGCTGATGGTAGCGCGGGAATATCTGCTCCCGTCTCTTCTTCCCGGTCTTCTCGTCCTTGCTTTCGATGAGCTGGGCGTAGTGTTCGAGGATGTCGGTCAGGCTGCGCGGCGTGAGGATCTGCTTCCAGAGATAATCGGTCTTGAGGCCATCGGGATTCGGAGGATTGCCGGCGCCGTCATTCCACCCCTTGTTGAACGGAAGGAACCACGACCCTTTTCCCAACAGGCGGGTGCAGAAGCGCACCTCATGGTCGTCCACGGCAAAGTGGACGAGGCACCGGCCGAACTCGAACAGACGTTCTGTCTGATCGCGATCGCGCTGGTACTGCTCCACGGCGTCGGCCACGGTCTGCTTCGTCAGGCTGTTCTTTAACTCGAAGGTGGCCACGGGCAGGCCGTTGACGAACAGGGCCAGGTCGAGGGCGAGCGCCGTCTCCTCACGGCTGTAGCGGAGCTGCCGGGTGACGCTGAACCGGTTTCGGGAATACCGTTCCGCCGCCTTCATGTTGCCCGGTGACGGCGTGCCGTAAAAGAGATCCACGTGGTGGGGGCCATGCTTGATCCCGCGGCGCAGCACGTCGATGGTGCCACGCCTGGAGACCTCGCCCTGCAGGCGGGCCAGGAATTTCCGTCGGGTGGGGCCGTCGGTGTCGAGGGCCAGCGCCTCCGCCAGGCGTTCCTGCGTGGCGAGAAGAAATCCGCGCAACTGCACCAGGTCCACCGCGTACTCGCGGTCGTAATGGGCGGGGTCGCCCAGGAGCCAGCCCGTGCCGCCGGCCACGGGCACCGAGGTTTCCGTGGCTACGTGGGGCGGCGACAGCAGATCCACCCGCCCGGTCATGGCCTTCACGATGAGGGATTCCAATCCCTTTTCAGTCGTATCGGTGGTCATGTCACACTCCCGTGTCGCCGTTCAACGACAGACTCAAATTGGCGGATAACAGTCAAATCAGCAACGGACTGCTGAGATCCGCACCTTCGATTCAACCGTCATCGATTCCAAACCATCAACAGTCTGCGGGCGAATTCGGAATTGCGCACTGCCCCCGTTCGCCGGAGCAACGCCTCGGCGTTGTCACCCAGATGTCTGGCCAGCTTTTTAAAGGGATAGCATTCGTTATCCTCAGGTGATTCGAGGAACACATAGGCCGCTCGGCCAAAGGGGCTCTTGAAATTTTGCACGTGAATCACGCTCGCCGGCGCATGCACCTGGCGGCGGCTGCTGCCTTTGTCAACGACTTGAATGACCAGGTCGCCAACGCGAAAATGGACGCGACCGCTCCAACGGAAACAATCGACTTGCCATCCCCGGTGATGCTCACGCTGATTCTCCGCAACACACGCTCCACGCTCCCGAAGTATTTCTTCACGTTCCGGCCAGTCACCCAGAATCAGTTGCACCAATTTCAAAGGCGGAATTTCTGCTCCGGTTTTCATGGATGACCGTTTGCTTCCCCGCCGGCCACCTGGCCGCTTGGGTGGGTTGTATATTGTGTTCAGTTCGTCGAGCTGGCTGGGCGTGAGCGGCGCCAGGCAGAGTCCGCGCACAAAATCTCGTGCCTGAACGACGACCGCCCGATCGTTGGTGACCATGCAGCCTTCGACGAGGTTCTGCTCGGCGTTCTTCGAGACGTTGGCCGATCCGACGAATGCCTGGTTCCCAATCACGTAGACCTTGGCGTGCAGATTCGGCACGCTGTAGATTCGGACTCCCCGCCTGAGCAATCGTTTCAGTTCGTCCGGACATGTCTGGCCGCTCTTCACCGCCCCCTCGCTGGCATCCACCACCAGGCGGCTGCCCCGTTTCAGCGGCAGGAGCTGCGCGGCGCCCTGGCCGAAGTACGCCACGGCGACGTGGGCCGGTTTCTCGCATTCTTCCGCCGCCTGGTGCAGCCGCGTCCAGATGGCGTCCCCCAAGAATTCAACGCTCATACGGGTTCCTTTTGCAAAAAGTCGATATACGCAAGGTCGGCATCGGTTCCAGATTGCCCGTGGGCTTCACGATTTTTCCCCCCTCATTGCCGATTGAAGCGCCTCCGCCTGTTCTACGAACTTGAGGAGAAACGCTTCCATTTCCTTGACGGTCAGGATAGCCTCCCACGTCTGTCGGCGCGACCGCGGATGTATGTTCCGAATTCGGATCAGACCGATCTCCCCGTCTGCATCCGGCGTAAAGTCGATGTTCCCGTGGGCGATGCCGTTCCGCATGAGCCGGATCAGGTCTCCCAGGGTGACCGGATTCTCATCGAAGGGATCCAGCGGGGCTACTTGCGGCCATCCGTTTTCATAAGCCGATTCGAGGGAAATGGCGGTCAGCTCTCTCTGGTACTTCTCCCACGGGTGAGCCAATGCACCTAGGAAGGAGTTGACGAGTTGGGTGACTTCGTACGGTCCGGTGCGCCCACAATGGTTCTGGATGAACTGGAGGTTGAACATCGTCCGCCGCATCAGCTCGGGGACGGACTCGCCGGGCATCATGATGGATCCTCTTCGCCGTTGATTTCAGTTTCTTCTCCCATGCCCTCATCTATCTCGCCACCGTTCTCCGTTTCCTCTATTGCCTCGAAGGCCTCGGCTTCTTCCGGCAGCCTCGCCGCCGCCTCGCGCACGTCGAGTTTGCCGGTGACCACGTCAGCAATCAAACGCGTGTGGGATTCGCGCAGCAGATTAATCTCTTTTCTTATGCAGGTGGCAATTGAACCAATGGCAGCGACCTTAGAGTCGATTGCATGAGCTATCTCCGACTGCTCTTCAAGTGGAGCAACCGGGACGAGGACTGCGCCAAGTTCAGGTTTTGTTACATGAACTAGCCCAATGATCCCGTGAGTACGCTCTTCGATGTATTTGGTTACCGCACGCAGCAAATGGGCGAAGTAACTCTTCTGAAGATAATAATCCTCAAGCTTAAAGATATGTTGATTTAGGTATCCTGAAAACTCACGATCCCAAACATATGATCCGAACGAGGTTCCACGATTGCCGGACCAAGAAAAGAGCAGATCGCCTTTGCTAATAAGCAGGTTCAACGGCAAATCGTTACGCGTTGTGTAGTTGAATTGTTCCGAGCCATTGAGATTTTGAATGCGGATTATTGGCACGCCATTCGAGGACCAGTCGGCCGGTTTGAAGGCAAGGCCATTTCTAAAGTTTGCCAAGTGCTTGAGCTTTCGCACCTGCCAATGCTCTGGAATGTCGCCCAGCCATTCGACTCCGGAGGGCTTGAGGCGGACGTTGGGGTCGAGGCCGCGGGTGACGGCGCGGTGGATGATGGCGGCTTTCTGCTCCTCCAGCAGCTTGATCAGCTTCTGCTTGGCGCGGATGTACCGTCGGATCCGCAGGTCCATATAATCAAGATACCGCACTATGGCTTGCTGTTCGGCAAGAGGCGGGAGGAATACTGGCATCCGCTTGATATGACTGAAATCCAGATTCTGCCGCAGCCCGGATCCATATCCATAGATGATTTTCAGCAAATCATAAGCATTCAAGATCTGGTAACCATATTCTCTTGATACTTTGTTGGTTGTTTCGAGACAGAGGTAGGCGGAGGTGATGATTCCTCGGTATGGTGAATGTCCGACACGTAAACTCGTTTGATCGTTCTGGAGATCCGTTGTGCGAACGATGATATCGCCTGGGTCCACTACCTGGTAGGTTTCGAACGATTCGGGAACGAGGCCATGCAATTTCTCTGGTGGTCTGACAATTATTCGACCATAGCTCAAGGATAACACCGTAGTCTCAATCATTCCGACATTCTTGTTACACTTCGGTCGATAAGCGGCGAATGCCGGCAATACTTCCCAATGTTCCGGCACCTCTCGAAGCCATGGTACGCCGGCGTCTTTGTAGGTAGGATAAGACTTGAGGGGCTCGATCATGAATGATCTCTCCAGATTGCCATCTCCCGCCAAGCGGTGGGAAATCCCATATTGGTGGGATTCACCAGAGGGTACTCTTCGATCAGTTGCACGATCCGGCGAGGCCAAGTCGTGCCTGGGCTCATGATTTTCAACAAGTAGCCAAGCATGACGAGAGTGTTGTAGATATTCCGGTCGGCCGACGAGTGAAAACAGGCGGCGACTTCCTGCGGCCCCACAGGGATCTTCATCGTGAAAGTCAGTCGCCGGTTCCACACCCGGCAGTGATGAGCTGCCAAGTTGCGGACATGGGTCAAATGATGAAGAAATGATCCGAGCACGGACTCATTCAATCTAAAGGCGGACGCTATCTCCTGACGATCCCGACGCTGTCGAAGATTCTGGAACCACTTCGACAGCTGCCCAAAAGACATGATCTCGCACGCCGCCCAGATCGGTGGCATCTCCGGATCATCGTATTTGTCCTTGTAGTGCTGGATGAACGTTTCCCGGCTTCGATCGAACTCTTCCCGGAGGTTTTCCAAGCAGAGGCCGTGGACGGAAGAGTCTGCGAAGTAAGATTTGTCCAAATAGGAGTGGCTTCCGTAGCGAGTCCCGAGGACGTAGGCAAAACGAGCCCGCACAGAGACCTCGACTCGCTCGATGGCCTCCAGGACGAGCAGCCGCAGCTTGCGGTCGAAGATGTAAAGCGACAGCACGTCCTGGAAATCGATCCCCGGTCGAAAATGATGGTTATTGGTGCCAACGGCATCCTCAAAGGTCAGCCAGTACGCCCGCAGCCGGTAGTAGTTCAAGTGGGCGAGATATCTGGCCGCCCGCGCCCGATCTTGTATCACCATGCCGCGGGAGATGAGGAGGTCCACTTGTTGTTCGATGGAAAGTGGGGGCTTGTCGTACTTCACGCGGACGCCCCCAAAAAAAGAGTAACCCGCCGGGGTGCGCTTGACCGGCCGAAACCGGCAGAGGCGGGGCGGGTGTTGTTCGATCGTAATGATTGAATGTTAACAATCCCACTCAAGACTGTCAAGATGTTTGTCCTCTTCTGCGGCCGAGGCTCGGTTCCATGATAAAGGCAGGGTTTATCATGGATCGTTTTAAGGGCCATGCGAAAGCCATCCTTTATTTAAATGATCCACCGTCGAATCCAAAGCGGCCTTCAGGATTCATGGGCTTCGGCTCCATATTCGATCCCGGTTTGAGACGTTGGCGTTGCCAATACGATGTTGGAAAGATAGAGTTTGAAATCGTCAATGGCGGTGAAACAGCGGAAACCTGCTCCGCTGGCAATCGCCAAGACTTCGGCGCTCTCGTTGAGCAGAACCGCCACGGGCTGACTGAGTCCCTCCTGCAGGCCGTCCGGCCAGGCGAGGTCGAAGATGGCCCGCGGTTTTCCGCTCTCGGCATCGGCGAACTGGAATTCCAGCGTCCCGCGCGGCAGGCCACGGGATTCCACCCACTGGTTCAAGCTCTCGAGTTCCGCCCGCTCCGCCTCGCTGTCGATGCCACTCGCCAGCAAGAATTCGGAAGAGACAGCCGCCGGCGTGGAAATCCAACGGGTGTCCTCGTGAAGCAGTTCGGCCATGCAGCGGTTGGCTTCGTCGGCGAGCAGCTTTTTCCGGGCCTCCAGGAAATCCAGGTAATTCTCGATCTTCCAGAGATTTCTATCCACGGGAATCCACTGGCTGGCCAGGGCGCCGGGATGGTTGGCTTCCACTTCCTCGAAGTAAACTTCGGGAGGACGATCGCTGATTTTCAGGTTGGTGTCCTTGGTGAGGAAGCAGAAATTGCTCAGGGCGTTGACTTCCGGCTTTTTGTAATTGCGGTCGTAGAGCTGTTTCCGCGGGAAGATGTGGTGGACCTCCAGGCGGTTCAGTTGACCCAGGAGGCCGGACTTGAGCGGCAGGCCGGTGCCCCAATCCCGCGCGCCGCCCATCCGGGTGAGGAGGTAGAGCACCGGGTAGAAGCGCGCGCCCAGGCTCCATCCGCCGAAATGGCCCACCTCGATGCGCAGGCCGCCGTGCCAGAGCCGGAGCTGTTCCAGGAGCTTGTCGATCCCTCCGTCCGGCCCTTCCAGGACGGCGAGGTCCTGATCGATGTAGGATTCCGTCGAACCGGAGAACCGCCCCCACATGCCGGCTTGGGCAAACCAGAACATGAGCTTGTCCCGCTCCGGCTGGGTGAGGGCCCCCTGTCGCTGGTCGAAGTACCGGACCAGCACCGGGATGGCGAAGCGGCCGAACAGAACCTGGTCGTGATCCAGGCCCAGGCGGCCGCTGATAAGATTGAGAATCGTGTCGATGTGTTTGGTGGCCCGCCGCAGGCTGTCCTGGACTTCCCCGGCGGTCTTGTCGTGGAGGAATTGGAACTTGGCCTCTCCGGTGAGCACGGTGTTAACCGAGCGCAGCAGCCAGTCCAGGTTGAAGTTGTATCCCGCCGCCGCCCATTCCTTGAGCTTGCTCTTCATCTGCTGGCGAGCTTCCGGCCACTCGGCGCAGATCTTCGCCAGGGCGAGGTCACCCTTGGAGAGCTTGGTGCCGCCGCTGTTGACGACGTTGAAGATCTCGACCACGATGTCGAGCGTCTTCTCCGGCCCGGTGACTTCCTCAATGTGGAGGTCCACGTCGGTGATGCCCAGCAGCCTGGACAGGCGGCCGGCATACTCGCCCACCTTCGGAGCATACGCCGGCGACTGGGAGAGTTGGGCCACAAGCTCGCCCAATCCCTCAGAGCCTTTTTTCATCAGCCCGGTCACGTCGATCCAGAGCGGATCGTCCTGCATCTTCATCGCCTGGTAAAACGCGAAGACCTGATCCTCGAGATGAAATCGCAGTCCGCTGAAAGTCTGGGCGTTGCCGTCGAAGAACTTCGGCGGCTTGCCCCGCACAACCCCGTAGATGGTGGTCATCCGCTGCTGGCCGTCGAGCAGGAGTTTCACAATGCCGGCCGCCAGCGGTCCCTTGCCGCGGTGGTCGGCCGTCTTCGACTCGGTCGCCCAGACAAGCAGTCCCCCGACCGGATGGCGCCGGTAGAGGGAATTGAACAGTCCCTTCACCTGGTCGCTGTTCCAGACATAGCCGCGCTGGAATTCGGGAAGGGCCATGTGGCCATTGTCGATGTGGTCCAGGATGGTGGAAATCTTCACAGCTTGTCGCCTCCAATGATTTCATCCAGCAATCCCTCGGTCTCCTTCTGCAGCGCCAGGATGTCCGCGCGAATCTCTTCCAGCGGCCGCAAAGGCTGGGGCTTGTAGAAGTAGCGAGTGAAGCTGATCTCGTAGCCGATCTTCACCGAGGCCGGGTCGTACCAGGCGTCCGGTGCGTAGGGCAGCACCTCGCGCCGCAGGAAGGCATCGATGCCACCCGCTTCCAACAGGGGAACCTGTTCGGTGTCGCGGAGCTCGGAATCCGGCTCATATTCCACCACTGCGGGCTTGCCGCCGAGCGTGGCTTCAAACAGGCCGTGCAGTGGATCGGGCGTCGTGCCTTTCTTGTGGATCTTGCGGATCACCGGCGGGGCGTCGTCGGCCCGCTCGGCGGATTCCTTGAGCGCCTTGACCTCCTTGGCGGCGTAGGCGCGGGCGGGATCGACACCCCGCAGCCGCAGCGGCCGCTCCACAGTGACCTTCCAGTAGCCGAAGGCGGCATTGGGGAAGATCTTCGACTGCTCCGTCTCCTCGAACTTCAGGAACGTGTCGCAGATGCGGGCGATGTCCTCTTCCGACAGCTCGCAGTTTTTCTTGCCCAGGTTCTTGCGCAGCGGTTTGTACCAGCCGGTGGCGTCAATAAGCTGGACCTTCCCTTTCCGATGCTCTGGCTTGCGGTTGGAAAGCACCCAGATATAGGTGGCGATGCCGGTGTTATAGAACATGTTCAAGGGGAGGGCGACGATGGCCTCCAGCCAGTCGTTTTCGATGATCCAGCGGCGGATGTTGCTCTCGCCCTGCCCGGCGTCGCCGGTGAAGAGCGACGAGCCGTTGTGGACCTCGGCCACGCGGCTGCCCAGGGCGGTGCCCTGCTTCATCTTGGAGAGCATGTTGGCCAGGAAAAGCATCTGGCCGTCGGAGGAACGGGTGAGCAGGGAGTACTCCGGGTCGCCGGCGTGCTCAATGACAAAGCGCGGGTCCTTCACACCCTCCTTGCCGCCCATGCGTTCCAGGTCGCTCTTCCAGCTCTTGCCGTAGGGTGGATTGGAGAGCATGAAATCAAACTCCCGCGACCGGAAGGCGTCGTTGGCGAGGGTGGAGTATTCCGGCCCGCCCACCAGGTTGTCGGCCGCCTCGCCCTCACCCTTGAGCAGGAGGTCGGCCTTGGCGATGGCGTAGGTCTCGGAGTTGATCTCCTGGCCGTAGAGGTGGGTGGCCACCTGCTTGCCGTGCTCGTGGGCCAGTTGCTTGAGGGTGTCCTCAGCCACGGTGAGCATGCCGCCGGTGCCGCAGGCGCCGTCGTAGAGCAGATAGGTGCCTGACTCGATCCGGTCGGCGACGGGCAGGAAGATGAGCCGGGCCATGAGTTTGACGGCGTCGCGGGGGGTCCAGTGCTCGCCGGCCTCCTCGTTGTTCTCCTCATTGAAGCGGCGGACCAGCTCCTCGAAAACCGTGCCCATGCCGTGGTTGTCCAGGCCGGGGTGCTTGACGGAGCCGTCGCCGTTTAAGACGGCGTGCGGGCTGAGATTGATATTTGGCGAAAGGAATTTCTCGATGAGAGTGCCAAGGGCGTCGGCATTGGACAGGCGTGGGAGTTGGTTACGGAACTCGAACTTCTCCAGGATGTCCTGGACGTTGGGGGAAAAGCCGTCAAGCCAGGCCTCGAAGTCGGCCTTGAGTTGCTGCCGGGAGGCGCGCGACTTGAGGTCGCGCAGGGTGAACTTCGAGGTGTTGTAGAAGGCCTGGCCGGAGGCCTGCCGCAGGGCCTGGTCTTGGTGGACAACGCCCTGGGCGTCGAGCAGTGCCTTCATCTCGAGGACGGCCTTCTGGGTGGGCTCCAGCAGGGTGTCGAGCCGCCGCAGCACGGTCATGGGCAGGATCACGTCTCGGTATTTGCCGCGCACGTACAGGTCGCGGAGCACGTCGTCGGCAATGCCCCAGATGAAGTTGACAACCCAGGTCAGTTGGCTTGTATCCATGCGATCCCTCGATGAAAATATCTCGCTCTAATAATCCTAAAAAAATACCTTTTATTTCTTGAACACCGTATCGCCATGCCACTCCAACAGCTCTCTGTGCGGACGTTTGGGTTCGGAGGGGAGCCAGATCGTGCGGTTTTTGAGTTGGTAGTACTCCTCGCCGTTGTGGAAGTCGTCCTTGAGGCGGCGGCTGACGAGGAGGCGGTAGTCGGGGGTGACGGTGATGTAGCCGCGGTCGAAGAGGCGGTGGAGGTCCGAGCGCAGGAGCAGGCCGTTGGAGATCTCGTGGCGGCCGCCGTCGGCCACGGGCTTGATGTGGGCCGCCTCCAGCACCGGCAGCACTTTCTCGCCGGTGACGGCGCAGTGCCGATCGTAGACGTCGGTGATCACCACGCGGAAGGTCCCCTGTCCCAGGCGGGGCCGGACCAGGACCGGATCGCCGTGCAGGGGACCGTCGATGAAATGGAGGTGGTCCCGGTAGGCGGCCCAGAGCGGCAGCTCTGCCGTCTCCGCAGGCGCATCATCGGCGGCCACGGGTTGCCGCTCCTCGGCCTGAATGCGTTCCAAGCGCTGCCGGACCTCAGCCCAGAGGGCCGCACCGGTTCCCCGGTCCGTTTCATAGCCCTTGCCGCTGACGATGTTTCGGGTGAAGTCGCCGGGCGCGGGGATCCAGTCCTTTTCATCGAAAAAGAACGGCGCGGTGAGCAGGATGCAGCCGACGGGGTAGTCCTCTTGACTCGATTGCTTCACATGACGGTATTTTTCGATCCGGCGACGCATCTCGCCTATGGTGGCGGTGCCGTTGGCCTGGCCGAAGACCTCCCACGCCAGGCTAAACGGCAGGATGGAGAAGTGGGCGAAGAAGCCGCCGCCGGCGATGTAGTTCTCGGGGCTGTGGAGTTTGAAAAGGAATGGCTGGCCGGGCTGGAGGGCGCGGAAATCGCGGGAGCCGCTAGGCTGCCAGAAATTAGCCTCCGTTGGTGCGGGCTTGCGGGCGCGGAGGAAGCGGAACCAGTCGTTGTCGGTGACGCCGATGTAAAGCTTCATGGCGAGTCCGGACTCGGATCAAGATTTGAGGGTTGATGGTTGTGTGTTGAGGGTTCGAAGACAGGAGGTGGCACAAAAGGAGATTGGAAATGGAAAACGGGATGCACGACGGAGAATGACATGCGCCCCCTGTGAGCCCTCATCTAGTGTCGTGACGGATTCTATCTTAAAACGGGGAAGGAATTGAGGGCAAGGAGAATCTAGGCACGCTCAAACATCGAAAGCGTTCTACCCAAGATTCACGGGTTCGGGTAAGATGGCGGTAACGATTCAAGCTTGTGTAGTGGAGGTGCCCATGCCGAACATTCTCGATTTGGTTCGTGCACCACTGGGGAAGAACTGGGGAACTGCGGCCGAGGAGGCGCTTGCCGAATTTGCTGAAGGCAGATATGGCAAGAAATGGAAAAACAAGCTCCAAATCCGAGTTAATGGGGAAACCAGCGACGACGCCGCGCCCTTCGCCGCCTTCATTCCCGCCGGCCAACCCAAGAGCGGCCCTTATGGCGGAATCAGTTTCGTGCTGTTCCCAAGCGCAGAAGCCCCTGCTTTCGTCTCCCTTGTCATCGGCACCAACGGTCTCAGCCCCGACGAGGAAGCGCTGGGGCGACCGGGACATATCCGCCAGGCGGCCGCCATCTGCCGCTGGCTCAATCAACAGGCGAAAGCGCCCATCGCCTGGGCCAAGCATGATCCGGTACGCATCGATCTCGGCATGCCGCGGCAGGTGCGCGACACTTTGGTGGCATACGAGAACGCGGTTTCAAAATATGAGAGGGTGATCTACGCCCTATGTCGAACCGATGTCACTGATCCAGACGTAATTCAGCAAGCCACGCTCGCCTTTTGCGACTTAGTGGCTGAGGAGCGAGGCTTGGCGCTTTTGAAGTCCGCCGAAGAGGAGATGAAGGCCGCACGCGCCCAGTGGATGACTCATGTGTTGCCCGTCACCACGCGCCAGCGCGTGCACGAGCTCCTTGCCCATCGGCGTTTTGTCGTTCTGGAAGGTCCGCCGGGAACCGGCAAGACGCTCCTCGCTCGGCAACTCCTCCAGAACGAATACCACGGGTATGGCCGAACCATCCAGTTCCATCCCGAGACCACGTATGAGACTTTCATCGGCGGACTCGCTCCGCGCCCCGGTGCCGCAGAGATGGGCCTACGCTTTGATCCCCGTCCCGGCCAACTCATGGAGGCAGCTGCTGAAGCCTTGAGCCACCCGGATCAGGCTTACTTGCTTCACATCGATGAGATCAATCGGGCCGATCTGGCTAAGGTCCTGGGCGAGGCGATCTATCTGTTCGAGCCCACCGAACCGGACCGGTCCATCATGTTACCGCACGACTTCGGACCGCCCTTCGGACGGGAACTCCGGTTGCCACCCAACTTGCACGTTTTGGGCACTATGAACAGCGCCGACCGCAGCATCGCCATCCTGGACATCGCCGTCCGCCGGCGCTTCGCCTTCCTGCCGCTCTGGCCCGACTTCACGGTGTTGGAAAACGAAAATGCCAGTGATTCCATGAAGCAGGCGTTCCAGAAGCTCTTTTCCATCTTCATGGAAGAGGCCACCGACGACGCCTTCGCCCTCATGCCCGGACACGCCTATTTCATGGACAACGGCACATCGGCAACCACCCTGCTCCGCACGGGATTGGAACCGCTGCTCCGGGAGTACCTGCTCCAAGGATATGTGTCCGGCTTCGCCGATTCCATCCACGCGTATATCGATTGGTTGAGCACGTTGGAATAGGCCGCCTGGACCATGGCCCGCCCCCGCTCACCCAAAGCCCCACCCCGACGCTACAGCTGGCATCGCCGGCCGGAGGCACTGCGTCCCGTGGGCGGGTGCCAGCGGGTGACGGATACATGCGAGAGCATGGTGGATGCCCTGACTTGGCTCGGGGGTGAAGGTCGCGACCCGAGCACCGCCGCCGAGCGCCGCGCCGAGGCCTTGTTGAAGGCGAATGCCGGCGTGCTGCGGGATTTTCAGATCGAGGCGGATGTCCGTCGCCACGCGATGCGGCCGGTGATTGCGCTGCGCACCGCAGCGCGAGTTGGCGCTCTGCCCCTTCGTTCGCCGGTGACGGGGCGGCCCGATTTCGGCCTGCTGGTGGAGCCGCGCTTTGCCTGGAGTTCCATCGGCGACGTGCTCACCCAGACGGGATTTCGAGTGGTGCCGCGCCTGCTCCCCTATCCGGAACTCCCCCAATCCGACCGCCGGATCCCGCCGTGGGTACTCTCCTCGATCGTGCTCGTGCGGCTCCGCCGGTTGCTGGATCGCCTGGCGCGTCGCTTCACCGTGGTGGAAGCGGATCGGCCCGCTCCCAAAGGAACGGTGGACTGGCCCGTCTACGCCACCCGCCGTCTGCCTGCGGGAACTCCCCATCGGGTGCCTTGTCGCTTCCCGGACTTGCGCAACGATGAAGAGTTGCGCGCCGCTGTTCACTACGTGCTACGGGAGCATCACGGCTCACTCCGGGCGCAGCGCGCCGGCGGCCTGGTGGTGTACCGGTTGCTGGCGCTGTGCGAAGAGTTGCTCCAGCGCGTGGCGGGCACTCCGCCGCAACGACCACGGGAGCGGCAGTTGGAGAGCTGGCGGCGAAGTCCGTTACCGTCGCGGATCTTTGCCGAGGGATTGCAAGCCATCCACTGGACGTTGGAAGAACGCGGGTTGGCCGGCTTGAGCGAATTAGCGGGGCTGTCCTGGCAGTTGGACATGGAGGTATTTTTCGAAGCCTGGGTGGAGACTCTTGGCGCGGAGGTCGCCCGTCGCGCCGGGGCCACCATGCGGACCGGCCGTCAAGGCCAGACTCGGGTGGCGCTGGATTGGCGTCCCTCTTATCTTGGCTCGCAGCGCGCGCTCATCCCCGATGTCGTCATTCAGCGCGCGGATGCCACGCTCATCCTTGATGCCAAGTATAAGGCCCACGCGGAGGAGATCCGATTCTCGGGGTGGGGTTCGGTCGAAGACACCATTCGAGAACGTCACCGGGCTGACCTGTTGCAGGTGCTCGCCTACTCCACGATGTTCGACACGCCGCGGATCATGGCCTGTCTGGTTTATCCGTGCCAGCCGGACCTCTTCCAATCCTTACGGGAGCGGAATCAGGTGCTGCTGCGCGCCGCAATCCCCGCCGGCTCCCGCCAGGTGGAATTGGCCATCGCCACGGCACCCTTCAACACCGACGCCTCCGAAACCGTGGCCGCATTGGAGAGGATGTTTCAGACGTCCTCATGATTGGGCAACTTGCGCCGATTGCCAAACAGCTTTTTCATGATATTTTGAGTCTATTGATCGAGCGCAAGGTGATTGGGATACGATTATGATCTGCCCCTTTTGTTCACCAGAGCCCACCCGAATACTCTCTGAGAATTCTCATGCCTTGGCCCTTCTCGATAATTACCCCGTGTCGCCCGGGCATACGCTGATCGTGCCGCGGCGGCATGTGGCGTCGCTGTTCGAGACGAGCGAGGAAGAGCGGCGGGCGATCTGGGAGCTGCTGGAGGCGGCGCGGCGCATCCTCGTCGAGAAGCACAAGCCCGACGGGTTCAACATCGGCGTCAACGACGGCGCCGCCGCCGGGCAGACGGTGATGCACCTGCACGTCCACCTGATCCCGCGCTACGCCGGCGACGCGGCTGAGCCGAGGGGGGGAGTGCGGTGGATCTTTCCCGATAAAGCCGCGTATTGGGAAGAGCGATGAACGTCGTGCATTTGAGTAACGGTTGATGGTGGATAGTTGATGGTTGATGGCCGGTTTCATTCGTTCCAGGTTCGAAAGTTCGCAGGTTTCAGGTTCGGAAACCATTGATCGTTGATGGTTGATAAGGAGTGGATGGAAGGAGCGATGGCGGAGCTGGAGAAATACATAAAAATGTTCGAGGGGGTGCGGCGGGCGCCGGGTCCCATGTGGGGGGCGGCGACGAAGGGGCGCGCGCCCCACAAGCCGCTGCTGCTGCTGGCGGTGCTGGACCTGGCCGCCCGCGGCGCCCTGCCCGCCGCGTTCCTGGACATCGGCGGCGACCTGGTGGAGCTGAACGAGCTCTTCAACGGCTACTGGCGCCGGGTGGTCCCCGCGGGGCGGACGAGCAGCATCGCCTTCCCGTTCTCGCGGCTCCACAACGAGCCGTTCTGGGAGCTGGTGGCCCTGCCCGGCCGGACGATCGACGCGGCGGCGGTCAACAACGTGAGCACCGTGGTGCAGCTGCGCGCCCTGGCCGCGGGTGCGCGGATGGACGCGGAGTTGCACCTCCTCATGCAGGGGGTGGAGGCGCGCGCCGCGTTGCGGCTGGCCCTGATCCACGCCCACTTCGATGCGACGGCCGCCGCCGCGCTGGAGGAGCAGGCGGCGGTCCACGCCGGCGCCGCCGCCAACGTGCCGGGGTTCCTGCTCACGTTGGCGGGCCGGGGCATCATCCCGCCGGCGGACCGCGCCCTGTGGCCGGCGCAGGAGAACCTCGGCCGGCACCGGCAGCGGTTCGGGCTGGATTGAGGGAGAGAGGCGCGCCAAGGCGCGAAGGCGCAAAGAAGACTTTCTTGTCAATGGAAAGACGGGGAGAGGGACCCGGGAGGGACCTGGGTACTGGGTGCTGGGACCTGGGGAGAGGGACCTGGGTACTGGGTGCTGGGATCCAAAACCCAGGACCTAGAACCTAGGTCCCAGGTCCAGAATCTAGGACCCAGAACCCAGGTCCAGAATCTAGGACCCAGGACCCAGAACCTAGGTCCTAGGTCCCAGGTCCGATCACGAGCACGATTACGATGACGACACTAGTGTCCTAAAAGATCTCGAATAGATTCTTCTGGTTAGCGGCACCCCTTGGTGGCATCAGGTCGGCCGATTCGGTCAACACCTGATACAGCGGGCGTTTTTCGGTCAAAGTGACTTCCAGAAT
>Ga0209201_1001121_pt1 | contig 32856 bp, 26 predicted proteins | sample AD_UKC055_MetaG_FD_184411 | JGI IMG/M metagenome (GOLD analysis project Ga0209201, IMG submission 184411) | Active sludge microbial communities of municipal wastewater-treating anaerobic digesters from USA - AD_UKC055_MetaG (SPAdes) (version 2) | ecosystem: Engineered > Bioreactor > Anaerobic >... | reverse complement strand
TCTTATCCTCCGTAGCCTTGGCGAAGGAGGATCTTATCCTCCGTAGCCTTGGCGAAGGAGGATCAAATGATAATTAGAGAGTTGCAAAATTTGTGGCTCTCTTTTTTTATACCCGGGGGAATTAATAATTTTACTCCCTTTAAATAATATATGATAAAATGAATGCCCAGATTATTACAATAGGAGATGAACTCCTTATAGGACAGACAATAGACACAAATTCCGCATTCATTGGCTCAGAACTCAGCAGTATCGGGTTTGATATTACAAGGAAAATATCAATTCATGACCGGAGGGATGATATCCTGCAAACATTTTCCGGGGTAACAGGAAAAACAGAGCTGGTTTTGGTCACAGGCGGACTGGGACCAACCAGTGACGATATCACCAAACAAACAATCTGCGAATTTTTTGATACAAGGCTGGTTCTGAACAAAAGTGCACTGACAATGATTGAAGAAATGATGCGCAGGAGAGGAGTTCAGATGAATGAGAATAACAGGATGCAGGCAATGGTACCGGAAAGTTGCAGGGTCATTCAAAATGAAAGAGGTACTGCCCCGGGTATGCTTTTCGAAAAAGACAAAACCATGTTCATTTTTATGCCCGGGGTCCCTTTCGAAATGAAATATATGATGACTGAACACATATTACCAATACTAAAGGAAAGGTTTACATCACAGGTTATAATTCACAAAAATATAATGACATATGGAGCTCCCGAAGCCCGTCTTGCAGAAATGCTTTCAGGTTTTGAAAAAGAATTACCTGGAGAAATAAGTCTTGCTTACCTGCCGTCATCAGGTGTAATTAAGTTAAGGCTTACCGCCAAAGGAACAGACAGGGATTTGCTTACCGGAATTATTGTTGAACAGGTTAAAAAACTTTACAGGACAATACCTGAACTGATTTATGGTGAAGATGAAAAATCTCTTGAAAAGGTTATTGGTGAATTGCTTAAGGAAAGGAAACAGACCGTATCGACCGCTGAAAGCTGTACCGGTGGTAAAATTGCAGAGATGATCACAAGTATTGCGGGCAGTTCTGAATATTATAAGGGATCTGTGATTGCCTATGATAATTCAGTAAAGAAGCATCTGCTTGGAGTTCCGGATGATCTGATCAGAAAATACGGAGCCGTAAGCAGGCAGGTTGTGGAACAAATGGCCTTAGGGGCGAGGAAACTGATGGGAACAGACTTCTCGGTAGCGACATCGGGGATTGCAGGTCCTGACGGCGGAACTGATTCAAAACCTGTAGGAATGGTCTGGATCGCCGTATCTTCTGATAAAGGAACTATTGCAGAAAAATATATATACGGCTCTGAACGCATTCAGAATATACTAAGGTTTTCAAATGCCGCACTTAACCTTCTGAGATTACAGATAATCAGGCAGTAAATACCAAATCCTTCAATCATCTGTTAAAAAACAGATAAAAAATTTGGTTAATCAGATAAAAATCACGTATTTTGCGCTTCGTTTTTAAAAGCTATTTAGAATTGAAGTAAAAACAGGAATCAATGTCAAAGATTTGTCAGGTTACGGGGAAGAGAGCGTTGGTCGGAAATAACGTATCGCATTCAAAAAGAAGAACTAAGAGGAAATTTCATCCTAATCTTTTTGAAAAAAGATATTTTCTGCCTGAAGAGAAAAGGTGGGTTTCACTTACTGTTTCTGCAGCAGGAATAAGGCTCATCAGCAAGAAAGGACTTCCGACAGCTCTGAAAGAAGCAAAGGAAAAAGGTTACATCACGAATTACTAAAAGTATAAAAGATGGCAAAGAAAGCAAAAGGAAACAGGCAGCAGGTAATTCTGGAATGCACCGAGCACAAGCAGAGCGGACTGCCGGGAACATCGAGATATATTACTACAAAGAACAGGAAAAATACTCCCGACAGACTGGAGAGGATGAAATATAATCCGATAATGAAGAAATATACACTCCACAGGGAAGTAAAATAAAAACATCAAACCATGGCAAAGAAAGTTGTAGCATCGTTAAAGACGGGTTCAGGTAAGGTGTTCACCAAATGCATCAAAATGACAAAATCCGATAAAACAGGAGCTTATCAGTTCCGCGAGGAGATTGTACATAATGATCATGTTCGTGACTTTTTCAACAAGAAATAACCCGGGTTGTTTACTGTAAGATATTAAAGCTTTCTTCCCAGCTGAAGAGAGCTTTTTTTATATTTGTTAATCATTACATCAGAAATGGCGTTTCCCCGGTTTTTTACAAGAGAAAATAAGGAAAATCTTAACAAGGGCCTTCAGAAAACAAGAGAAAATGTATTCGTAAGACTCTCCAGGGCAGTTATTGGCAAATCGAGAGTTGATGATGAGGTTCTCGACAATCTCGAGGAAGTCCTTGTATCTTCCGACGTCGGTGTTGAAACCACACTGCAGATAATTGACAGGATCGAAGCCAGGGTTGCAAAAGATAAATACTTAAATACAAGTGAACTGAATACAATTCTGAAAGAAGAGATCGTGTCTCTTCTGGAGGATAATTCAGCGGAAGGAGATCCTGATTTTTCAGTTCCGCCTTCAAAAAAACCATATGTGATAATGGTTGTGGGGGTCAATGGTTCAGGAAAAACGACCACAATTGCCAAACTTGCTTATAACTACAGAAATGCCGGAAAAAAAGTACTTCTGGGCGCAGCCGATACATTCAGGGCTGCAGCTATCGACCAGCTGCAGATTTGGGCTGACAGGGCAGGGGTTTCTGTTATAAAGCAACAGATGGGTTCGGATCCGGCTTCCGTTGCATTTGATACCGTCAGATCTGCAGTTGCGGGTGATTATGATGTGGTCATTATCGATACCGCCGGAAGGCTTCATAATAAGATCAACCTGATGAATGAACTTTCCAAAATAAGAAGGGTCATGGATAAAGTAATGCCCGGCGCACCACACGAGGTACTGCTCGTGCTCGACGGATCGACAGGTCAAAATGCATTTGAACAGGCAAAACAGTTCACCTCGGTAACAAATGTCACAGCGCTGGCAATCACAAAACTTGATGGTACCGCTAAAGGAGGAGTCGTTATAGGAATTTCACACCAGCTGAAAATCCCTGTTAAATATATAGGTATAGGCGAAAGAATGGAAGACCTCCAGATATTCAACCGAAGTGAATTTGTAGATTCACTTTTCAGTACCTGATTTGCTGCACATGTTTACATCGCTTCAAATAATCCCGGATGAAATAAATGATTATTTAACCGGGATAAATTGAATTTATCATGATGAAAAACAAAAAGATAAATATAGTAACCCTGGGTTGTTCAAAAAACACAGTTGATTCGGAGAAACTGCTCCGGCAGCTTTCTGAAGGCGGTTTTTACGTTACATGGGACCGGGATAATTCCGGTGCAGATACCGTTATAATAAACACCTGCGGATTCATCGGCGATGCAAAGGAAGAAAGTATAGACACAATCCTGAAATTTGTCAGAGCAAAGGAGAAAGGCAATATTAAAAACCTTTACGTAATGGGATGCCTTTCTGAAAGATATAAAGAACAACTTATTGCCGAGATACCTGAAGTAGATAAGTACTTCGGGGTCAACAATATAATGGACATCCTTGAGGAAACCGGTGTCAGTTATAAGAATAGTCTGCTTACAGAAAGAATCCTCACAAGTCCCGGACATTATGCATATCTGAAGTTATCAGAAGGGTGCGACAGAACCTGTGCCTTCTGTGCAATACCCCTGATCAGGGGCAAATATATCTCAAGACCGGTTGAGGAGCTGGTAAAAGAAGCAGCCGGACTTGCTGATTCAGGTGTAAAGGAACTTATACTTATAGCACAGGATCTCAGTTATTACGGACTCGATCTGTACAGGAAAAACAAACTGCCTGACCTCCTGGAAGAACTCCTGAAGCTGAACTCCTTTAAATGGATCAGGCTTCATTATCTCTATCCAGCCGGATTTCCCGAAGTTCTTTTACGTCAGATACGTGACTACCCGCAAATATGTAAATATATAGATATTCCCATCCAGCATATATCCGATAATATGCTGAAAATGATGAAAAGATCATATGGAAGGAGAGATGCCGAAGAGCTCCTTTATCACCTGAAGGATCAGCTTCCTGATGCTGCCTTCAGGACAACACTGATTGCCGGGCATCCGGGAGAAACAGAAAATGATTATCTGGAACTTAAAAGTTTTATCAGTGAATTCAGGTTCGACAGACTTGGGGTGTTCGCTTATTCACATGAAGAAGATACATATTCATACCTTAATTATAAGGATGACGTTCCGGATGATGTTAAAGAATCAAGGGTATCAGAGCTTATGGAAATACAGCAGACCATTTCTGCTGAAAAGAACGAGTCATTAAAGGGAAAAGTCTTAAAAGTGGTGATTGACAGAAATGAAGATGAGTATTACTGCGGCCGTACTGAATATGACAGTCCGGATGTCGACCAGGAGGTCCTCATCCCGGTCCGCTATGACCTGTCGCCCGGCAATTTCTATAACATTCAGATTGTCGATTCCGCAGAATTTGATCTGTTAGGAGAACCGGTCTGAGCCGGTTACTCCTCCGAAGGCATATCCTCCGATTCTTCCTGCCCCTCCTTCTTTTTATGTATTTTTATCCTTATTTCAGATTTGGTGCTGTTAAAACCAACATTTATAATATCACCGTCACCCGGACCCTCTTTTATAAGCACCTCGGCCATCGGATCTTCAAGATATTTCTGAATTGCTCTTTTTAAGGGACGGGCTCCATATGTTGCATCAAATCCCCTGTCGGCAATAAAATCTCTGGCTGCAGTAGCTATTTTGAGCTGATAGCCAAGTGATTTCACCCTGTCATACAATCCCTGAAGCTCAAGGTCGATGATCTTGTCAATATCTTCTTTTTCAAGTGAGTTAAATATAATTATATCATCGATCCTGTTCAGGAACTCAGGAGCAAATGTTTTCTGAAGCGCTTTCTGAAGAATACTCTTCGTCTGTTCATCACGTGTAGTCTTTTTTGCCTGGGTATCAAAACCTATTCCGTGACCAAATTCCGAGATCTGCCTGGTTCCGATATTCGAAGTAAGTATAACTATAGTATTCCTGAAGTCCACACGTCTTCCCAGACTGTCTGTAAGCTGACCTTCATCAAGTACCTGAAGGAGAATATGGAAGACATCCGGATGAGCTTTTTCTATTTCATCAAGGAGAACGACAGAATATGGTTTTCTTCTGACCTTTTCGGTCAGTTGTCCGCCTTCCTCATAGCCTACATATCCGGGAGGTGCTCCGACGAGGCGTGATACAGAAAATTTCTCCATGTATTCGCTCATATCGATCCTCACAAGATTATCTGTCGTATCAAACAGGAACTTGGCCAGCACCTTTGCAAGTTGTGTTTTTCCAACACCGGTAGGTCCGAGGAATATGAAGGTTCCTATCGGTTTATTCGGATCTTTAAGTCCGGCTCTGTTTCTCTGTATAGATTTTACGATCTTCTGAATAGCCTCATCCTGACCAATAACACTTCCCCTGAGTTCATCTGCCATCTTGAGAAGCCTTGTACCCTCAGTCTGGGCAATTCTCTGAACAGGGACACCTGTCATCATAGCAACAACCTCAGCCACTTTTTCAGCATCGACGGTCTCTCTGTTGACGGACAGCTCTTTTTCCCATTTTTTCTTTTCCTGATCAATAGCTTCAAGAAGGTCCTTTTCCCTGTCGCGGAAACTTGCTGCCTTTTCGAAATTCTGATTCTTGACAGCCGTCATTTTCTCTTTCTTCGCATCTTCAAGCTGCTTCTCAAGGGAAAGTATCTTTTCGGGAACAACAATATTCGAGATATGGACTCTCGAACCCGATTCATCAAGTGCATCAATAGCCTTATCCGGGAGATGTCTGTCGGAGATATATCTTGCTGTAAGTTTTACACAGGCATCAATAGCATCATCTGTATATATTACGTTATGATGTTCCTCGTATCTTTCCTTTATATTCTGAAGGATATTGATTGTTTCCTCAACTGAAGTAGGATCAACGAGCACTTTCTGGAACCTTCTTTCAAGAGCACCATCCTTTTCAATGTGCTGGCGGTATTCGTCAAGAGTTGTTGCACCGATGCACTGGATCTCACCCCGTGCAAGAGCAGGTTTAAGCATATTGGCAGCATCCAGTGATCCGGTTGCACCGCCGGCCCCGACTATTGTGTGTATTTCGTCTATGAAAAGAATTATATTGTCATTTTTTGAAAGTTCATTAAGGATTGCTTTCATACGCTCCTCAAACTGACCCCGGTATTTCGTTCCGGCAACAATTGATGCGAGATCAAGAGCAACCACCCGCTTATGAAACAGTACTCTCGACACGTTCTTCTTGGTTATCCTGAGAGCCAGTCCTTCAGCAATTGCAGATTTCCCTACTCCAGGCTCACCTATAAGTACCGGATTATTCTTCTTTCTCCGTGAAAGTATCTGGGCAAGTCTTTCAATCTCGCGCTCCCTTCCCACAACAGGATCAAGCCTTCCTTCCTCTGCTGCTTTCGTCAGATCTATCCCGAAATTATCTAGTACAGGTGTGTCGGAGGAGGATTTGGACTGGGAGGGGGAGGAAGCATGTCCTTTTCCCGAAGGGCCGAATCCCTGACCCTCATCATCTTCATCACGGGGATAGTCAGCCTTAGATCTCAGAGTTCCCGATTCAACCACCTTCTTTACAGCCTGATAATCAACATCCATCTCCGCCAGGAACTTTGTAACAAGGGTATTCTCATCCTTCAGTATTGCAAGCAGCAGATGTTCAGAGTCAATAGAATTGCTTTTCAAAGCTTTGGCTTCAAGATAAACAAGCTTGAGAATTCTTTCAGTACTTCTGAGTAATGGTATGACTTCATGATCTGCCACAGGCACAGGACTTTGAACTTTAATACTTTTCTCAAGAGAGCCTTTCAGTCCCATCAGATCAACCCCCTGGCTAAGAAGAATATCAACTGCAACTCCTTCTCCGTCCCTCAGAATACCAAGAAAAAGATGTTCTGGACTTATATGACTGTTTCCCAGCCTTATAGCCTCTTCCTTGCTATAACCAAGGATATCTTTTACTCTCTGTGAAAATTGTGAATCCATATATTTTTTTGTCGTTTACCCTTCAAATTTCTGTAAACCGCCATTCTGGCAGATGCCAGAAGACAAAAGTACATATAAATGAAAGAACAAAGTTAAATTTAAGTGATATTATACTATGGCAATATCCGTGCCCATTTATGAACAACTAATGTTAAAAATTCACAACGTCCGGAGGCTAATAATACCCAAATAATGACTATTTTCGGGGATCAAAAAAGTAAATAACTTTTTTTACATTAATTATTTAATTATTAATCTGTTATGTCTGATAAAGAGAGGGTGGTTCAGGTAAATATTGAGGAGGAGATGAAGTCTGCGTACATCGATTATTCGATGTCTGTAATTGTATCACGTGCATTACCTGACGTGAGGGATGGTCTTAAACCGGTTCACCGGCGTGTACTTTTCGGCATGTCAGAACTTGGGGTATATTCCAATAAACCTCATAAGAAATCCGCAAGGATAGTGGGAGAGGTTCTGGGTAAGTTTCATCCGCACGGCGATTCATCTGTTTATGATGCCATGGTAAGGATGGCACAGGAATGGTCACTCAGGTATCCGCTGGTGGATGGGCAGGGTAACTTCGGCTCAGTCGACGGCGACAGCCCGGCCGCTATGAGATATACTGAAGCAAGGCTTAAAAAGATTGCTGAAGAGACTCTGGCCGATATTGACAAAAACACTGTCGACTTTCAGCCAAATTTTGATGATTCACTGCAGGAACCTGTTGTCCTGCCCACAAGAATTCCGATCCTGCTTGTTAACGGAGCCTCGGGAATAGCTGTAGGAATGGCTACGAACATGCCGCCACATAATCTTTCTGAGATTGTTGACGCTACTATTGCTTATATCGATAACCCTGATATTTCAAGCGAAGGACTGCATAAATACATAAAAGGCCCGGATTTCCCGACAGGGGGTATCATTTATGGTGAACAGGGGATAAGGGATGCTTTTGAAACAGGGCGCGGAAGGATCATTATCAGGTCTAAAACCGAGATCGAGCTCACACATTCCGGAAGGGAATGCATTGTTGTCACTGAAATACCTTATATGATAAACAAGGCAGAGATGATCAGGAGGATAGCCGATCTGATAAATGAGAAGAAGCTTGAAGGAATATCATATATTAATGATGAATCTGACAGGAACGGAATGAGGATTGTAATAATTCTCAAGAAAGATGCCACTGCAAATGTGGTCCTGAACAACCTGTTCAAATATACATCTCTTCAGACAACCTTTAACGTTAATAATATTGCACTGGTTAAGGGAAGACCAAAGACTCTCAGTACAAAGGACCTGATTTCATATTTTGTCAAACACCGGCATGAAATCATAATAAGGAGGGCCAGATACGACCTGGATCAGGCAGAAAAAAGGGCGCATATACTTCAGGGATTGATAATTGCAAGCGACAATATCGATGAGGTTGTTGCAATAATCAAATCATCACCCAATGCCGATAAAGCAAGGGAAAGGCTTATTGAACGTTTCAGTCTTTCTGAAGAACAGGCCAGAGCCATTGTTGAAATGCGCCTCAGACAGCTCACAGGTCTTGAACAGGAAAAGCTGAGGTCAGAATATGAGGAAGTAATGGCTTTGATCGAATATTTAAAGAAAGTGCTGGAAAGCCACGATCTCCAGATGAAGATCATTAAAGATGAACTTATTGAGATAAGGGAAAAATATGGTGACAGGAGGCGGACAGAAATAGTTCCCAGTGCTGAGGAATTCAATCCCGAAGATTTTTATGCCGATGATGAAATGGTTATAACAATTTCACATATGGGCTATATAAAAAGGACACCGCTTACAGAGTTCAGGAGACAGAACAGGGGAGGTACGGGATCCAAAGGCGGAACCACCAGGGATGAAGATTTCATCGAACACCTTTATATAGCCACCATGCATAATAATATGCTCTTCTTTACGACAAGGGGAAAATGCTACTGGCTGAAGGTCTATAATATCCCCGAAGGATCACGGACATCGAAGGGCAGAGCTATGCAGAACCTTATTAATATTGAACCCGGTGATACTGTTAAAGCCTTTATCAATGTAATGGATCTTAATGACCCTTCATATATCAACAATAATTTTATTGTATTGTGTACCAAAAAGGGTATTATCAAAAAAACTTCCCTCGAAGCATATTCAAGGCCAAGAGCAAACGGCGTGAATGCAATAACAGTAAGGGAAGGGGATGAACTGCTTGAAGCTAAAATGACAAACGGCAATCACCACATAATGCTTGCGGTAAGATCGGGAAGGGCAATATGCTTTCCTGAAAGCTATGTAAGACCAATGGGCAGAACAGCTTCAGGTGTCAGGGGAATAAGACTTGCCGATGAAGAAACAGATATTGTTGTAGGAATGATTACTGTCGAGAACAAAGAGAAAGATATACTCGTTGTATCTGAAAAAGGTTATGGCAAAAGAACAGATATCGATGCATACAGGATAACCAACAGAGGGGGTAAGGGTGTAAAGACCATAAATATCACCAAGAAAACAGGATCCCTTATCGCTCTTAAGGACGTTACCGATAACCATGATCTTATGATAATTACACAGTTCGGAAACATCCTTCGCAGCCCTGTCTCGGCTCTCAGGTTGATGGGCCGTGCAACCCAGGGGGTAAGACTTATAAATCTCAGGGGAAATGATATAATTGCATCAGTGGCATGTGTTGAAGTCAACGAGGAGAATGATATTCCCGAAGCCCCTGAAAATGACGAAAGTCAGGAAAATAATTCCTTTGGTGAGGAAAATGGCAAAGAATTTGAAGATTAATAAGTAATGTTATAAATTTGGAAAATTATTTAAGAACAAAAACTTTTAAAAATTAAAGTAATAATCATGAAAAAATTCTATTCGCTACTACTTGTAGTATTCATCTCATTCGGAGCAATGGCACAGAAGGGTAAAGTGACTTCAGCTCTCAGTTTCATTGACCAGGGTGCCCTGGATAAGGCAAAAGAAGCCCTTGATCAGGCACTCACTAATGAGAAATCCAAAAACTGGTTCAACACCTATTTTGCAAAAGGGAAACTATGCCAGGCTGTTTATAAAGCTGAAGATCCAAAATACAGCTCATATTATGCCGATCCTCTGGCAGAAGCTTATGCAGCATATGAAAAAGCGATCTCACTCGATCCTAAAGGAGGTACGAAGAAAAGGATCATTACAAACATGATATATAATTCACTGGCCCTTGACCTGTATGCCCAGGGAAGCAAGAAGTTTGAAGCCAAAGACTTCGATGGTGCCCTGAAATCGTTTGCCACACAGATAGAGATTACCGAAAGCGATAAATATGCTGGTGCTATCGATACAGGTATGTATTATAACGCCGGCCTTGCAGCCATCAATTCAAAAAAATATCAGGATGCAATAAAATATTTCGAGAAATGTGCCGAAATGAAATACCTGGGAATTACACCTCACATTCAGATTTATGAAAGCCTCATGGGACTAGGAGATACAATCAAAGCCGAAGCTTATCTACTCGACCTTCCCAATAAATTCCCCGGCGACAACCAGGTAACCCTTCAGCTTATCGATTTCTACCTTAAAGCTGATAAACCGGAACAGGCTCAGAAATATATCGCGATAGCAAAAGAAGCAGATCCCAACAACTACAGCCTGTACTTTGCAGCAGGTATAATGCATCTTAATCAGAATAATTTTGATCAGGCTATTGCTGAGCTCACAAAATCAATCGAAATCAAGAATGACCTGTATGATACCCAGTATGGTCTCGGAGCCGCTTATATAAATAAGGCTGCAGATATGTTCCTGAAAGCAAATGACATCATGGATGTAAACAAATATACCGTAGCAATTGAAGAAGCCAATACGGTTTATGCGAAAGCCCTTCCTTACATGGAAAGAGCTCTTGAACTGAAACCTGATGATACATATACTCTTAGAAGCCTCCAGGAACTATATTACAGACTGAAACAGAAAGATGCTTCCCTGAATAGCAAGTATGAAGAGGTCAGAGCTAAGTTGAGCGCCCTCGAACAGAAGTAATCATGAGAAATATAACCTGGATACCTTGATAAACAGGTAAATCATAAAAAAGCTTTTCGTATAATGAAAAGCTTTTTTTATTTTAACCAGATATTATAACCAAAGCATGAGAAGAATAGTTTTTATTTTTATTACTGTTTTTTTTCTGGCAATCGGATGTTCTGACATCGATGAACCCCCTGATCCGGAAAATCCTCAGATAGTGGTGCTCATGTATCACAAAATATCCCAGGAAAAAGCTGAAAATCTGTACGAAAGGAGCAGAGTTGATTTTGAAAATGATCTTAAATATCTGATTAATAATAATATAACATGTATTGATTTCAAAGATCTTGAAAAAATAAAGCAGTCCGGGGAAATGCCTTCACGACATTCGGTAATAATAACATTCGATGACGGTGACAGATCATGGTACGATATAGCCGTACCGCTGCTGAAAAAATACGGCATGAAAGCCACATTTTTTCTATGGGTGGAAAAGATGGGAAGCAACTCATTTCTGTTATGGCAGGAAGTTCAGTATATAAGTAACATTACTTATCCGGGAGGGATAAAACCATTTGCATTTGGATCCCACAGCTATTCACACCAGTTCCTGCAAACTGCAAGAAATAATTATTCCACACCCGGTGAATACAGAACTTTCCTTAACTGGGAGCTATCAAGATCAAAAGAAATCATTGAAGAATATACGCCTGGTGAGGTACAGATTCTGGCGCTTCCTTACGGTGACGGGGCAGGTGATACTGAAATAATAGCTTCTGCACAACTTAACGGGTATAAATTCATCAGAACTTCCCGAAATGATGCAGTAAGCAGCATCTCTGAACTGGATCTTTTCAATATTCCGAGTTTACCGATGCTTGACAATACGGAACAGGATGAGATAGGGTATTATCTTGACAATTAGAGTGCCTAAAGTGCCTAAAGTGCCTAAAGTGCCTAAAGTGCCTAAAGTGCCTAGAGTGCCTAAAGTTATAAGAGAGTCAAAAGTGAGATTATTTCTAAAAGAGATAAGAATGGATGAAGGCAGAAGGGGAGAATAGGAAAATCTTCAAACTAGAAGGAGCGTATTATTTTAAATATTCTATTTGACATAATATTAATTATAGGAAAATATAATATAATTTGCGGGAAAGTCCGGCTGATATTATAAAACAGAAATGAGCCTTCCGGCTCACTTCTGAAAACAAAAAAAATATGCAGCAAACTATCCTTTACGTATTTCATCCTTGATTCTCTGAATATGTCCGCGGCCAAGACCCTTGACCTCGCAACCAAGCTGGAAATAACGTTTTATCTTTTCATCCGATAAAATACCGAAGCAGTCAATTATTGCGGCAGGTTTACCGATCGTTTTGACAAGTTTGGCAGGATCAAGATCGAGATATGCTTTATGAGGCACTGCAAGTATCACCGCATCAGCATCTTTTAATGCTTTATTCATATTCTGCTCGATCCGTATCTCCTTTAGTTTATCCTGGTTACGGAAGAAACGGGCTTTACTCTGGCCGACCCCGGGGAAAGTATCCTGCTGTTCAAATTCCCACCAATGCTCTACATAAGGATCATGGACTCTTATCTCGGCACCCATTTCGGTGAGTTTCCTTATAACGATCTCAGAACCGCTGTAACGTGTATCACCTACATCCTCACGGTAAGCAGCGCCAAGTACCAGAATTTCGGCACCTGCTATAGGCTGTCCCATATTACGCAGTGCATCACGTGTAAGCTGACCTACATGCAGCCCACGGGTATCGTTAATATCTATGGCCATTGGTGTGATCTTGAATATATCATCCTCAAAACCAAGTATATGCTTATAAGCCCAGACACCCAGTCCGCCATCTTTCGGAAGACAATAACCCCCGATACCCGGTCCCGGGAAGATCATATTACTGTGCGTAGGTCTCATCTTAATGGCTTTAATTACCTTCATCAGATCAACACCGTTACGCTCGGCATAAAGGCTCCATTCATCCAGAAATGCCAGTATTGTAGCCCTGTAACTGTTCTCAACTATCTTGGCTGTTTCCGATTCTATCGGCCTGTCCATAACTGTAAGAGGATATTTCTCAGTATTAAGCACTTCTGTGAGAAATTTCTCAACCCTTTCCCTTGCTTTTTCGTTTGTCCCGCTGCAAACCCTCCAGAAATCCCTTATACTTGCCACATAATTACGTCCGGGCATTACTCTTTCATAACTGTGTGCGAGCAAGGGATCACTCTTTATTCCCCGCTTCCTGAAAACTTTTTTCATGATCGGATAAGCAACCTGCTCGGTAGTACCCGGAGCAACAGTAGTCTCGATAAGTACAAGAGCTTCGGCGGGTATCCGTTCGGCTATTTCATGAAGTGAGGACTCAAGTGCTGCCATATCGGTCTGGCCGTTCCTTACATTACCGAGTTCATTTTTTAAATAATCGCACTGGACATCCACAACAACAACATCGGCAAGTTTCAGAACATCATAGGTATATGTGGCAATGAGTGTCTTCTTTTCCTTAACACACCTGGCGATCATGGGATCGACTTCAGGGTCTTCAGCTTTGACCGGCGAAACGCCCCTGTTAAGCAATGGTATCTTCCAATAACTCCTTCCGCTTGGTCGTTGCATACCGATAACAAATTTCGACGGCTTGCCCGTTTTCTTGTCTACAGTATCAGCAACAATTGCTGCCATGACAGCACCAACGAACCCTACTCCCATCACAACGACTATCTCACGCCCTTTGGCCCGTTCTTTATCTGTCAGCTTCTTAAGACGGTCAAACTCAGAACTATAATCTTCTGGCCTGGGAAGAGGAAATTTCTCACCGGCCGGACTGATAGAAAATTGTACACTCATGTTTATAGCTAATTTTGGTTAGAAAATGTATTTCACTAATTAATCGGATATTCAAAACAAAAAATTTCCCTACTTATACGTACATTTTGTAAAGTGGTTGCTTGTATATGTAACATTATCAACTTTTGATGTCTCCGAACCTTTGTTTGTCTGTTCGAAAAGCTCAACCTGGTCGCGTGAAACATTACACAGATTATGTGTTGTCGTTGTGGTTGAAGGATATCCGTCAACATAAACATCATAGGATTCACAAAGTAATATAACATTTGAAGTTAAACTGACTTTTTCTTTTCCTGATACAAATATAGTACTGCAGATCAATACTGCTTTAAACTTCTTTTAGTAATTTTATTTCTCTTTAAACAATAATAACTACTAAATATAAACAAATGAATGTCATAAATAAATCGACGCTCGAATTCCTTGCAGATCTGAAGCAGAATAATTACAGGGAATGGTTCCAGAAGAACAGAAAAAGATATGAAGATGCCAGAGATAATTTTGAATCCTTTGTACAGCTTATAATTGATAATGTTTCGGTTTTTGATCCGATTCTGAAAGGTCTTGAAGTAAAAAGCTGTACATACCGGATCAACCGCGACATAAGGTTCTCTCCAGATAAAACATTATATAAGAGTCATTTAGGTGCATTTATTGTAAAAGGTGGCAAAAATAACGGTAACAGGCTTGCAGGATATTATATTCATGTGGAACCAGGAGGTAACAGCATGGTTGCCGGAGGTGCATACATCCCCCCTGCCCCATGGCTGAATGCTATCAGGGAAAAAATTGACGACCAGGGAGAAAAATTAGTTAAAATATTAAATAACAAGGAATTAAGAAGTGTATTTGGTGAAATAGAAGGAGAAAAACTTAAGTCTGCCCCCAGGGGTTTTCCAAAAGATCATCCTTATATTGAATACCTTAAGCTTAAAAGTTTCCTTATATCCAAACTATTCACCGATAAAGAAGTAACGAACAAAGAATGGTTCGGGATGGTACTTGAGGCATGCAGAATAATGAAACCTCTGAACGATTTCCTGAATGACTATTGAAAGAGTTCGGTGTTGTCCGGCTTCCGGCTACCGGCATGCGGCTTCCGGATTCAGGTTTAGGCCTGGAATCCGGAATCCTGAAGTCCGCCAGAGATTTATAAATATTAATATAACCAGAAAATAATGACAGGTCTTGAACGAACATTAAATTTTCTTAAACAGAATAATGTTGACTATCCTCCGTTCCATCCGATAATAATGAGGTGGGCAGCAAGGTATGCAGGTGTTAAGTACCGCGATTTCTGTACTGTACCGGAAGTCAAATGTGCAGCAATGATTAAATGTGCTGAAGATTTTGGTATTGACTGGGTTACGGTAATGTCTGATCCCTGGGCTGAAGCTTCGGCATTTGGTATTCAGGTCGAATACCCTCAAGATTCTCTGCCGGTGGATACAGGGGGGCATTTTCCGGATGCTGCAGCCGCTTCAGTCATGAAGAATTATGATCCGCTGAATAACAGCAGGTGTCTCAACAGGCTGAAAGAAATTGAGATCTTCAGAAAAAAGGCCGGCGATAAATTTTTCATAGTCGGCTGGGTGGAAGGGCCGGTTGCAGAATATGTCGACCTGCGAAAGGCATCAAATGCTTCGGTTGATTTCCTGACGGAGCCCGACCTTGTCGGCAAAGCAATGGATATAATTGTTGACAGCGCAATGTATTTCATTCAGCTTCAGATCAAAGCAGGTGCACACTGTATAGGAATAGGCGATTCTTTCTGTTCACAGATCGGACCTGACCTATACTACAGGTTTGCATCTGAAAGGCAAAAGAAGCTGGTAGATTATATCCACTCCCAAAATGCAGTGGCAAAACTTCATATCTGCGGAAATACCGAATCAATACTTGAAGGGATGATAAGTACCGGGGTTGATATCATAGATATTGATCATATGGTTCCGTCGGTAGAACGATTTACTCCTTTACTGGGCCATAACCAGGTCTTTTCAGGAAAAAGCGATCCGGTAACAGTAATTCTGGACGGGAACAGAAAGACAATCCATGAATCTGTTATTTCGGATTATACAGATTCCCTGGGGCGTTGCATAGTCTCAGCCGGTTGTGAAATTACTCCGGAAACTACGATTGAGAACATGAAAAACTTTAAAAGCAGTGTTTTTGAACTGAAAAGGCCGGGAAGTCTCAATTGATAAAAAAATTCATATCTTTCCTTAATTAAATGAAACAAAAAATGAAGAAACCAATCCTGATCCTGATTTTTGCTACTGTGTCATTACTATATGCCACAGGCCAGACCGGCAAGCTTGAAGTCGGTATGAAAGCGCCCGAATGGACATTTACTGATGCCTCCGGACAAGAGTTCACAATGAACTCATGGCCGGGCAAAGTATTGCAGATCAATTATGTCGATCCTGATGAATCGGACCTCAATGATTCCTTCAATGATGCAATTGATAAAGCGTCGGATATCGATAAACGTATAAATAAAGATTATTTCAAGGGATTTGGAATTGTAGATACCAAATCGACATGGAAGCCTAAGGGACTTGTCAGGATCATTGCCGGCAACAAAGCCAAGAAATATGATACCACAATACTATTTGATTATGAAGCAGCTCTCCGGAAATCATGGGGTTTGCCTGAGGATAGCTATAGTGTAGTTATAGTCGATAAAAACAGAGTCTGCCGTGCAATATATAAAGGAAAGATCCCCGAATCGGAAAATGAAAAGATCGTTCAGCTGATTATCGAACTTACAAAAGAATAGTAGATTATCTGGTTCCAGGTTCCAGGTTCCAGGTTACTGGTTACTGGTTACTGGTTCCAGGTTCTGTAAAGCCGAATCTGCCAACTGGCGGAGAAGGCTGGTTCCAGGTTCACTTACAGTAACTTGGAACCTTGAATTTTGAATTTTGAATTTTGAATTTTGAATCCGGAACCTTGAATTTTTCTGTCAAATCTCCTTTATATCGGTGATATCCACGCCGATTTTCGCTTTCAGTCGCTGAAGATCGTTTTTCATTTCTGCTACTGCCCGGAAGATTTGTTTTTCGGGAAGCACGGGGTCGGGAAGTTCGCTGCTTATATAATTGACGAATTTCCATATCTCTTTGACTTCGTTTATATGTACCTCATATGGTTCATAGACAGGGTTAAGTGAGTAAAGTACCAGTTTCCCGTCAGTTTTAAGGTTATTTTCTACTACCTTAAAAACAATTCCGTCGTTAACAGTGAAAATTATATAAGCTTTTCCGCTGATTATTTCACGCCAGTCCTGTACAAATTCACCGGTTACCCATGAACCGTCGGGTATAGGGAACATCGAATCTCCTTTAAGCTGAAAAGTTCTGTATTTCCTTTTATCCGACAGAAAAGGAAGCCTGAAGCGCGGCAGTTCGCCGATAAATTCAGGATCGGCATATCCGGTTGTATAACCTGCTTTTGCCTTTTCGGGTACGAGTTCAATATTTTCACTATTATCATCCCCGACAGTAGTTGTCAGTACCCTGAGGTTACTGCCTTTTATATAAGCGTCATACCCTCTTTCAAGTTCTCCGAGCTGGCTTTCCGAAAGTTTTGAAATATCGACCTTCAGCAATGTGTCGATCGACATGTTGAAATATCCCGAGAATGAAACAAGTATTTCTATTCCCGGCTGGGCGACACCGTTCTCATACCCGCTCAGGGTGGAACGCTTAAGATTAAGGGTTGCCGCAACATCATCCTGTGTCCGGCCCTTTCTTTTTCTTAAAAATTTTATGTTGGACGTGAAATACATATAAAAAAATTGATTATATTGTAATCATAATATTGATTAATTTCTAATCAAAAATAAAATTTAATTCTGAAATAACCAAAAAAAAAGAAAAGTATTTAGAGTACTTAGAGTATTTAAAGTACTTAGAGTTCATTAAAAAATTGAAATATGACAAATAAAGAATTTGGGAAAAAGCTTGAGGAAAGAACAAGAGCTTTTGCAATAAGGATCATCAGGTTATCTATGCGTCTTCCGAATACTGTGGAAGGTAAGATCATCAGAAACCAGTTAACAAAGGCAGGTTCCAGCATTGGGGCAAATTACCGTGAGGCAAACAGAGCCAGAAGCAATGCTGATTTTAAGAATAAGATTAAAATATGTGAAAGTGAATCAAATGAAACATGCTATTGGCTCGAAATCATTGAAGAACTGAAGTGGTGTGATTCTGATGAGCTAAAACCTGTTATCATCGAAGGAAACGAACTATTGGCAATTTTCACATCAATCAGTAATAACCTAACACCCCAAGTACTCTAAGTACTCTAAGTACTCTAAATACTTTAAATACTTTAAATACTTCTTCCCATGTTCCTGGCAGGCATTACCGACCGCTCCATCCTCCATCTCGACCTCGACACTTTTTTTGTATCAGTGGAAAGGCTGAGGAACAGCAGGCTTATAGGCAAGCCTGTCATAATCGGAGGTCTGTCGGACCGGAGTGTGGTATCGAGCTGCAGCTATGAAGCCAGAAAATTCGGGGTAAGTTCCGCCATGCCTGTCAGAATGGCCAGAATAATGTGTCCCGATGCAATAATAATCCGCGGCGATATGGAGGCATACAGTAATTATTCAAACATGGTTACTGACATAATTGCTGAAAAATCACCACTTTATGAAAAGTCATCTATTGACGAACATTATGTTGACATAACAGGAATGGACCGGTTTTACGGGTGTTATAAATGGTCGCATGAATTGCGGCAGAATATAATAAAAGAGACCGGATTGCCTATCTCGATAGGGCTTTCAATAAACAAGACAGTTTCAAAGATCGCAACCGGCGAAGCAAAACCGAACGGAGAGATAGAAGTTGGTAAAGAGAAGGTCCTCCCCTTCCTCGATCCTCTTTCGATAGTCAAGATACCAATGATCGGACAGAAAACCTATCATGTACTGCGTTCGATGGGCATTTCAACCATTTATACCCTCAGGAACATTCCGGCAGAAATGCTCGAAAAGCTGATGGGCAAAAACGGCATTGAAGTATGGAAAAGGGCCAATGGAATAGATTCAACTCCGGTGATCAGCTATTCAGAGCAGAAATCGATAGGCACCGAACATACATTTGAGAAAGATACTACCGATGTGGCCAGGCTGAACCAGATACTTGTAAGTATGGTCGAAAAAATTGCTTATGATCTCAGGAAACAGGAAAAGCTTGCTTCATGTGTAACAGTAAAAATAAGGTATTCCAATTTCGACACACATACTCTTCAGAAACGGATACCATATACCTCCTTCGATCATGTTATCACTGATATCGCAAAAGAACTGTTTGCGAAGCTTTACCAGAGGAGAATGCTTATAAGGCTGATTGGCGTCAGACTAAGTCACCTGGTCAGAGGTGTCCAGCAACTCGATATGTTTGACGATACCCCGGAAAAAGTAAGCCTTTATATGGCTATGGACAGGATCAGAAGACGCTTTGGTAAGGATGCCGTGAGAAGAGCCGCCGGTGTTATGACCAGCAGCGAAAGAGAAGAAAAGGAGATCAAACGGCTCGAATATGCCGCAAATGAACAGAAGATGATGGAAGAACGACTGAGAGGATATATGATGTATGGATTCGGACACTGAGCCGCTGAGCCATTGAGCCATGTACTTAAACTGCCACTCATACTACAGCCTTCGCTACGGAACAATGTCCGTGGAACAGCTTGTAAAAAAAGCTGAAGAGACCGGCATTGACTCAATGGTACTTACCGACATTAATAATTCGACAGCAGTTCCTGAGTTTGCAGGAGAATGTAAAAAAACCAGCGTCAGACCTGTCGCCGGCATAGAATTCAGAAAGGATAATGAGCTGTTATACATAGGAATAGCCCGTAATAACAAAGGATTACAGGAACTGAACGAATTCCTTTCAAAACATAATTTTGAGAAGACTCCCCTCCCATTTCCCGCACCGGATTTTTCAGAAGCATATATAATTTATTCCAGGACAAAACTTCCCGGCAGAATAATGTATGACAATGAATATGCCGGGGTAAGAATAAACGAAGTAAACAGATTACTGAGACTCACCCCGGGAGAACTCAGCCGAATGGTCATCATGCAGCCCGTCACCTTCAATGATCAGACTGATATCTTTATACATAAGAGCCTCAGGGCTGTCGACAACAATATTCTGCTCAGTCATCTCAAACCATCACAGTATGCCGGCGAAGATGAGTTCTTCCATTCTCCGCAAACGGTCCGTGATACCTTCGGAAGCTATCCAGGCATAATAAATAATACGGTAAGGTTGATCGAAGACTGCAGTTTATCATTCGATTTCGATAATCATAAGAATAAAAAGATATTCTCCGCAAGCCGGTACGACGACAAACTTCTTCTCGAAAAGCTTGCATGGGATGGAATGATATACAGGTATGGTAAAAATAACAATGAAGCAAAAAAAAGAATCAGACATGAACTTGAGATAATCGACAAGCTTGGTTTCTCTGCATATTTCCTGATAACCTGGGATATAATCAGATACTCAATGGCCCGTGGCTTTTACCATGTCGGACGTGGAAGCGGAGCAAACTCCATAGTTGCTTATTGCCTGAAAATCACTAATGTTGACCCAATTGATCTAAACCTTTACTTCGAGCGCTTTATCAACCCGAAACGAAGCAGTCCCCCCGATTTTGACATAGATTATTCATGGAAAGAAAGAGACGAAGTCATCGACTATATATTCAAAAGGTACGGGTATAATCATACTGCCCTTCTTGGAACAATAAGCACCTTCCGGGGAAAATCAATAGTCCGGGAGCTTGGAAAAGTTCACGGATTACCAAAGGAAGAGATCGATGCAATAATCGATAATCCTTCATCTGACACAAACCGTAATGAAATAACCGACATTATCTTTTCCACCGGCCACAGGATCGCCGATTTCCCAAATATGCGGAGCATTCATGCCGGCGGAATTCTCATTTCCGAGGAACCGGTTTCGTGTTATACTGCCCTGGACATGCCGCCAAAAGGCTTTCCCACCACCCAGTGGGATATGTATACAGCTGAGGAAATCGGTTATGAGAAGCTCGACATACTAAGCCAGAGAGGTATCGGACATATCCGTGAAAGCGCTGAGATAATACTCCGGAACCAGTCCATCGATGTTGACGTGCATGCAATCCAGAAATTCAAGAAAGATCCGAAAATTAAGGAATACCTCAGGAGCGGAGAAACAAAAGGGTGTTTCTATGTTGAAAGTCCGTCGATGCGCGGACTTCTCCAGAAACTGAAGTGCGATGATTATACTACCCTTGTGGCTGCCAGTTCAATTATCCGCCCCGGCGTGGCACGGTCGGGAATGATGAGGGAGTATATTTTCAGATTCCATAATCCTGATAAATTCAAATACTTACATCCGGTAATGAAAGAACAGCTTGAGGAGACTTTCGGGGTCATGGTCTACCAGGAAGATGTCCTTAAAGTGTGCCATCATTTCGCCGGACTCGACCTTGCCGATGCCGACACCCTTCGCAGGGCAATGAGTGGAAAATACCGGTCGAAAAAGGAAATGCAGCGTATCGTTGACAAATTCTTTTCCAACTGCCGCGAAAAAGGTTACAGTGATGATCTGACAAAAGAAGTGTGGAGACAGATCGAATCGTTTGCAGGTTATTCATTTTCAAAAGCCCATTCGGCATCCTATGCTGTGGAAAGCTTTCAGAGCCTCTACCTGAAAGCCCATTTCCCCCTTGAATTCATGGTGGCTGTAATTAATAATTTCGGGGGATTCTACAGGACCTGGGTCTATGTTCATGAAGCAAAACGCTATGGTGCCACAATACAGCTGCCATGCGTGAACAGAAGCACTTATAAGACAACTATTTATGGTTCTGATATTTATATTGGGTTCATACATATTGCCGGTATTGAAGAGAGAATTGCCAGGTCAATCGATGAGATCCGGCAGGCCGATGGCGATTTCACTGATCTCAGCGATTTCGTGTCAAGAGTCAATCCCGGACTTGAGCAGATAATCCTGCTTATAAGGGCCGGAGCACTACGGTTCACAGGAAAGAAAAAAGCAGTACTGCTGTGGGAAGCCCATATGATGATAAACAAAAGCAAACCTGACCTGATCAGGCCTCTCTTTGCCCCACCCGTTAAAAACTTCACCCTCCCCGACCTTGAACAGGATAAGCTTGACGATGCCTATGACGAAATTGAACTTCTCAGCTTCCCTGTTTCAATGACCTGGTTTGATATGCTTGAAACATCATTCCGGGGTGAGATAAGGGCTCGTGACATGATAAAGCATATAGGACAGAAAGTGAGGATGGTAGGTCATCTTGTTACAATCAAATACATTAAAACAATTAAGAAAGATTGGATGAATTTCGGATGTTTCATTGATAGTGAAGGAGATTTCTTCGACACAACCCATTTCCCCCAGTCCCTGAAATACTACCAGTTCAAAGGTGCAGGTACCTACCTTGTGCTGGGAAAAGTTGTTGAAGAATTCGGGTACGCTTCCCTTGAAGTTGAAAAAATGGCTAAGCTTCCGGTTAAACCTGATAAAAGATACTGATCAATCATTTTGTCTTACTACTTTTAATATTCCTTTTACAGCCTGGATCTTTTTCATGATACTATACAGGACATCATTGTTCGGGACAAGAATTTTAAGTGTACCCTCAAACATTCCGTATTCAGTATTATAGTTGAAACTTCTGATTGCAACGCTGTATTTTGATATAATATCAGAGATCTGATTGACAATACCTGTATTTTCCACCCCAGTGATCTTGATTGAAGTGATGAAAGAAGTAATACTTTTTGTTTTTGTCCATCTTGCGGCCACCACTCTGTAAGGATATCTTGTCATCATATTATTTGCATTGGGGCAACCTTTCCTGTGGATCTTTATTCCTTCGGAAATTGTCACAAATCCAAATACGGCATCACCGAATACCGGATTACAGCATTTTGCCAGCTTATAATCGAGCCCTTCAATCTTATCTTCAATAATCAGATAATCAGAATACTGGATATCAATCGCTTCCCTGGTCTCTTTTTCTTGTACAGGACCAGCGCTTATTTCTGTTTCAGGAGCTTCTTCTTTCTGAAGTATGTCCTTTATCTCCAGAAGTTCAATCTTTCCCTGTTCTATCTGGTAATAAAAATCCTGGGCGGTTCTGAAATTATAATGGCTGATCAGTTTCTGAATAACTGTATCATTATAATTTATTTTCCAGTTTTTCATCCGGCGCATAAGGATCTCTTTTCCCTCTGCGGCAGCTCTGGTTTTCTCGGCATTCAGCGCCAGTCTTATCTTCGACTTAGCCTTGCTTGTGACTACGAACGAGAGCCAGTCCTGCTTGGGCTTCTGGCTTTTTGACCGGATAATGTCAACATGGTCGCCGTTCTGAAGTACATGTCGTATAGTTACATTTTTGCCGTTGATCTTTCCGCCAACGCACGAGGAGCCTACAGCCGTATGGATATCAAATGCGAAGTCGAGCAGTGTGGCACCGGCAGGAAGCTGTCTCAGGTCGCCTTTCGGAGTAAAAACAAACACCTCATCTGTATAGAGACCTGAGCGGATCTGATCGAAAAATGCCGAATCCTCCTTTTCCGGAGATTCCAGAATCTCACGCATTTTGCTGAGCCAGGTATCAAGCCCTCCCTCTCCTTTTATACCTTTGTATTTGAAATGTGCTGCAAGTCCTTTTTCTGCTATCTCATCCATCCTTTCAGATCTGATCTGGACCTCGACCCATTTTCCCCTCGGGCCAATAACTGTGGTATGAAGAGATTCATACCCGTTCGATTTGGGTACCGATATCCAGTCGCGCATCCTGCTCGGATTAGGCTGATAGAGGTCAGTAACCACTGAATAAGCTCTCCAGCAGTCCGATTTTTCATTCTCAGGATCACTCCGGAGTATCAAACGTACAGCAAAGAGATCATATACCTCATCAAAATCCACCCCCTGCTTTTTCATTTTCAGCATGATGGAATGTATTGATTTAGTGCGGCTTTTTATTGTAAACCTGAATCCCTGTTTCTCCAGTTTTTCCTGCAGCGGAAGTGAGAATTCCTTTATTAGTCTGTTACGGGAAGCCGTCGTCTGTTTCAGCCTGCCGGCTACATAATCATATTGTTCCGGCTCAAGTATTTTAACAGCCAGGTCCTCAAGCTCTGACTTGATATTATAAAATCCGAGCCTGTGAGCAAGCGGTGCATACAGGAAGTAAGTTTCCGAAGCCAGAGGCATTCTTTCCTTAACCGGAGCCTTATCGATATTTCTCATATACTCCAGGCGCTCAACAAGCTTTATAAGGATAACCCTGACATCATCCGCAAGGCTTAACAACAACTTGCGGAAGTTTTCAGCCTGAAAAGATGATTGCATGGATTCCATGCTGCTGACTCTCGAGAAACCTTTCAGTATCTCAATAACCTTCTTTCCAAACTGATTCTCAAGTTCTCTGGAACTGAGATCCAGCTTGTCGTATGAATCATGAAGAAGCGCAGTTATCACAGAGGTTGGTCCCAGACCCATTTCCACGGCAACTATCCTTGCAACAGACAGTGCGTGAAGTACCTGTGATTCACCCGTGAAAATTTCATTTCCTTCGCATGTCTTTATAGCAAGGTCAAGCGCTGCCCTGATCCTGGAAATATCTTCCTGACCAATATTATTTCCGGCTGCTTTAAGAAGCGCCCTGTAACCCGATCGTATAACCTTAGAATCCAACCCACTTATTGGTTAATCCAGATGCAAGTAAGCAAATAATAAACAAAAAAAGAATCCCCGGATGATATTACTTTCATTCCGGGGATCACAGTTCATTAAACCTGACTTTTATCTGAATGAGATACCCACTCCTGCGGATACAACATTGTAAAGCGCTCTTGTATAATCGGCATGAATAGTCAGAACTGAAAGTTTTATCCTGAAACCTGCATTTGCTCTTAATCCTGAGAAATTTTCAATATCTATCTTCTCAAAATCCTCACCCTGTTTTATCCCGCTGTCATTATATTCGGCATATGGTGCACCGGGACCTGTCGTAACGGCAACAGGTGTCGGATAATGCCCTTCAAGGCCGGCCAGGGTCCTGGTCTTACTATATCCCAGACCTCCATAGAATGTTATTACCGGCAGATTGACGGAAGCAATAATTCCGGCATTCATGGCTTCGAATTTTGTGCCCAGCTTCTGGTCATCAAAATAAATTTCAGGGTTGACCTCAGAAGAATAATTGGATGCAATTTCCGGATCAGGTAAAAGGTTGAAAGGAACATCAATATTTACCCTTGTATAACCTCCGAAGACCGATACATCAACCGGTATAACCTCATTGCCCGGTATGTATTGTATAATGCTGTGCATCAATCCTGCCCCCAAAAGCATAATATAGGCTTCCCTGACTGGTATCCTGGGTATGACCCTTAACTTTAACTCTGTTCCGAGGGGAAGTCCTATTCCGACCTGTGCGGTCGGGACAGGGATGATCTTCCAGTCACTGCCCGGAGGAAGGTGCCATGATGCAAGAGTTACACCGCCAGCAGAATAGGTCATCAGAGGACCTTCGGTGTCTGTTCCGGCAATAGTAGGACTGGTTCCGGTGCCGGATAATGATGATGACAGGCCAAGTGATGAGATATCGAATGTCTGTGCGGATTCGGGAACCAAGCCTGCATTGAATCCTAATGTAAAGTCAAATCCTCCCATCTTATGGGGTTTTGCAGTATTGTACCAGCTGCCGTTCAAGCCCGCACCAATTGCATCTGCCCAGGGAGCAACGTATGCCTCGAGGATCTTAATACCGTCAGATGGAGCACTCCTGAGGAAATATACTTCTTCGATCTGTGAAAACGTACTCAGCGACAACAAAAAGGCCAACGTCATCACAGAAATTACCTTTTTCGATGAATGTGAGCTCATAAATACCTGATTTTTATCAGATATACGAGACTAATGCAGGAAAGGTTTCTTAAGAGTGAAAAAAAAATCAGTCCTTAAGCTTCTTTGAATCTGCATCTTCAAGGTGTTCAAGCTCTTCTATCCCGATTGTTTTTGAAAGCTCGGAAAGTTCGCGAAGGTTGATATCACCCCTGATCGAGATCAGCGAATTTCCACCGGAACCTCCTGTAATCATGAGGAGTTCGGAAATAGATTCACCATTCTGCCTTACAAGGAATTTCGTCATATCAGGACCTTCACGCACAACCATCAGCTCTTCATAGACTGAAAAATCAAGTGCTTTGCTTAGTTCTGAATAGAAATTAACTTTGCCTGACGAGAGGGAATCATCCTCTGAGAGTATCCTGATTGAGGTAAGACGGGACAGGATACCGGCAGGTTTTTCAGGATCGGGATTCATGGCGCCCAGCATTTTCAACATTTTTCCTGAAATGTATATCGATGTAAATCCTTCCTTTTCAGAGTATTTATTAAACAAAGCATCTATTGGGCCCATTTGTGAAAATACTGCCTGACTTATCAGTATCGCAAGTATAATTGAACTATATCTTTTCATTTTACTTAATATTTTTATCAGTATACTGATTATTAACTACTTCATTAAAATTACCTGACAGGCCGGCTTTTCTCAATCCCGCTGTAATTGAAGATAATGATCTGTCAACAGATCTCATACCGTCTCTTATGGTACCGGTCAGGTGAACTACAGGTTTCAGCGCTTCTGTACCGCTGTTAAGCTTATTTGATACTTCATTAAGTATTCTCATTGTTTCAGCATAAGCCAGTGCAGGATCAGTGAATGTGTCGGAAGGCTCTCTGTTGCGGTTAAGAAAGAACCAGGTAGCTGCGATTATCAGAATTCCTGCTGCTGCACTGAATACAGTAATATATTTTCTCCTGAAATCTGATTTGAATTTAGTTTTCTCAAGCTGCTCAACAGCATTTATTATGCGCATCTCAAAGCCTGATGAAGGTACGGGAATTTTTTCCTGTCCGGAATAATGGCTGAAAATCTCCTTTTCTGCTTCATAGCCCGGCAATACATCTTTACCTGAAAAGTATTTCTTCAGTTCAAGTTCCTCATCAGGAGATGTTTCTCCCCTGTAGTACTTATCGAGAAGTTCTTTCAGACTGTTTTCTGTCATCATAGTACTTTAAATATTTCTCCCTGATCATCTGCCTGGCTCTTGATAATGTGACTCTCAGAGTATTGATATTTACATCATTCATTGCCGATATCTCCTCATATGACAATCCGTTTATTTCCCTGAGCTGAACAAGATCGCGATATAAGGGCGGTAATTCTTCTATTATCCCTGCAAGTATATTTTCATCTTCGGCAGAGACTATTTGTTCAAAGGGTGAGGGCGACGGATCGGCATTCGCACTGATCATTATGTCAGGATCACTGTTGATATGTTTCCACTTTCTCAGCATATCGAGGCAACTATTCTTTGTAATTGTCACCCCCAGTGCACAGAGGTCATTATATTCATCAAGTTTTTTACCCATCATCCACATCTTCAAAAATACATCCTGCACCACATCTTCAGCTTCCTGTCTGTTTCGAAGTATACGGAACGCTATTGCGAACAGTTTACGGTTGTGTTTATGTATTATATTATTAAATTCATCCCTTGTCATCAGGCCAGGAAGCTAACTCAGATTATCCTGTAAAGATACGAACATAAGGATTCAGTCCATTTCATCGACGAACTCTCTGCCGTTGTCTTTCTTTATCTCATCAGCAAATCGCTGTGCTTCCCTGAAAGTCATGTTGCCTTTTATCTGGATCAAAAGATTATCTTCTCCGCCTGCCACAACAAGTATCTCCCTGAAACTTCTTCCGGCAGTCCTGACAAGCATTACAAGATCCTGGTTATATTTCTTTACACTCATGAACTCCTCATAGTTTCTGCGGTCGAGGTTTCGTTCAATCATATCATAGAAATTACCGGCTTCTCTCCTGCCGTCATTCTGGGCAAGTATCCTGATTGTTGTAATATCGCCCGGAAGAAAATCGTCTTCTTCGTCATCCCCAAGGGCTTTTATTAATTTAACGAGGCTTCCGCTGATCGTAATACAGGTGAATTCGTCGCTGCCGGAATATTTATCAAACAGGCTTTCTACAGATCTCTGACTGAAGATTGAATTCGAGATTCCTGTAAACAAGAGTAAAAAAAGAATATTTTTCATCTCGGTTTGTATTAATTTATTTATTAATTTTAATCAGGACGTATAACCTGGTTTTACATTACAGGAAATGCAGGACTTTTTTTCAAGGTTAAAATTTAATTGATTTTTTGCATAAGTATAAAAATATAATACCTTTGCACTCGCATTTAAAATGAGGCATTATTAGCTCAGAAATCAGGGCTGGCCTCAATGCTGAGAGCCTTGTGGTTCATTTACAGGTTTTGATTCAGTAGCTCAGCCGGTAGAGCACATCCCTTTTAAGGATGGGGTCCTGGGTTCGAATCCCAGCTGGATCACAATAAATTTGACTCCAATTTCAGGTTGGCAGAGGATCGGTTATAGCCTGCAACGACAACTTCTTCATTTAGCGTTTAATATTTCAGGAGGCTTTCTCTTTGCCCCATGTAAGAACAATTATCATACCTATCACGGCAAATAATACGGCACTTACAAGTATATCCACGAAAAGGACACCCAAATTCATGTACTGTGTTGTCATGGACCATGAAGACAGACTTACGATCAAAGCAAACAGGAATCCGAATAATGCTCCAATCTTCAAACCATCCTGAATACCTTTCGCACCAAACCATTTTAAAATAAGTGTCAGTAACAATGCAGCCGAAAAATTCGACAATATAATTGCCCACCAGACCATTGACCCATCAGTCCGGGCAGCACACTGATTCATATTGGCTGACATAAATCCCATAAGCAATATCCCATAAACAAGCCAGCCTGAAAGAAAATAGGAAATACCTCCAAAAATTGTTCCTCTTAAGATTTTCATGGTTTTAAGAATTAAGTTGGTTATTGAGTTACAATTTACTGGATTTTTTTTAATTTAATATCCGCTCAAATTCTCAAAAATACCTTAATGGAAAGAAGAAAATTTATCCAGACAGCAGGTTATTCTGCAGCAGCAGCCTGTATTCCTAACCATCTGACAGAAAATAAATCAGTTATACCGGATCCCGGAAACCAGGTCAGATCAGCAGATAAACATGTATCTGTGGTGGTAAGAGAAAATTTGGTGCTGATTGAAACTTTACAGATATCTGATAATAAAGCCGAAGTCAGATTTCACAGCTGGGACGGTGACGGTGTACTTTCAATATCAGCCGATCCTGAAACCGAATCCGGCAGTAAAAAGGATGCTCGATATCGCCGCCGGATAGAACTATCATTGAGTGACAGCCTGCCTGCTGACAGGAGGAATTTTACCCGAATGTATCTCAAGGAGCCTGGAGTGTGTTTCACGCGCAGCATCAACCAGCTCTTTGTAAGGGCGGTCGGTCACATCAATAAAACCAATATTATAGTTTTCCCCGTCGCCCCTGCCGGTTGACGGCTGATCCCACCACTGGAACCAGTGCGTTCCGATAAGAGATGGATGCGCTACGGCATTTTCAACATAATAACGATATGCAACACCCCTCTCTTCCTGACTTATCGTCTGCCTCAATCCTGGTGAAAGCCCCCTTTCAGCAGTACCGAAGTGAAATTCACCGATAATGATCGGTAATCCTGTCATTTCATCAATTCTTTTAAGTAACACGGATTCCGCGCTATAATTATAAATATTCAGACTGAAAACATCAAAACCTACTGATGCTGAAGCCATAACAAGATCTTCCGGAGGATGTCCCCCGAAACGCAATCCCAGGTTCAGATGATTGGGATCATACTTTTTTATAGCCCCATTCACCATTTTTATAAAGATCGTATACGTGTCATATACAAATTGTCTGCGTCGTTCAGGAGTATCGCCTCCGGAAAGAAATTTCTGTAAAGCTGCTTTCATGGGTGTATCTTCCCCTTCAAGAATCACATTTATAAGTTCCATCTCCCTTCCGGGCCATGGTGGTTCATTTCCCACAAAGTAACCCAGCAGATAAGGATCATTCCTCAGGGGGGAGCATTGCCTCTCAGCCGCTTTGTCTACCTCTGTTACGTATTCCGGAGCATACACATCAGGCATTCCCATTGTCCGTGGATTAAATCCCCAGCCTGAAAGAGTTGCCACATAGGGTTTTCGCTGACTACGGCCAAATCCGGGATCGGACCAGTTTGCAATAGTGTTCAATCCCCAGTCATCCATCCTCCTCACCGTAAAATCCATCCATTTCTGATAATAGTCTTCACCAAACCTGCGATACAAATTCCAGGTAAAGAATGACGCCTTGCCTAGCCTTTTATCTGATTGAGATTTAATAAGTTCATCAGGGACAAGCGAAGCATAGATATATTCCCTTCCCTCAGTCCGTGCAAATGAACCGCCGGGATTAATACCCGTACTACCGGCTGAAATAAAATAGTGACCTTCCGGATCTATGAACCACCATTTACCATCAATTTTCTCCACCCGGAAATATCCTGAGGCTCTGGATTTGGTTTCAAGAAAACCTCCATACTTTGAGACGTTGAACCTGTTTGTCTGCAAAGCCTTATCCTCTTCGTTCCATGCAGCCCGGAGATCTTCAATATTCCGTGCTTTCCCGGGCCATTCATCAGGGATCCACTGACCGAATTCATCAACAAGCGGAACCGGGCTGAGAATAGAATCTTCAGGATTCATTGTCAGCCGCATGTTACGTACCTCAAGAACAGGAGAACCCATGGGATTTTCCATAAGTATACCCAGGGAATCAATATTTTTTATGAATCCCACAGAACCGGTGAATCCGAGTCCATATCCCGGCATTCCTTTCTGACCGATCGCTGCCATATCCTGACCAACAACATTTCTTTTCTGGAAATTTGCAAGAGGAATTGATGCCCTGACCCAGGCTCCCTGGAATGGTAATACTCTCAGACGCCTCATGCCCTCCTTATCATAAAGATTAATGAAAAACCTCTGAGTCGATGATGCGTTCATGTCGAAAGTAAGAAAACCATAACCTGACCAGTCTGACGGAAAATCAGGATTCAGATCGGATATAGCCCATTTTTGTTCGAAAGATGATCCTTCAAATTTAATAATCAGGGATTTATCCTTTGGTTTACAAGCGTTTGCCAACAGTAAAACTGTTACCAGAAATATAATTACAGGATTCTTCATGATAAGGTAATTAAAATACTCCGAATAAGATATCTATACTAAATAATGAATAAAACATTCTGCCATGTCGTGTAATTCCAGGAACCTTGCTGTGTTACTTTAGAGAGGGTTTCCCTGAATAATCCAGGAAGCTTTTACCTGAATTATCCTTCAGTTCACGGTTTGCTCCTCTTTCAAGTAATATCTTAATCGTCTCTTCATGGCCGTTACGCGCTGCAACGATCAGAGCTGTTGCCCCATCTGATTGTACAAGGTCGATTTTAGCACCTCTGTCGAGAAGCAGTTTTACAATTTCAGAATGCCCGTTAAGGGAAGCCAGGATCAAAGCACTGAATCCATTGGGTCGCCGGAGGTCGACCTGTGCACCATTTTCGAGAAGGAGCCTTACCATTTCAGGATGACCGTTAATTGATGCCTGCATAAGAGGACTTATTCCTTCATTATTAAGTATATTGATCTGGGCTCCTCTTACAAGAAGCTGTCTGGCAATTTGCATATTTCCGCTTTGTGAAGCCATTATGAGCGGAGTGTTGCCTTCAGAATCGGTTAAATCGTGGTTTTTTTCTTTCTCAAGCAAAAGCTCTGCCACCTCCTGATAACCTTTCTGTGTGGCAAGCAGCAGAGCTGTGGCTCCTACTTTATTCTGGATTGCCGGATCGGCACCCCTTTCAAGTAATAATCTTACTGTCTCAGGATGCCCGTTAATAGAGGCCTGCATCAGTGCGGTTGTCTGATAGGATTTTTCCTGTAAATCGGGATCCACTCCCTTATCCAGAAGAAATTTTACAGCTTCAGTGAACCCATTCTGTGCAGCTATTATCAGAGAATTCATTCCATCGGCCCTGTTCTTATCCATATCCGCCCCGTTTTCAAGCAAAAGTTTCATCACTTCCTGATGACCGTTCTGGGATGCACAGATAAGAGCCGTTGATCCGTCATTACTTTGTATGTTAATATCCGCCCCCCTCTCAAGCAGGAGTCTTATAACATCAATCCGACCTTTTAATGAAGCCCAGATCAGTGCATCAGCACCGTCTTTTGTTTTTAAACTCATATCGGCGCCATTGTCAAGGAGTAACTTCACAATATCCGTCTGACCGTTCTGAGTGGCAAGGATCAGGGCAGTTGCACCATCGGTACTTAACAAATTGATATTCACCCCTGTGGCAAGAAGAGTTTTAACAATTTCCGTATGCCCGTTCATTGCCGCTACCATCAGGGAAGTAAACCTGTAAGTACTTTTTGCATCAAACTGAGCATCATTCCTGATCATAACCTTCACCGGATCAATATGTCCGCTTACAGCTGCACGTATAAAGGCAGTTCTTTTGGATATATTCGGGTCATTAATAGTATTGAATCCGGGTTTAATCAATAATTTAACAACTTCGAGCCTCCCGTTCTGTGAAGAAGAAATAACAGCAGTCAGGTGTCCCAGACTTTCAAGGTCGGGTATACTGCCTTCATAAAGTACGGCTCTTACAGTTGCGGTCATTCCATCCTGTGCATTTATAACGATCGCATCAGTTCCGTCACTGTCCGTCAGTTCAGCACCTCTTTCCAGAAGCAGCTTAACCACATCGGTATGTCCGTTGAGCGAAGCAATTAACAATGCATCAGC
>Ga0209201_1001108_pt1 | contig 33181 bp, 30 predicted proteins | sample AD_UKC055_MetaG_FD_184411 | JGI IMG/M metagenome (GOLD analysis project Ga0209201, IMG submission 184411) | Active sludge microbial communities of municipal wastewater-treating anaerobic digesters from USA - AD_UKC055_MetaG (SPAdes) (version 2) | ecosystem: Engineered > Bioreactor > Anaerobic >... | reverse complement strand
TGGTTAGCATAGATGCAGTTGTTCTGCAATCCTCTGGCATCAAGCTTTCCGATGATGCAAGTCTTGCCGCTGAACTGGCCGAGGGGATTGCCCAGGTTATCCCAGAGCTCATAGAAGCCGCAGTCGACCTCATCTTCAATGCCGATCTCGTAATAACCTGATTCTGCGGTGACCTCGATCAGCTTCAGTCCTTCGGCCCATGATTGTCCAGGTCTGAGTAAGCGGACATCCACGCCTGATCTGGGCTTGCGGGTAGTGCCATCCATATAGTAGTAGCTGATGCCATATTTATACATGTGATCTCCTTTTTAGGTTAGCGAGGTGACGGTCTCGTCAAAGTCGGTGATAATGATGATACCAAAGTCAATGTAGCCCGGTGAGCCGATGTATCTCGATTCCAGACTGAACTTGACCTTGGTGGGATACTCGTGCAGATCATCCGGACACATGGGCAGTTGAGTTATGGTAACCGGGAACTGACTGTTGATGTTGTTGTAGGCTGTGTATTCCAGATAGATCCGTCCCGGGCCGTCTAAGAACTCCATCAAAGTGTAGTATTCTTCAGCAGTGAGCACGGCTTCGAGATCGAAAGAGTCTTCTCTGTATTCGTCTCGCCTGTGGATGATGGTGGGATCGAAGGCGTTCTTCTTCTCGATGCGGTACTTCTTTTGAGGACTGTATTCGACCTGGCCATTGCTGCAAATGTAATAGTTGATAGCCAGGGTGTCCCAGCGGATGAGTTTCCAGCCTTTTATAACAGCCATGCTTTCACCTTGTATTCATCATCAATGTAGTTGCGCTCCAGTTCGGTAATGGCATAGATCTGATCTTTGATCCTGATCTTGGCCTGTAGGCTCAGGTTGTACTTGTTGAGTTGATCGATGGTAACCTCGCAGCTCCACTTGGCATTGTGAAAGTCGATCAGATAGTCCCGGACGTAGCCTTGAAGCTGCTTGGTATCTCCAGTGAGGACTTCCAGAGTCGTGATCTCCGGCTTCTCCTGATTGCCCCGCTTGATCATAAAAGAGATGACGTCATCGTCTTCGATATCAATAATGGCAGTGGTATAGGCATCCTTGTTCTTGAACACGATCTGGCCTTGGGGATTGCTGAAGATAGTGGCATTATAGAGCATCAGCATAGCTTGGAGCGCTTTGAGGTTATCGGTGTGCTCATCCGTATAGGTCTCATAAGCCTTGCCCGGGCACAGCTTAGCTGGGAAGAGATTGCCATGAAAGTGAGCTTCGATCCAGTGATTGACGTACTGGCTGCTGCCGTAGCCACGCCCATCCAATACACCACCGGATACGAGGCCTGTATAGAGATTACCCTCAGAGATGCCATGCTCGATAAAGAAGCCAATGAACTCATTCGATGCATTCGCCAGAGAAGGCAGATCTTCTACCCAGTCGGTGCGTTCATCATATTCGATCACGATCGGGCAGATATTGTTGAAGAACTTATAGATGCGACCTCGATAGCGGCCTTGATACCTGGTGGTGGCAGGACTGGGATAGGTAGCCTTGATTACTTTCTTGTAGGCAAAGACAAAGCTCATGCGATTGTTGATGGTATCGATCTGGTAGCCCCAGTAAGGACCAGGCCAGCCGGAGCTGTCATAGCTATAGGTCCAGCCATTGGTAGGATTGGGAAAGGCCAGCAGATCATCGAAGTCGATATGGGCAATGGTCAGGGCATTGCCACTGCTGATGTTCAAGGTAGGTAAGGTAAACTGGTTTGAATAGGGTATGCTGATGGGGATGGTAAACTCGATATCCTGCAGGAAGTAAGCCAGTATCCAGATTGGCTGATAGCCTGCGGCAAGTGAGTAGTAGTGAGTGAGATCGGAGAATACCGAGAGCAGTTTGATCTTATCGTAACAGGTGACCTTGATGATGCCGGAGGAGACATCGAAGGATAGCTGAGATGTGTCTATTATACCTGTAAAGAACAAGGAGTTATCCCGATAGACCTTGACCTCGAAGTGTGAGATATAGCGCTCATGTTCGTTGCTCCCACTTAGGATGTTGTCCTGTATCCATGTAGTGGGAAAGCACTCGAAAACGAGCCGCTTGGGTTCTCTGGTATAGTTGGAGACCGACTGCAGCTTATCGGCTGAGACGGATAGGCTGATGATAGATCTATTGGTGGAGCTATCTTCTAGTGAGTGCTTGACCTGGTTATAGTCTGCGGCATCGGTCTTGCCTTGTATGAAGTCGATCTTGAAGAGGTTAGGCATTAGACTTCACTCCTGATTATCTTGCCGGTATCGGCTATCTCGGAGACCTTAACCGGATCGCTACTCAAGGGATCGACGTTCACTTCGATGATAGGCTTGGAGTCCATCACCGTTTGCTTGAGTGAGACAATCTCGTCTTTCAGAGAGGCAATCAGATCGATCAGGGTATTCATACCGCCTCCGGAAGAGATAGTGCCACCAGCGGCATAATATGAGCCCACGTTACTGGGAATAGGCACTGAGGGTACAGGCATAGCTGCAAAGGCAAGCTTAACCTGATCCAGAGGTGCGAAATTGAGGAAGTCGAATAGACTCCTGCCCAGTGCTTTGACCCTGTCTTTGGCCGTGACATATTCATCACCCTCGGCTTCAATCAGGATACCTCCCTGATTATGGGAAGGTCCTGTCAGAATACCGCCAGTAGCTTTCTTCTCGAACTTGGTGGCACTGATACTGGCGATGTTAGCGATACCGGCAGCCATCGCAGCTGCAGCAGCCGCCACTGCCAGTCCGGGGCCTACTACGGGTATGCCTATCATGGACTTATAGGCTCCAATGGTGGCAGAGAAGGTATCCACATAACCTTGAGCAATGGCAGAAGCTTTCCAGAGCTTGAAACCACGCTCGGTATCCTTATCCTGAGCCGAAGCAAGGTCACCGAAGATCTTGGAGATGCCACTGGCTACCTGAAGCTGATGGTTCGTTCTGAGAGTGTTCAGGGTCTCCTGCTTCTGCCGTTCGATCTCCACTTCAGTATATCCGGCTTCCAGGAGCTTGGCTTTCATCTTCTCATAATACTTATCCACTTCAAGAAGTTGTTTGCTGTAACTGTCTCCGATGTTATCGAGATCACGAGAGTAGAACTCGTCTCTGATGTCCTGCAGCTCCTGCAGTTTGGCTTTCTCTTCATCCTGCCGTTCCTGGAGCAACTTGGCATGCCGGGCATTGACCTCGGTGATCTGAGCCTGGATGAGCTGCTGTTCTTTCTCCGGAAGGTTCTGCTGAGCCCAGGCATAATACTCTTCCATACTGGCTTTGAGAGCGTCGTAGGAGTTGACTCCGAGGTTCTCCAGATTGGAGAAGTAATCGATCTCAGCTTTGTATCTGGCTTGGACGGCATCCTTCTCTTTGGTGGTAAGCTCATTATCCTGTTGTGTCTTCCAGGCATCCAGGTTCTCGATGGCCTGGCGTTCGGCATCACTGCCATCCTGAGTGAACTCTCTGATCAGAGCCAGCCTTCTCTGGTATTCGGCTTCGATCCGAGCAGTCTCAGTCTGGCGCAGCCGGGCAAGCTCTTCCATCAAGCGTAAGGCTTCCCTGCGTCTGGCTTCTGCTTCGGATGCGGCAGGATTAGGTGCAGGAGCAGGAGTGCTGCCACCACCGCCGCCATGATTGAAGGTGAGATCAGGAGCATCCAGCATCGCTTGGCGATAAGCTGAACCTATCTGATCAAGGTCAGTTTTGGCGTCCCTCAATTGTTTGTTTAAGGCGCTGAACTGGTTGAGACGTCTTTCTAACTTAAGCCACTCACCATCATTACCGAAGTAGGAGGCAGGGTTGAAGCCCATGGCGTTGGCATCGCTGGTCAGGAACTCCCAGTCCACCGAGTTCATCAACTGCTGTTTCCGGGCTCGGACCCTGTCCACTTCTGCTTGTTCGGAATCTATCTGTATTTGCAGTTCGGCAACCTTCCTGATCTGAGCATTGTACTTATCACCATAGATCTCAGCTATCTTCTTCTGCACCAGAGCATCGGAGGCGTTACGCAGAGCAGTAGCCAGGTTATTGTAGGCTGTGGTTTCCAAGTTGATGTTGCCGAGATACTCAGAGTAGTTGTCATTCAGAGACTTGATGACGTTCTTCATCTCCCGCTTGTCTGTGGAAGTTAATGAGGTGGCAGATCTAAGCTCAAGCAAGCGGTTAGCAAGGAGACTGAACTTCTCAGCTTCAACTGAGACTTGCTTCTGAGCATCCTTGATCTCATCTTTCATGCTCCTCTGAGCAGTGGTTACCTCATCAGTTTTCATGGAAGCCGCAGCCAGTCCAAAGCCAAGTGCGGATAAAGCTCCCACAGCTATACCGATGATCCCTGCTACCGGGTTCATGGCTACCTGCAGGGCATGGTATGCTGCTGTCAGAGCAGTGACCGCAGTGGTGACCGTTCCGATGATGGGGATGGCAATCACGATACCTGCTACGAAACCCTTCATCACCGGAGATAGGCTGTTGTAGGCATCCATGAGCAGCTTCAGGCCCTTGAGCAGAGGATTAATCAGAGTAGTGAGCATATCGCCAACAGTCTCTTGGATATCTCCCCAGGCATTGGCGTTCTGTAAACGCAGATCAGCCAAAGCAGTTGCAGTTCCGCCATAGTCCTCACCAAGCTTCTCCACCAGATAGGATACCCCTTCTGTCTTCAAACGGGTATCATCAAGCTCAATGCCGTATCTGCCCAACATCTCAGTATGCCCATTCAGAGCACGACCCATGAGATCAAATGCACTTTCCACGCTCATCCCGGTGGCTTTATTGGCTTCGGTAAAATCCAGTAGTACCGGTACAAGCTGTTGTATCTCGTCCTTGTTGAGCTTGAAAGTCTGAGACAGCTTTGCCATGAGTGACAGCATTTTATCATCTTCAAAGTTAGTGACCTGCTGCATCGAGGATGCGAAGTTCCCCATCTCAGATGCTGCATCACCAAAAGCCACTGAAGCCAATGTCATAGCCTGTCTCTGACCCAGTGAGGCATCCAGCAGACCATTCATAGATCTGACCAGACCGCCCACCACTTGCAGGACACCATCCACTGCGATCTTTACGTCACGAATCGTAGCCAGAGCCTGTTCTGCGGTGATCTTGACAGCAGCAGGCTTCTCCACCGCAGACTGGGCGGACTCCGCCTCCTGCTTGACTTCGGCAAGCTTGAGACTGGCATCATTGGTGACGAGGACGAGCTTAAAGGTTAAGTCTGGCATCGGGGTAGTTTAGGGGGTTATTGGTAGTTTCTGATCAGCAGTTCAACTTCAGTCTGAAACGCTCCAGATACCGAGTACTGCGTCTCTACTTCTTCAATGACGCAGCCATCGTAGAGCTGCTTGATGTAAGGATCGTTGTTGTAGGATAGCAGGAACTTACCTTTGATCTGTTTCAAGGCATCTGCCAGCTCTTCATGCTGGTTGAAGGCGTCCGCGTCCTCACGTTCGTAGATGTGCTCCTTGGTATAGTAGGGAGGGTCCAGATAGAAGAACGTGTGCGGCTGGTCGAACCTTGATACTATCTTTTCCCAAGGCTGTTTTTCAATGATCACATGCCTCAGGCGTTCCGAGGCTTCTTTAACCTTGTCAAGATTGCGGAGAGGCATATACTTGTAGCCCTGATTGACGCAGAAGTTCTTGGAGCGTGAGCCATAGCTGCAGGCTAGGTTGTAGTAGAACTTGATCGCTCTTTCTAACTCGGTTCTGGGCTCATGCTTCATGAAGTTATCGAACATCTCCCTGGCGATCAAGTAGTTGTTGAGTTCGGTAACGAATGCTTCCGGGTGGTTCTTGATGTACTTCCAGAAGTTGACCAGATCGCCATTGATATCGTTATAGACCTCAGTATAGCGGCTCTTCTTGGACAACTGCCAATCTTCCTTGTTGGCTGACTTTCCGAATAGTATCCAGGCAGCACCGCCAAAGACTTCGCAGTAGATGTCATGCTTGGGGATGAGCGGCAGGATCTTCTTGCGGAGGATACGCTTGCCTCCTACCCAGGAGATTATGCTGTTCATGCTTCCTCCAACTTGAAGTTGGCGATGATCACTTCATTGAACTCGGACTTGCCTTCCTTGCGGTTGATGCCCTTGGTTCGGGTGACGTGCTTGATATCAAAGCCCTTGTAAAGCTTCAGCACTTCCGGGTTATCATCATAGCTCAGGATGAAGCGTCCTTTGATCTTCTTGAGTTTGGCACACAAGTCTTCATGACTGAACTGCTTGGAATTCTCATAGGTGTATCCGAGCATGTAAGGCGGGTCGCAATAGAAGAAGTTGCTCTTGGTATCATACTTATCGATCACCTTCTCGTAGGAGAGGTTCTCGATGATCACCATATCCAAACGCTTGTGGAGTTCTTTGATGCGTTCCAGGCGGTTATACATGCTGGAGGTGCCACGCTTCTGAGAGGTGCCGAAGCTGTCACCCTTGCTTCCGAATGATCTCGTGATCAGATACATGAACCTGGCAGCCCGCTGTATCTCAGTTAATCCTTCCTGCTTGAGGATATCGCCAAACAGCTTGCGGCTGGCGACTAACCAGTCCAGTTCCTTGATCAGCTCATCAGGATGGTACTTCACCTGCATGAACAGGTTGACCAGGCGGTTATCCAGATCGTTATAGACTTCCAGATCTCCCCATTTGTCTTTGTAGAGGAGCATCCAGGCCGCACCCCCGAAGGGTTCGATATAGCCTTTGATGTCTTTAGGGACGTAAGGGGCGATGACTTTTCTCAGGAGGCGCTTACCGCCTATCCAGCCGATGATGGCATCCATTATGCGTCTCCTTTGGGGTCGGTGATACAGAGCCGCAGATATAGATCAGACAGGGTGAGGGACTCGAAGTCCTCGTTGGTGAAGCCCATTTTACGCAGGATCATTTCGAACCTCTCGAAGGGGTATTTGGAGACGCCGTTACCGCCAATCCGAAACTCCCGAGCCAACTTGCGAACCTCTCTTTGTTGGCTCTGATATAGACGAAAAAAGCGGAGATATGCTCCAGTGCTTCAAGAGCATCCATATTGTCCGGGTCCTGGTTTGAGATGATACGGATCAGCTCTTTATCTGCTTCCGATTGGCTGATCAGTTCCAGTAGTTCAACCTCACTTACCTTGGCTACCTTCCCGGAGAGGAAGTCCTCAAGCTTGGCTTTGAGGGTAGCATTCGAGATCGTGAGACATAGTATTTGCCGCAGTTGGCTATAGCTGAGTTTAGGTTCTCGCTTCATAGAATAGTCCTTATCTTATTTACCAAAGAACATTTCAAGGGCAATGCCCAGTAAGAGCAGGAATTGCGAGGTGGAGACGGTTAGCAGTATCTTCATATTCGTCTCCACTCTCGCCATTCTGGTTACCAGTGACTTGTTGCTGTCACCATTGCCATAGATCTCCTCGTGAACCGAATCGATTTTCTCTTTGATCTCAGGTTTGCACTGACAGTCCATAGCAGTTCCTTGTTTTCGAGTGTAGTTGCGAAGAGCGGTGATCTTATACTCCCGGAGGGATATCCTTGAGCAGGAAGATCTTGTTGGAAGTGACTCCGGAGAATTCGGTGGAGATGACCACGTTGAAGAGGCCATCAGCCTCTCCCGACCAGTCAACTGTCCAGCGTAGTCCGGTGAAGATCACCACCCGATCCAGTTCCTTGGAAGCCACTACGATGGTGGTATCCTTGCTCATGAACAGGGTGCTTTCCAGGAAGTTCTTCTGCTTGGTAGAGAGTCCGGAGATGTTGAGTTCGACTGTACTGGTGCGTTTGCCCGGGATGGTATAGTTGCGGGTCTTGAGCTTGGTCAGCTTAGAGTCCGTCTTACCGGGTTTCTCGGCCAGTTCACCAAGTAGGTCGAAGTTTGTAGTAAGCTCCGTTTTGACCGAATCCTGATTGGCATACAGCGTATCGAGGGCGGCTTGATCGTAGGTGCCGATCCCGAAGTAAACGAGATCGGCAACCAACACGTCCATCAGCTTGCTGAACCCAAGATCAGCATCGGTCATATTGGAGGGGTAGGTGGGCTGCGAGATGGGATTGGGCATCAGAACACCCCTTTGATCGCCTTGCCGATGCTAAAGAGCCATTTACGGTTGTGGAACACGTATTCGATAGCTCCTCCGATGGTGCCAAAGACCTTGAGGATGACATTGGTCTGCTTGGCCGGGAGGGACTTGGTAGCCCGCTCCACAGCCAATTGTTTCTTGGCATAGTCGTCCAGGTCTTTGGTTGCAGGGTTGATCTTGATATCCTGGATGATGTCCAGGATGATGGCCAGTGCCGAGTTGACCTTGGCCTTGTCGATCAGCGTGCCGGTAGTGCGGGATATGATCCAGACTACCAGAGCCGAGATCAGGCCCAGGAAAAACTCCTGATTGGCGATGATGAAGTCCATTGATACTCCTTTATCTGGTTATTTCTTAGGTTGTGAGTTTGAACACTTTCACGAAGCCGGAGATGTAGGTGATGCCGGGCCGAATGCGGATGTACCAGTGGTACTTCCAATCGCTTCCGTGGTGTTCGACTTTGAGTTCGGCATCGGTGCGATAGCCGACGATAATGAACTTGGGCAGACCGCCGATGATGTAATCGGCATCCATGAGACGGGGCTTTACGGGGATACCCGCAAAGGATACGTAGCCGCCTTCGAGCAGCAGACGATCTCCGGCTCCGGTCTCACGCTTGGCGAGTTCGGCCCGGATGCGGATCAAGTCCTTGTGAGCCACGTAGAACTTGAAGTTCTCCTGCTCTTCCAACATCTCGTCAGAAAATGCCAGCAGAGCAGCTTCGAAGCGCTTAGCCCAGTCGTTGTAGGTGGTCTTGGAGAGGTTGGTGACGTCGGTGGCGGTGGTAGCCAGTTTGACCACTCCATCCAGAGCTTTGATCTTTGCAGTGGCTGAGGCTCGGTCACCCTTGAAGAGCAGCAAGCGGATGGCTTTCTCGGTCTTCTTGGCGATGTGGTTCTCCACATAGGCTCCGAAGGCATCTTCGCCGTACTTGTCTTTGTAGAACTCGACTACATCCCTTCCCAATGTGAACTCGGCATTGAGTATCCCGGTGGGGACGGAGAGGTCGGCAGTCGAGACGTTCTGAGCCGTCAGAGCACCATCGAGGGAGTTCTTGAATACCAGGTCCTCAATCAAGCCGACGTCGATCTTCTCGTCTTTGAGCAGTGGCAGAACCGAGATATCCGAGAGGGTATCTCCGGGCTGCGATCCGATCACCTCATCGATGAAGAGGCTGGTAGTGTTGGCGGAGAGGATATTCATGGCTTTGCCGGAGTCCACATCGGAGATGCCTTTGTAGATCTCACGATGGCTGGCCTTGACCATGATCTTGTTGCCGTCGATGGTGACCTCTTTGTCCACATTGGACTGGTTAGCATCAGGCTCACCGGGAATCGATTTCGAGATTGCTCTGCTCATAGTGACGGAGAGGTCTTTGAGGCTCTTCTCGATGCTGTGGATGGCATCACCAAGCTGGAGGTTGGGATTACCCTTCTCCAGTTCACTGATCTTCTCAGTGATGGCCGTGATGCCCTTCTGCAGTTCGGAGTTGTTGTTATGCTCCGCTACCTTACGCAGGCTATTGAGCTCATTCTTGATCTCGGTTAGGCTGGCTTCGGCACTGCGGTAGTCATCAGCTCGTCCGTAAATGGAGACTCCATTGAACTCGCCTTTCTCTACCTTCTGCCAAAGATCGGAGTTGAGGTCTTCGCACTTGAGGACTTGCACCCAGGAGCCGACTTTAGCGTCGGGAAAATGCTCTCTGTCGCTGGTCTTGAGAATGTAGTTCTCTACTACGGTAAACTCAGGTACGGGTTGCATGTTGTGGTTCACATCGCACTTGCCGACTAAGCCGTGCTTGGCGAAGTGATCACAGGACTTCTGAATCTCTTCCCGGGTGTAATAGTCACCCTGGGAATCGTGGATGTTGGGCTCCATCAGAGTGACGTAAAGCCGTCCCTGAGTGCCACTCGTTTCACTCTTGAACTTGGTGGAGTTGATCTTGTGTTCAAAGCTTCTGCCAGAGGCATTCTTGACCACAAAGCCCTTCTGATTGGCGGGAGTCATCTCATCGAACAGTAGCGAGACTAACTCGACTTCCACGTTGCGAAGTTCTCCCTTTTGAATGGTGCGTTTACGATTCACGCTACCTCCTTTGGTTTTGTTGTTGTTTGATTATGTATGCGGCTAGTCTGTATGAACATCTGTAACGCCCTACACTCATCCATCCGAGATGCTTCCTGGATCGTGATCCAGGATGGTTCTTGGTTGGTTCTTGGAGGGTACTTGAAATCATACATATCTGGCTCCTGTTATAGATTGCGGTTCTGCATGAAGAGCTGCTCATCAGCGGTTTGCAGCACCTCGGTCAGGTTACCAAAGTTGAAATCTTCCGGCTTTACGTTCCAGCCGAAGTCGAAGTTGAACTCATTAGCCAGAGCTAATGCTAGACGGTTCTGCAGCGGTCTAACTACGAACTGGTAGAACATCAGCATATCGCTCTTGTTATCGCCACCAAGCTGCCCAGGAATGAGTTGAGAGACTATCCTAGCAGGAACTCTGTGATAGGCGAGGATGCCTTCCCGGAGGTCTTTCTTGAGTCCGAGGAATCCGCCTTCCCGGTCTTGCTGTCTGAGCGGTTCGAGACGTATCTTCACATCCCGGCTTTCACTCTCGATCAGCACAGTGGAGTGGCTCTTGGCATTGCCTTTCACTTCTGTAAGTGCTTTCTCGATCTCGGTATAGGCATCGGTCAGCACCTCATTACCCTGCTCATCGGTTACAGTGCCGTCTCTGAGGGTACCACCTTCCACAATTACGAAATAATCGATCATCAGACCGTTCTTGAAGTTATTGTAGTCGAAGGTCTTGATCTCACCCAAGATTTCGATGTTGATGGCTATGGGTAGGCAGGCTAAGCCCCATGCATTTGATCTATGGGTGGACTTCTTCACGTGGATGATGTCCTCGTATGCGAAGTCCTTCTTCTGGTTGTTCTTGACCTGGATGTAATTGGGCTTGAAGAAGCCGAACTCGTCATAGTTCTCTACGATCTGAACTTCAGATGGCAGCATCCTCTCCAGTCCCATCCACTGGCCTTGGGCGTTCCGCATCTTGATCAGGAAGCCGTTACCGCAGGACAGGTAGAACCTCATCAGCTCTGCCAGGATAGTAGTCTGGTCTTCGCAGGCAGGGAACTCAGCCTCTTCCATCCAGGCTTTTACCTGGCTGTTCTTGCAGTCGAACTGCATGATGGTAGCCATAGTCAGGGCATCGATGCAGCCGGAGTGGTACTCATCGGTATCCAGGAGATTGAGCAGGTTACTCATCGAGTAGGGCTGAGACACCACTTTCTTGGTCTCGGCTGCCTTGGATACCAACTGCTTGCCGATCCGCTGATACTTGGATAGATCTATGGGTTCAGGCTTGTACTTGGTCTCCAAGAGATCAGCAGCTGAACTGATCGCCAGGCTATAGGCACCGATACGCATCACTCTCAAGAGCCAGCTCCCGTGCCACTTTTCAGCAGGTCGATCTTGGCGATCCTGACCAGTCTGGTGCCGTCTATTCGGCTGGTGTAATACTCGATACTGGGCAGGTCCCGGTTCATCAACTTCTGATAATAACTCCGGAACTTCTCCTTGAGTGAATATAGATCAGTGTCTGGATCGGATACATTCTGGGCATTGACAATCAGGAAGACTGTCCAGGCGATATCGGTATCCACATACTGCCGGGAAGTGCCATGCTTACCTGTCTCAGAATCGAGGATCAGTATAGCGCAAGGCAGGTTCTTGGGGATGTTGTCCTTGTTGTATAGGGTCTCTGCCACTCCAGCAAGACTAAGAGCTTCGGAGATGCGGCTGCGTTCTGCTTGGTACTTCTCAAGAGCGGTCACAGGCTCACCTCGATATCGTTCAATTGCTGATAGATCCACTGCTCCCGGTTAGCTATGACAGAAGCGAACACATTACGAGCGGCGATGCCTTCCCGTTTGATCTTGCCCCGGATGAGATAGGCGATCTCGGCTACGGTCAGAGCTTTACCTGTCTCTTTATCGGTCCAAGACAGGTGCTTGCGTTCGACCCAAGCAATAAGGGGAGCGATCGGAGTCCAGGAAGGCACTTTACCGCCCAAAACGAAAGGCTCATGCTTCACATTGGAGCCTACTCTCAGGATCATAGCTGTATCGGTGGTCTGGAGTAAATAGCCTGTATTGCCGTAGAAGTCGCCCTTGTCATAGATCTGCTGTGCCAGAATCTCTTTACGTGAATCGGCATCGATCACAGAACCGATCAGGTGCAGCCGGCTCTCCAGAGCGGCATAGATAGCCTGGTAGATCTCGATCATAAGCTCATCCGGAGAAGTAAGATCACGATCAGGCATCAGATAACTCCCACCCGAATAGGGCGAGGCTGTCTGGGCTTGAGTTCATTCAGTCGATCCAGTCCAGCAGGATTGAGATAGGTTCGAAGTCCTATAAGAGATCTCAGCTCAAGATTAGCTTTGAATGCGTCTATTTCGCTCCCTGTGAGCAGTTCGGTGGCAGACTGGTCTAATCCTACGGTCTTGACTATGCCCTCGCCCAGGGTCTTTAAATTGAGAAACTCGGCAGTTGAATACAGCATCAAGAAACTGAACCCAAAACGAAAAGAAATCAGGAAAGGCTCCTCTTCCGGCATATCTTCGTGAGTTGCCCGATCATAATGCTCCTCCATGACCAGTGAGTGGATCATCTCCAGAACCAAGCCCTGATGCTCCTTGAAGATGCCATTGTTGGACATCTCCTTGGGCAGGTTGAGAATAGCGAGCATGGCATCGGTCTCGACCGGGATAGGAATCACTTGCCCTTCCTCATCATCTCGGAAAGCTCAATGGCTCTCATTCCCACCTGCTTCGCCCACTTGGAAGCCAGCATACCATTGGCGGCACGTTCCCAGTCACCAACCTTGATAAAAGCAAGGGTGTTAGTAAAGCCCAAGAGTCCCTTGATGCCCAGATTGAAGCACATATTGAGCAGCACCGACTGGCGAACCTCATCGAGCTTGTTGTAAATATTGGGGATCTCTTCAAGCAATTGCCGCTCGCAGTCGACTATATCTCGCTCCAGCATGGCATAAGCTTCTTTCTGGGAGATACCCCGCTCATCAAGATTGCGGCCAATACCGATGGTCAGCTTTCCTACGGTACAGCGGTAGGGTTTCAGTCTCAGACCCTCATGTCTGACTAACTGAGCTTTGATACGATTCATCAACGCTTCGGTCATGCTATCTCCTTATTCCAGATGTGATCATCGATCCAGAGCCAGGAAAGCACTCCCCTGTATGTTGACAAATCAGGATGGGCAAGGATGAGACAGATTTTTGGATTGACAGATTTGACGTTTGCATATTGGTTGCGAAATAAGAAAATATCAGTTTTATGCTGTATTGGAGTTTGGGGCTAATCAACGATCTGATGAGCTCCAAAGATAGCTTGAATCATAAAGTTGAACGTTGGATAGAGTCGTTCAAAGGAAAGTAAGATGGCAAAGAAAAATGATGCTCCGAGTCCTATCGAAGCCTATTTGCACACAAAAGAAGAGCGCTTAAACAATCCTCCAGTTGGTATGGTCGATCCTGACACAGATCCCGACGGAGCGCAAAAAATATACAGCTACGATCCTCATATAGATCCCCAATTGCATTGGGCTGGTAAGGCAGAACATCTTAGTTTTGAAGTTCCCACCGTTTCTCTCCATGTGCACGAACGAATTGATCCACTTACGATCATTGAAGCAGTTCGTAAAAGAGATACTGATAACGATGACCAGATGGAAATATCGCTATTCAGCAAGCCTGAAGAGAATCCTCCTATACGAGAAGCTATCCAATTCTACAAGCATAAGCATAATTGGTCAAACCGCCTGATTGCAGGTGATTCCCTACTTGTCATGAACTCCTTGCTGGAAAAGGAAGGGATGAGCGGCAAGGTTCAAACAGTTTACATGGACCCTCCCTATGGCATTAAATATGGATCAAACTTCCAGCCGTTTACGAATAAAAACAAGGTCGAAGACAAAGATGAAGACATGGCTATCGAGCCAGAAACAATTAGAGCTTTTCGTGATACGTGGGAGTTAGGAATTCACTCATATTTAACCTATTTAAGAGATAGGGTAAGCTTAGCAAGGCAGTTGTTAGACAACTCAGGCAGCATCTTTATTCAAATCAACGATGACAATCTTCATTACATAAAGAACATCCTAGATGAAGTATTTGGTTATGAGAATTGCGTTAACATTATTCCTTTCAAAAAGCGAGCATCATTCCTATCTCGATTTGGTAAGGGATTGTTTGAGCTTTTTGATTACATAGTCTGGTATGCTAAGGACATAAATAATGTTAAGGTTAATCCACTTTATGTTCCAATTGATAGGTTTCAGCAGCTGAGAGGTGAATACAGGTTCTACGATGACGAAAATGGAGTTAGAAAACTTACTGAAGAGGACATGATTAATCCAAGACTGGACCTTAGTAGGGTTTTCAGGACCCACTCTGCTTCTAAGAAGTCAAGCTCTCCAACTAATGTCGAGACTATTACAATAGGGCAATATAAGCTAAAACCCCCAAGCGGACATGAATGGAAAGCAGACGCAAAAGGTATGCAGGTATTGCTCGAGCTAAATAGACTGGTACCTGGCAGTCAGTCGAGACCATACAAGATATACTTCACTGACTTCCCATATCAGCTACTTAATAATTTGTGGGATGATACTTTAGCAGAGCAAAATCCAGTGTATGCGGTTCAAACAGATGAGTTACCAGTGCAAAGATGCATCCTGTTATCTTCAGATCCCGGTGATTTAGTATTGGATATCACATGCGGAAGCGGAACTACTGCTTTTGTGGCGGAACAATGGGGTCGTAGGTGGATAACATGTGATACTTCAAGAGTCGCAGTCACTTTATCTAAGGTTAGGTTAATGACTGCTAAGTACGATTATTATGAGTTATCTCATCCAGGGGAGGGCATTGCTAGTGGTTTCAAATATAAAGCACAAGATAGAATCAAGCTTGAGACACTAGCCAGAGAAGAATCTCCAGAAACGATTATTCTGTATGATAAACCCAAAATTGACCATACAAAGAGTAGAATAACCGGACCCTTCACAGTCGAAGCCGTACCAGCCCCTGCTGTTAAGAGCATTGATGAGATTGTTAACGGCTCAGAGCCAATTTCAGATGATAGCATCGCCAGGTCAGGGGAGACGCTTCGGCAATCGGAATGGCGAGATGAGCTGCTTAAAACAGGTGTTCGTGGGAAAAGTAACCAATACATACGATTTTCAAGAATAGAAGTTATTCCCGGTTATCGCTGGATTCATGCTGTAGCCGAGACCATCCCTGAATCAGATAAACTCGTTCCAGAAAGGGTGGCAGTATCCTTCGCTTCTGAGTTTATGCCCTTGGAGCAGCGTCAGGTTGCATTAGCTCTGGAAGAGGCTCAAAGCTTAGTACCCAAGCCCAAGATACTTATCTTTGCAGCGTTCCAGTTTGATCCTGAGGCTTCAAAGGACATCGATGAGACGAATTGGCCTGGAGTTCAATTACTTCGCGTGCAGATGAATGCTGATCTACTGACCGAAGACCTGAAGAAAAAGAGAGCGTCTAACGACTCATTTTGGCTGATAGGGCAACCTGAAGTAATAGTAGAGAAATGCAAGGATGGTAAATACCAGGTTAAAGTCCAGGGTTTTGATTATTACAACACTCGTTCTGGCCAGATCGAATCCGGTGGAAAAGACAAGATAGCTATGTGGATGCTCGATACCGATTATGATGGCAGAAGTCTATTCCCTAAGCAGGTTTTTCTCCCATTGGCAGGTGATAAAGAAGGCTGGTCTAAACTAGCTAAAGACTTGAAGACAAGTATTGATGATAGCCTTATTGATCAATACAGAGGAACTGAATCACTGCCATTCACACGTGGAGATCATAAACGGATAGCAGTGAAGATAGTCGACGATCGGGGTATTGAAAGCTTGGTGATCAAAGGTTTAGACTAATGCCTCAAACCACAATAGATCGTTTGATTATCAACTCCCCTTATGAGGAGCCACAATACTACTGGAAATATGATCCCAGAACCAGAACCTTTGACCTCGCCGAGGGCAGAAGACCTGCAGGTTATGTAATAGCAACGGAACGCTCTCAAGCCTATGATGATCCTGGCATATTTGTTGAGATCCCGCTTGTTAACCAAATCAGGCCTAGAATAAAGGCTTGGCGGGAAGCGGGTTATCCTGGAGTAACAGGAATAACCAAGCGTTTACTTGATTATTGGTACGATGCCGAAGAGTTCGAGTCTCGCAGGTTATTCTTCTGTCAGCTAGAAGCAATGGAAACCCTGATCTGGCTTACCGAGGCATCCGCTGCTGATAAAACAGGTATTGAGATACCCAATGACGGAGGTTTGTTTCAACGCCTCTGCTCCAAGATGGCTACTGGATCAGGAAAAACCATTGTCATGGCTATGCTCATTGCCTGGCAGGTTACAAACAAGGTTACCAATCCCCAAGACCGCAGATTCTCAAAGAATGTATTCGTAGTTGCTCCAGGGCTCACAGTTAAGAATCGTTTATCCGTCTTAATACCCAGTAGCGAAGGTAACTATTACGACCTTTTCAAGATAGTGCCAGCATCTCTCCAGGATAAGATGAGACAAGGTAAGGTCCTTGTGGAAAACTGGCACACCCTGTCCTGGGAAAGTGAAGAGCAGATAAAGAAAAGACGCTCAGTTGACAAACGCGGCATGAAAAGCGATGAAGCATACTGCAGAGAAGTTCTGGGTGAGATGTCCAATTCCCGCAACATGTTGGTGATCAATGATGAAGCTCATCATGCCTGGAGGGTCAATGTCACTGCCGAAGGCAAATACTTACGCAGCCGAGACCTGAAAGACAGCGCGGAAGAAGCTACAGTGTGGATCGGGGGTCTGGATCGCATCCATAAAGCCAGAAACATCCTCTGCTGTTACGATTTTAGTGCAACTCCATTCTACCCATCTGGTAAGAAAAACTCTGAGGAAACGCTGTTTGGTTGGATCGTGAGTGATTTCGGACTTAATGATGCAATTGAATCTGGCTTGGTTAAGACTCCACGTGTGGTGATCAGAGATGATGTTCATCCTGATGTGAAAACGTATAAATCCAAGCTTTATCATATTTATAACGATGATGGTGTGAAAGCAGATCTGAACCGATCTGCCAAACCTGATGATCCGCTACCAGACTTAGTGTTGAATGCATATTACCTTTTGGGCTATGATTGGCGAGAGACTCTTAAAGCTTGGCAAGCGTCTAATCAACCTGTACCCCCTGTGATGATAACCGTATGTAACAGAACCGAAACTGCTGCCAGGGTGAAGCATTCTTTCGACTTCCGAAAAGTGCACATTGATGAGCTCTGCGAGACAAGTAAGATATTGCACATAGATTCGAATGTTCTCAAATTGGCTGAATCACAGAATGTGGTTGCAATCATGGTTAACAGCGATACCGATATTGATGAAAACGAAGATACCCAAGACCTTCCCAAATTGACCAAGAAGGAGCAGGCAGAACTTCTTCGCAGACAGGTGGATACAGTAGGGCATCTAGATAAAAACGGTAATCTGCTTCCTGGATCATTGATCCAGAATGTGATATCTGTAGGAATGCTATCCGAGGGTTGGGATGCCAAGACTGTAACACACATCATGGGCTTAAGAGCATTTAGTAGCCAATTGTTATGCGAACAAGTAGTCGGTCGCGGTCTCAGGCGAACAACTTACGATGTAAATCAACAGACTGGGCTATTTGAGCCTGAGTATGTTAATATCTTCGGAGTTCCCTTCACGTTCCTACCTCATGAAGGTGGAGAGGGAGGACCCCCACCACCCCCGAAACCAAAAACCATGATTATGCCTCTTGATGACAAAGCTGAATTTTGTATATCATGGCCAAATATCGTCCGCATAGACAGAGCTTTCAAACCAGAACTAAGTCTTGATTGGGACAAGGTTCAACCTCTTGTATTGGATGCATTTTCGGTGAGACAGATTGCAGAGTTGGCCCCAATCTTGGATGGGAAGCCTGATTTAACTAAGATCACCGAGATTGATCTGGAAAAACTCTCATCTGAGTTCAGAACCCAACGGATAGTATTTGAGATAGCCAGAGATAACTTCCATTTGATGGCATCGGACTGGAAGGGAAACAAGGAGTATTTGCTTGCTCAGTTGGTAAGGTTGGTGGAGCAGTTCATCGCTTCAGATAGAATCGAAATTGATCCCCCTGTATTCAATTTCGGTGAGTTGCGAAGACGTTTAGTAATCACCTTGAACATGAGCAAAGTCATTCAACATATCGGGGATGCTATCAGATACTCCAATACCGAGTATTATGAGCCTGTGTTTGATAGCGAAAGACCAATTCTTTCTACAGCAGAAATGCCTATTTGGTACACAAGCAAGGAGTGCGAAGTTGCAAGGAAGTCTCACATAAACCTAGTGGTTCTTGATAGTACCTGGGAGGCAACCGAAGCATTTCATCTAGACCATGATCCAGAGGTTGATGCATGGGTAAAGAATGACCATCTAAACTTTGAGATCCTGTATATCTACAATGGCACGATCAAGAAGTATCGACCGGACTATATAGTAAGAATGAAAACGGGTGAGATAGGCATCATCGAAACTAAGGGCAAGGAAACTGAACAAGATAGGGTCAAGAAACGTTTTCTGCAGGAATGGATCGATGCTGTTAATCAGCATGGGGGATTTGGAAAGTGGAAGATATTGAAGTCAAAGATAACAAGCGGTAAGCAATGAAATCTATAAATTCAAAATACTTCAGGAGGATAACATGAAGTACGGAATTCAGGCAAGATCATATACCATATTGATCTTATTGGCAGTGTTTTGTATCTGTAGTAGTGCACTTGAGGCTCAGGTACCAACTTGGTCGTGGACGAATGTCACTGGCACTGCAGGTACAAATACTGGTATGGGTTTAGCTACAGATGGTTACAAGAATAGTTATATCACTGGCATGTTTACAGGTACTCAGACCTTTGGCACTATAACGAAAACAGCTTATGGGAGCACAGATGTCTTTGTAGCCAAAGTTAACAACAGTGGACAGTGGCTTTGGGTAGCGCAAGGTGGAGGAACCCTTGGCGATCAAGGTTATAAAATTGATGTGGATAGCTCCGGAAACTCCTACATAACAGGATGTTTTACAGGTACTGCAAATTTCGGATCAACGAGTTTGGTCAGTGACTCAAATGCAGATATCTTCGTTGCCAAACTTGATCCTAACGGAAATTGGCTTTGGGCTGTGAAAGCACAAATAGTTAATGGTGATGAAGACATGTGGTGGGGAATTTGCCTTGATGACTCTGGCAATTCCTACTTCACAGGTCATTTCAGTGGTAGTGCTATTTTGGGGACGACAGTCTTAAATAGTTTCGGGGGTAATGATATTGTCGTAGCCAAGCTGAATTCTATGGGTGAATGGGTTTGGGTGAACCAAGTTGGAGGGTCGGGCAATGATGCAGGTTTAGGAATAGACATTTCTGAAACGGGAACCATTGCCATTAGTGGTGGCGCAACAGATTCAGTAAGTTTCGGTTCAATTGCACTACCGGGATCAGGGGCTAGAGGATTTGTGGCAAAACTTAATCCCGATGGAACATGGCTTTCTGCGGTTAATGGGGGGGCTGGTGCTGTTGGGGTTAAAGTAGATTCATCAGGTAGTTGTTATATTGTGGGAGGTTTTAATTATAGTAAAACATGGGGCAGTATAACTCTAAATACAGGAATGGACAGGACTGATGGATTTGTTGCGAAGCTTTCAAATGAGGGTATCTGGCTTTGGGCAAAACAGTATGGTGGTAATGATTGGGATGGAGGTTATGGTTTGGGTATTGATAACAGTGGGAATTGCTACATAACGGGATTTTACAGGCAAAGTGGTTATTTTGGCAGTATATATCTGTCTGCTGGAGGTTGGAACAGGGACATTTTCCTAGCAAAATTAGATTCTGCAGGCAACTGGCAATGGGCTATTAAAGCAGGTGCCGGAGGTCATGACACGGGATTTGGAATGGATACAGACGCCACAGGAAACTGCTTTGTAACCGGATGGTACAACTCATCTCATTATGATGCAGTTCAAAACTCAACTATTTTTACAGGTGCGGTTCTTGTTCCAAATCCTCCAAGCATAATTGAGTCGCTTGACCCAATCCAGATCTATTGGAACAACCCTAATCAAGAAATTGATCTAGATGACCATTACGAGTCCAGTTTACCTTTAACTTTCACATTCTCCGGGAACAGCATGATCTCTGCCAGCGTATTAGATGGGAATATCTTAAGCTTGACCCCGGCAACTGACTGGTACGGGACTGAATACATAACGATCAGAGCCACGAATTCCGTAGGGTATGTGGAACAAATCCTAAAAGTAACCGTTATCCAAACCTGGCAGATAGCAGAAGATTTTGATCATGAAGGCAGCGTTCCCGAAAACTGGACAAGCTCACACGCAGGGACAACAGACTTCCCCTGGCAGCCGGAGATGATAGAGGGTGATGATTATGCCATGAAAACCATGGCCACCACGGGCAGAACTGCAAATGAGCGTTTGTTTTCGCCCACCTACAATCTGAGCAATTACGAGGACATTGTAGTTTCGTTTGATACCGACTTTCTGCCCTATGGCACCGGTAGCGGAACTTTTGCCTATACTCTGAATAACGTTACCTACACCGTAGTGGAAACCTTCTCCACAGAGACAACCGGAACCATGACTTACACAATATCCAATCTGGATGCCAAACCCGCGGTAAAATTCCGCTGGATCTATGCCAATAGCAGCGCCAATACCGGTCAGGACAATCACTGGATTGTTGATGACTTCAGTATCTTTGGTGTAGTGAGGGACACCCAGGCCCCCAGTGCTGTTAATGGTTTGATGTTGAGTTCGCAGACCTCAAGTTCCGCCAGTCTGTCCTGGCAAGCCAGTTCCGACATCTATTTCGGAAGGTATGAGCTGTATGTTTCCTCCGACGATCAAGTGACTACAACGGATCAGCTTTGGTCGGCAGCGCAAGATCCAGCCCTTTACAATGTGGACACCATCCAAACCACAATTACCGGTTTGGCAACTGGAGATTACTGGATCGCAATCCGAGCCGTTGATCAAAGTAACAACGCTTCAGCGATCTCCGATCCGGTGTTTGTCCAGATAGATGGAGCAGTGCCGGTGTTCAGCAATCCCACTCCTGCCCTGCAACCGGAACCGCTTTGGATTAACTCCAGAACAGTGGAAATCGGCTGCAGCATCAGCGATTTTAATCTGATCGATCCCAATAGTCTAAACTATCGCATCGATGCCAATGGCAATGGAATTTATGATGATAGCGAAGCCTGGACTGCATTGCCTCAAGCTGGAAGGCAGATAAGGAACAGGGATGAGCTGACAATCCTCTTTGATGTGAGTTACGAAGCAGATGGTGTGCTTGCCTTTGAGTTCAAGGCTACTGATTTCTATGGGAACATCGGCTACAGCGGTCTCAGCTCTCAAGAGGGCATTAGTGATGACTGGGTGGTTAGGATAGATTCCAGCGCTCCTGTCATCAGTTCGCCTGTGCCAGTTAATCAACCCGATCCTGACTGGCAGCAGACTCTGGCAGTGCAGATCGGCTGCACAGTGGAGGACATGACTACCATCGCATCGATAGAATATCGCTTTGATAACAACGGAAACGGCAGCTATGATGCGGAAGAAGCCTGGCAAAGCTATCCCTTGTCCAGAACTGGAACCAGGGATATGCTGATAGTGGAATTGCCGGTGGAATTTGCAGTTGATGGCACCAGATGCTTTGAATTCAGGGCAACAGATGTTCTCGGCAATGTATCCTACAGCGGAGCAAGCGGACTGGAAGGGATAGAAGATGATTGGGTTGTTCGCATGGATACAACTGCACCAACCTTTAGCGATCCCATCCCGGCCAACCAACCAAACCCGGTTTGGGCTACTCTGCTGGAAGTAGAGATCGGCGCAACAATATACGATCATAATGACATAGATAATGCTTCAATCATGTACAGGGTAGATCTCAATAAGAATGGGATCTATGATCCGGAAGAAGAATGGACCCCACTTATCCTTAGATATGGAGACTATAGGAATAGCCTGCCAATAAATACCCAAATCACCATACCTGGTGATGGAGTATACGCCTTTGAATTCAAAGCTGAAGACGCGCTTGGGAACGTTGGCTATAGTGGTTTAAGCGGAATAAATGGCATCGAGGATGACTGGATGGTTATGGTTGATACCAATCCGCCCTTCTTTAGCCTGCCGATACCCGGTGATCAGCCTCTTCCACTATGGTCTAACAATTATTCTGTTACCATAGGATCTACTATTCTTGATTCCCTCGCTATAGACATGAATAGCGTCCAATATCGCTACGACCAGAATCAGAATGGTATTTATGACACTGACGAGATATGGCAAAACATCGGTCTTACCAGAAATAGCTCTGTTCGTAGCGTTGCAGTGGAGATCGATGTTCCTCTAATCCTCAGCGCTGACGGAGTGTATAAGTTCGAATTCCGGGCTTCTGATCCCAACGAAGTTACAGGATACAGCGGGATGTCTCAACTTCAAGGAATCGATGACGATTGGATATTCAGGATAGATACTGTGCCTCCTGCTGACATCACAAACTTCTTTGCGGAGGAGATAACCGATACCAGCGTTCAGCTTACCTGGACAGCCTCGGCAGACATCAATTTCCTGGGGTACCGCATCCACTACTCTACTTCATCAGAGGTTAGCACTACCGATCCCTACTGGGATTGGAACCACGATCCCAATCTGAGCAATGCTGGAACGGGTTTGGTATCTACAGTGCTAAGCGGTCTATATCCTGCCACACGTTACTACTTCATGGTTTTGGCTACCGATGAAGTTGGCTGGATTACGCAATACCCTCAGGTGATCACTGCTATGACCACTTCGTCTGCTGAACCTGAGGCACCAGAAAATCTAAGCATTTCCATAGTGGATGGTCTGCTAATTCTGAATTGGGATGACGTTACCCAGGATGTTCTTGGCAACCCGATCATCCCGAGTTATTATGAAGTGTTCGTTGGAGATCATCCTGATTTCATCTGTAACTTTGATTCGCTGATCGCCACTGTTAATGAGTCGTATCTGGAACTCGATGATGTAGTTGATTATGCAGACCGTTTGTTCTTCAAGGTGATCGCTCATATCGGAATGATCAGAAACGGCAAGTAAGAAAAACAGACATTAAAACAAAGCCCGGGTTAACCCCGGGCTTTGTTAATTATAGAATTCAGTCGTTGTCCTACACTTCCAGTGAAACGGTGGAAACGGAGTGTGGGCTCCGGAAACGCCTATCGGGTTCATCTCTAAGTCGTATTCGATCTGATCGTCCTTGATCCAGGGCGCAAGGGCTTTGATGTATTCACGGGCATCATCCAGGCTGTTGGACTTGGTATCCAGAGCCATAAGATTGTCCATCACTTCCAGTGCATCGTTAAGGGGATAGACCTTATCCTGGGCAGCCAGAGCCCGGCAGATATCACTGGTACGGTCATCCAGGATCACCACAAGCTTGTAGTATCTGGCCTTAGCTTTCTTGTAGCCTTGCAGTCTTCCAAACTCCCTTATACGGAGAGCAGTATGCTCTGCCAGTCCCTGCCAGTAGTGAGATGAGCGATTGGCGAGATCATTGAACTGATCTTTGAGGGTATTGGCAAGCATCTCTTTTGTATAGCCTTGCTCGATGGCTTTGGAGAGTGTGTCTGCAAAGTTCTGCCTCACATCAGCCTCGAAGTGGTTGCCGATCCAGAACAACTGCTGCTTTTGGATGGTGGATGATAGATGCTGATCTTCAATGCCCCAGAGCCCGATGCTGGTCTTGGTGGGGGCTTGCACTTGGGTGTCCCTCAATCCAAGCCGCACACAGCGGTCTATTATCGCCTTGGTGGGCTCATTGACCAGAGCTGCGAAGTCATCTCCCAGTTGAGTATTGATGATGCCCATAAGCTTGTCTATGGAGTCCTTGTTGAGTTTCTCGGCTCGTGGCATGTCACTCAGCATCTGGATGGCAAGCCGGGCTGCATCCCTAATCTCGGATTTCCAGGCATTGTTCAGGACCCGGTAGTACTCCAACATGAGCTTATCGTAGTAGTTCATCAGAAACTGAATCTCCTGACCTTTACTCTGTTCCTGCCTATATCGTACTCGGAGAACCGCTCCAGACAACCTGCCAGAGCATCACAGGCATCGATATAGCCATCAGGATAAGTGAGGAACTGTGATATCAGGGTCGGTGTATCCTGTCCATCCGGAAAGAGAACTTTGGCCGTCTCGATGATGGTCTCGGTTCTCTCTATGCGCAGGTTCTTGTTATCCTTGTTATCGATACGCTTGATGCGGTGGCTTATCGGAGGCAGATGGTTATCTGTTGCCCACTGATCGAAGTCGGCAAGGATACGAGCCTGACCGTATGTGGTTTCACAGGCTGCCCGGGCTTTCACTCTGTAGATTCGATCTAACTCCTGATAGGCATCATAGTAGTATCTGAAGAACTTGGTGTTCTCAGTTTGCCGTATCCACACATGAAGCACGTAGAAGCGATTCCCATCATAGCCAATGGAGATAATGGCTTTGAAACAGCCTTTCTCTCCCCAAGCAGGATCGGCATAGAGCCATACTCGCTTCATCTGTGATGGCTCAGGTAGAGATCTATACTTTGTGAACCAGTGGTTCTTGAAGATATTCCCTTCGATAACAGGCTGCCCCAGCATCTCCCTCTGATAACCGGTATATCCGAACTTGGCTCGCAGGTTGGGCAGAGTTGCTGTGGGGTATTGCTCCTCCCAGGTGGACTTGCCATGTATATCTTCGAGAGAGAAGCGCAAAATCGCTTTTTGGTGCGTTTTCAGAACCGATAGGTATCCCAAATCCAAATCCGGGTTATCGGCCCGCATTTCGCCTAATATGAGCTCCTGGAATTGGCAGATGGAGTAGTTAGGGTGTACCAGGTTCCCGAGCCAGATGATCTTGCCATTTCCCTCAGGTGAGAGTGCTCCGGCAAGCTCCTGGGTGATCTTCTCCATCCTACGCTTACCGATGGACTGGTTACCCATGTTCTCTTCTTTATCGATATCATCACAGACGATGAGCCCGGGCCGCTTAGCAGTCTTAGGATTGATCGTTCCACGATGAGACTGCTTGATGCTCCTGGCTCTGATCCTTGCCTTGTTCTTGAGATAGAAGTCCAGATCAAAGGAATCAACAGGCTGCAACTCTGTATAATCGATGGTGAGTCGCTTATTGTTCTGCAGCTCGTGAAGTGTAAACGCTGTCCGCTCCTGCGCCAGATCTATGTCTGCGGCTGTATGGATCACGTAGCGTTCGCCTTTGATGATCATCCAGATCGGATAGACCACTCCCATGAGAACCGTTTTGCCCAGCCCACGAAAACCGGTAATGGCGATGATGCCTGAGCCCTTATCAGTCTCATCGAACATGGTCTCGTGCGCTGAGCAAAAAGGTAGTGGGAAGATATGCGGAAAATAGGTATGGCAGAAGAACGAGAAAGCATCCCAACCTGATCCAGAGGTGCGTCTTATCCGCTCTGCTTTGGCTTCAGGACTATCGTCTATAAAAGGCAAGACGGAGATCGTTTTGGATGCGATCTCCGTCAGAGCCTTGTTATGCCGTTGGATGAACTTCTTAGGCATAACCGGGTAAACCCCCGACGCCCAGGGGGACGGGCGTCGGGGACCCGGAGGTCGGAGGACTGACCATGTCGGGCTGTTGGCTTGGAGGCTGTAGGTAGGTAGGAAGGTTCAGCGGAACCGGAGGCAACGGCTCCGCTGTTCTGTAGGCTTGGAGGGTTTGGAGGGTAGGCTGGTTTGTAGGTTTGGAGGCAACCATGTCCGTGGCTGTATATCTATCCATTTCTAACTCTTAAGTATTCTGCAAGATCAAGGACAACACCTTGGAACTGCTTAAGCAAAGTCTCGTGCCCTTTCTCAATCATAAAGTCGGTCACCTGATCCAGGAAGCGGACGATATAGTCATTCAACTCTTTGGAGGGCTCAGCGTCCTTCTGGTTCTGTTTGATCAGGTTTACAAGGCTCTGCAGAGCCGTATCAGCCGGGTTCTTGGCATACTCTCTGAGTGCCTGGATGAGCGCCTTCTTGCGGGCTAAACTGATCTCGTGGTCAAGCTTACGCTCTTCCTTGAACAACTCGTCCCACTTGCCCTGTTTGATCCACTTGCGGACGGTGATATCGGAAACTCCGAAGATCATCGCCAGCTCAAGTGGGTCTGTCTTGCCGTTCAGATAGGCTTCTTTGCAGTTATCCCGCTTGATGCGGAACTCCAGTGCGTTACTCATATTCAGGTCTTACCTTGTGACTTACCAGATACTTGTTAATGTCTTTGCCATGAACCCGTAAGGGGCCCTTGTCATTGATGCGGTAAGCGGGAAGAGGATCAGCGATGTCCCGGATCATACGATAGACGGTGGAACGGGCGACGTTCAGCACGTCGGCGATCTCATCCGGTCTATAGTAGCGGTCTTTGAAACTCTTCACGTTTACCTCGATTACTTGGGTCATTTCTGCGGTCATCATCTGTAGCTACCATTATTCCGTCAAAATCTGCTGGTATAGGATGCGACAGAATTACAGGGCACTGAAGTTCAGCACGATCTTGTTGTAGTTACCGGCCTCATCTCTCACTGCAAACGAGATGTACTGTTTGGTGGAAGTGACCAGGATGGCCTTATCGATCAGTTCCATCGCTTCTCTCCAGACCGGGTCCTTGATCTTGAAGCGACGCAGGGCGAAGATGCGATAACGGGCAAGCTGACCATGATTGTCCAACTGGAAGGCATCGCTGACGATAGCCTTGAGATTGTCATTGGAGTCCACTGACCAGGCTTTGATGCACTCGTCTATCTTCTGCTTGGCGAGTTGCAGTTCGATCCCAAACTGAATCTTCTCCCGGAAGCGCATCTCGACCCGGTACTTCTCATCAAAGCTGATGAGCAGGGCGTTGCCCTTCCACTCGAGGTTATTCCTGCGAGCCGCGTCATTCAGGTACTTCTCGATGGTCTGGATCAGCTTCTGTTTGTCGGAGATAATACGTTCTTGCAGTTTGATGGCGCAGTCCATCGCTTTCTTGACTGCGGCGTCCTTTTCCACTATTTCGGTGTGCAGCACCTTGACTGGGAATTCCCTACCTTGAGCGTCGGTTAAGGTGCGTTCTTTGACTGGTGTGCTCGCTTTACTCATTTGAATCCTCCTTAGGATCGCTTTGTTTATTTGTTGATTGATTGATCTCTTGTTTCTTGATGTAGGACTGGAACATAGCGATGACCGCTCTGCGCTCCTTCTTAGTGAGCAGGTTCCAGTGGCTTTTAGAATAATGACTGATCGTGAATGCCCGCAGCTGGGACTCGGTCCAGCCGGCTTGCTTCATCAGAGCGTGCATGTACTTGCCCTGCTTATCGTAGTTGTATTCGAGAGGTCGACCATGCCTGCGATACTTCAACATGATGGCCTTGAACTCGAGCAGCTTGTCCTCGGATAGGGCTCTGAGCGAATCGCCGTAGCCCATGCCGTTCATGATGTACTTGAATGCGTCCATCGGCCAGTGGAATTTCTTAACCCGGATGGCGTGGATTTGTTGGCGTAGTTTGCGTTCTCTCAGTTCCTTATCCATAGAATGCCCCCGATTGGCTGATCTTACAGTGCTTGCTGTGAGTGTTGATCCATGCGCTTCTTAGTTTGATACGGCGCTCTTGGCTTGGGTGGCATCCCGGCCTTGCTGCGCAGTTCGCCCAGGATGCCCTTGATCACAATCGATCCCACCATGGGGATTTTCTGGGGGTCTAATACGCAGTATCCGCTCTTATCGATGCCAATCACCTTAACCGAGGCCATCGCCTCCAGATAGAGATAGATCCACTGCCTGCTGCGTCCGTAGATCGAAGCGAGGTGACGGATGCTGCGTATTTTCTGACTGGCGATAACTTTAAGCAGTCTCCCGCACTCCATCTTGCTGAAGTCCAACTTCTGCGAGTGCGTGTTAACCAGCTTGAAGTCGTAGCGATGGGCATAGACATAGATCTCTTGATCTTGGCAGATACACTTGATGTTGCCTTCGGCGAGCATCGTGCGCATCACCTCGTTGACGATATCCAGGGGAGCGTCCGTCATCTTGCAGACCAGTTTCTGGTTGAAGGGACGTCGGAACTGGAGCATGAAGCGGCGAACCAGATCTTGCTGTGTCATAAGGCCTCCCTCAGCACCAGCTCAGATAAGGGGGTTTCTTTGTCAGTGCGGGTTTCCAGCATATGCATGACCTTCATAGCCTGCCGCAGGTTGCCCTTGCTGTAGTTCCAGACAAAGTCTGTGGTGGTCTTATCGACCGGATCGGTCATCACTTTCTTGGTGACTTTCATAATATCCTCCTTGGTATTATCTTGGAATTCGTAGAAGTAGTTGCAGCGGTCAAAGTAATGGGAATCGATACGGGATAGCTTATCCTTGGCTTCCTGCATCCCGATCAGCAGGATTACTGCCAGAGTCTCGTCAGCCAAGTCCCGGATCGAACCTAGCAGTTCGTAATAGCGGAAGGCATAGTCGATCTCATCGATGATGACCACCGCGTCCTGCTGTTCACACAGGACTTGAACACACTGCTTGAACAGCGTGTTGGTCGATCCATGCGGGATGTAATCGCCATAGCCATAGTTACGGTATAAGCTGCTTAGCAGTTCTTTGGCGAAGGTCTTGGGAGTGGAAGTGGCTTCCAGGCGCAGGTAAGTATAACCATTGCGGAAGGCCGTTCTGGTAGCGAAGGTGGTCTTGCCCAGTCCCGGTTTGCCATAAAGCATGCCCAACCCGACGATCTCCTGCTTGGGTCGGGTGAGCAGGAAGTCGATGCACTGCTGGGCCCTGGTCACATTGACGGTTTGGATGAGTTTTCCTTGTTCCATGATTATTTCCTCTCTACTCCGATCCGGTTCAACATCTCTTTCAGGCTGATATCCGAGCTTGGATGCTTAGCCTGGTTATCACTATCGTCTTTGGTCTGCTCCTGGATTATTTCCGCTTCCAGCTTCGCCATCTCTTCCAGCGGTTCCGGAACTTCTTGAACCACCGGATTCTGCTCGTGGATAACTATCTGTTCCAGCCTGGCTATCTCCTGCTCAGGACCCGGCAGGGGAGCTTCCAGCATTGGCGGTTGAATGAAGGTGGGGTTCGCAGTAGACATCAGCAGCGGCCTGACCAGGTTCTCGACTACATCCGAGCTATGACGGACGGTGAGTTTGGTGCGCCTCTCGATCTGTTTGTGGTAGCGTTTGATCTCCCGGGTTTCCTTGTTCAACTCGGCTTGGGAGATGGGATTGCTCTTATCGAGATGTACGAAGGGATTCTGCGACCTGCGAACCTCGGCTTGGCAGATAAAGTTGTCTTGCAGGTCATAGACTACGATCCAGCGCAGATCTGCCATATCGTAGCGGATAATGACTTCCTTGCCGATGTGTTCCATCAGCTTCGTATCCCAGTACATCAGCTTGTTGAGAACGATGCCGTTATTCCGCAGGGTCTTGCGTTTCTCGGTCATCATCAGGAAGTTGAGCCGCTTGGCTTCGATTTTGCGTTCCGCTGGCGGCTTGACTGCGCTATACACCGACCAGGGGGTCTTACCGCCCAGTCCGCTGTGAGGAGTCTCGCCATACATCTTACGGATATAGAACCCGATCATCTGCATGGCCTCTTCCAGAGTGGGAGGATTAGCTTCATACAACTTCTTTGCCCACTTCTCGTTGCGCATCAGCGTGGCAGGTTTATCGGCCACCGATGCTCCCCGGAAGCTGCTGATGAAGCGTTCGAACTGCTCCTGGAAGGTCTTGAAGAACCGTTCGATGATCTTGGCTTTGGCATTGTAGCTTTCTGCGAAGGCCACTTCGATGCCCAGCCTGGGGAAGATACCCGCCAGGTCACTGGTGAGGTCATGATCCTGCCACTTCTCATTGAACAGCTTTGATCTGAAGGCTTTGCCGTTATCGAGATAAACGTACTTGGGAACCCCACCCCAGTTGAGGATGGCATTTCTGAAGGCGATCTGGATGTGTTGGCTATCTTCAGTGAAGGCGAGCGTGGCTCCCACCGGATAGCGACTTGCCCAGTCAAAGACCATGATCATGGTCATCCGTTGGGCTTTCCCGGTCTTGGGATTGATAATATCGAAAGCGAGGGTATGACCATCGGCTACCCAGACCTGACCCACTTTCAGCAGCTCGTTATCACGTTTGATCGTCTTGACTATCTCTTCCGCCACTGCCTTGCTGCCCTGCCTGGATTGAGTCCAGACGGCTGGATTGTTCCGCATGTAATCTTCGCACCAGCGTCTCAGGGTCGGTATTGAACTGGGAGATTCCAAAGAACCTAACCTGGCATAGCTCTTGAGGGTCACGATGGCGGAGCCGATCTTGATCTTCTGAGGCGAGAGCAGCAGCTTCATCAGGAAGTGCTGTTCCAGATAGGTAACCTTGCGGCCCCGGAGCTGGTTCTTGCTCTTGTGGATTAAGGCGAACATATCCCGGTTGCTTTCGGTGTACTTCTCCACCCATAACCTCAGAGTGCGTTCCTGGCGAAGTCCCTTGATCTTTTTCAACTCGGGCACCAGGAGCCCTGCATTGTACTCCTTGGCGATCAGCTTCCACTCTTCTAACTTGGCTTCCGTCTCTGCCAGGCGATTTAGAACCGTCTCGCAGAACTGGGAGTGGAGTTGAGCCTCAATCATGCAACTGAGCAGTTCCTTGCTCTCAGGCTCCAGATTCAAGCTGGCGGCTTCGATCTGCTCAGAGATCGTTACCGGCTCGATAGCCTGTGGTTCCTCTACCTTATATATAGGAGAGGCGATCTCAGTTGCAGATGGTGCTTCCTGTACATTTTCGATTGGAGCAGGTTTGATTCTGCCGACCACCTTCGCTTTTATCTCCGTTTGGATAGTTTTATCTGATCCAGTGGCATACTTCGTGAACTTGATCGGGACTCCGGACTTGATTAGTTCCGCTATCCTCCGGCAGTCTGCGTCATATTCTGCTCTGTCATACTGGCCGATGATCTCTTCCAGTGTTTCCATTATTCCTCCTTATCTCCTACTTTGATGTATGCTGTGACGAACCGGCAGTCCCGTTTATCGGAGCCCATATTCATGAGTTCCCGATCCAGGCAGACTCCATGCTGGTTCTTGCTCTTGCAGTCAGCTATCTCCAGATCGAGAAGCTCACCTGCCGCCAGAACGAAGGTCTTGGTGGTATGGCTCTTCCCGCTGGGCACCAATCTGTTGACCGCAGGCAGGTTTCCTTCTTTCACCAGTCTGCGGATCGTCTTGATCGACTTGCCTGTCAGTTCCGCTACCCGTGCAAGGGGCAGCCAGATCATCGTAAAATCTCTCTCCATTTCATATCCTTCCCATGATATCCGATTACCTGTAATTGGACTTGGACAAATTGAAGGTGCCGGACCTGGACTTGGACATGGACATTCCCCTGGACTTGGACATGGACTTGGACATTTTCCGTAGCACTTGGACACAATTTCGCACAAAGAATGGATATTGTGCCCGGATGCTATGCGCAGTGAGAGCTTGAAGCCATTTTGTCCAAGTCCGAGTGGATATGGTTGGACTTGGACATTCTGCACTTGGCAGGCTTCGCAGCTCGACTTTTTGCACTGTTTCGCGGTCATTTTCACCTCTCTGGTTAGTTTTAACAGGGTGCTAAGTACCTTGCATCCAATATCTTGGGAAGTCCTTTCTGCAGTCCAGCGGATTTTTCCGGCACTTTTCTGAAGGGTGCCAAACTTGCCGGCACGAATGCCATTGGGATAGACCCCCTCCGAAAATAATCATTGACACAACTATACGGCTATTTATTGATGTTCTGAGTTCACTATAAATCCGTATGGAAATATGTCAATGGCAAATTGAACAATGGAGGTATTATGGCAGCCCCAGAGGTTGGACAACGATTGGCTATGCTGATGAAGAGTATGAAGTTAAAAAACTATCAGTTCGCCAATAAATATGGCATCTCGGCCGCCTCGTTATCGAGGTATAAGGCCGGAGAACGCTACCCAGATCCCGAACTTTTACTCAAGTTATCCGAGTCTGAAGTGAATGTAAATTGGCTTCTGACCGGCAAGGGTACGACCCGGATCGTGAAGGATTTCGATGGGTGGATGAAGGAGAGACTGGAGGAAAAACTCAAGGTCGTCGACAGCAAGACCGGGCTAATTCAAGCACCTACAATAGATTACACTCGCACCGTGAACCTCACGATTATCGGCGACATTTCCGCCGGACCCAGAGAGGACATTATAGACTGCCGGGATTTAGGTGAGAATCTTGAGCTCCCTCGTTCCTTACTCCCCGGGCAGACTGATAAGTATATGGCATTTAGAGTAAATGGACACAGTATGGAACCCAATATCCTGCATGAGGACATCGTGGTCATCAAACAGGAGCTGGATTGGGAAATTGCCAATGAAAGGGTATGTGCGATCAGAGCCGACGATGGAGTAACTCTCAAGAAAGTGGAACTCGATCCCACCAATAGACGTATTATTTTACAGCCATTTAATTTAGACTACAAAGTCCAGATTATAGACTCAGATCAGGGTCTCGAAGCATTTCTGATTGGAGTTTTGTCACTTCAGTTGCGGCTTTTCTAAATCGGTATTTTGGGCTGGAGCTGGCGGATGTCCAACTCCAGTCCAAAATCAGCCCTATTTGCAATTATTACTGATACAAAGACGTCCAGAAACGTCCAAAACAGCCGATGTCCAAGTCCAAACCTAGTCCGTCATATCTCCCCACCTCATAAAGCGTTATCCCCACTTGTCCAAGTGAGACGGGCTTGCAACTTTGGGTGAGACTTTATAAGGGGCTTTGTCAACAACCTGAATAATCCTGATTATTCTTGACATAAAATAACCATCCAAAGATTTGGGCTATACAATATATAATTCTGGTAAATGGAGGAAAAAATGAAAATACAGGATGATTTATATTACACTGAGACCCACGAAT
>Ga0209201_1001106_pt1 | contig 33310 bp, 32 predicted proteins | sample AD_UKC055_MetaG_FD_184411 | JGI IMG/M metagenome (GOLD analysis project Ga0209201, IMG submission 184411) | Active sludge microbial communities of municipal wastewater-treating anaerobic digesters from USA - AD_UKC055_MetaG (SPAdes) (version 2) | ecosystem: Engineered > Bioreactor > Anaerobic >... | reverse complement strand
GTTACGCTGGAGCACCCGCTACAAATTGTATTACTGGCTGTGATTCAACAACTGCAAATTGTCTATAATTGATAATTTTTGAGCCCCTCTTTATGAGGGGTTTTTCTTTTTTTAAAAAATATGTTAGAATGCAAAATATGATGAATATAGAACAAATATTAATTTTATTTTTTGTTTTTATTTTAGGAACAATTGCTGGTAGTTTTATTAACTGCTTTGTTTGGAGAATAAGCCAAAAAGAAACTATTTTAGGAAGCTCTTATTGTCCTAAGTGTAGGCATAAACTAAGTTTTTTTGATTTATTTCCCATACTAAGTTTTGCTTTTTTAAAAACAAAATGCAGATACTGTAAAGAAAAAATATCCTGGCAGTATCCGATAATAGAAGTGATGGTTGGGCTTGTTTTTGTTTTTATATATTACATTACTGGTTTTGATTTATTGACCAATGATTTTACAAACATTAAGTTTTTTGAATTGATATTTAGATTTATTATAACAACGCTTTTAATGAGTGCTTTTCTTTATGATTTAAAACACTATATTATTCCTGACAGAATTACTTTAACTGGAATTGGATTATCTCTAATTTGGATTGTTTTTGCTTTCTTTAATGATTATTATTCAGAAATAGAGGTATTGGGATTTGTTTTTTCTGGAACAGGATCAGCTTTCTTTTTATTTCTAATTTGGTTTTTTTCTCAAGGAAAAGCAATGGGATTTGGTGATGTTAAACTAGTTTTTCTTTTAGGATTATTATTAGGCTGGCCTAAAATTATTCCTGGTTTATTTATCTCTTTCTTTTTAGGAGCTTTTATAGGTATAATTTTAATGTTGTTAAGAAAAAAGAAAATGAAATCAGAGGTTCCCTTTGGACCATTTTTGATTATCGGAACATATATTGGTCTAGCCTATGGCGCAGAAATCCTTTCTTGGTATCTTTCTTTTATGCAATAATTAATGTATAATATTGATAATGAAGAATATTATATTGAAAAAAGGATTAACTATAGTAGAGATGCTTGTTGTTGTTTCTATAGTTGTTTTATTCTCAGCGCTTGTTTTTGGCAATTACAGTGTAGGTAAGGATGGTTTAGCTTTAGAAAGAGCTGCTCAAAAATTAACTCAAGATTATAGGAGGGCCCAAGAAATAGCAATGGCTGGATCTTTTGGTACAAGCTATAATGCTGTTGGTCTTTTCTTTGACGAAAGCAGTCCTTATGAATATGTTCTTTACAATAACTATGAAACTGCTGCCCCAATTTATTATAATTATGATGGGGGAGGAATGTCACAAGACACAGAAAGAGAAGCTATTGCAATTGAGGCAGGAATAAAGATTTGTGATATTATAGATAATGATAATGATGGAGGAACACCCGTTTCCCCAACTTCAATAAGCGTTTCTTTTGCTCCACCAGAGCCGGTTACTAGAATTAATGAAGGCAATACAGATCATGACGTTTCTATTGTACTATGCGTAATTAATGATAATTCGAAAATAAAAGTTGTAAATATTAATAATCTTGGAAGAATTGATGTTAATAATCAATAATTATGAATCATAAAAGAGGATTTACTTTAATCGAGATGGTTATTTCTGTATTTATGATTACAGTAGCGGTTGTTGGTATTGTTCAATTAACAACAAAATATATTCAAAATACAAAATATGAAAAAGAGAGCTATGTAGCAGCTTTATTAGCTCAAGAAGGAGTAGAGATTATTAAAAACATTAGAGATGCTAATTGGGTCGAGCCTGATGCTTCAGGGTGGAAAAACGGTTTAACTACTTGTTCTTCTGGTTGCGAAATAGATATTTCTTATAATCACCTTAGTCCTACTTTTACTGCTTGGTCTAGTCCAGGAAATAATTTATATATATACTATAATGTTTCTCAATCTAGATATGAACATTATAAGTATTTAGCTTCTCCAGGAGCAAATGATATCAAAACAATTTATAGAAGAAAGATTACTATTGTAGAATCTGGAGCAGATAAATTAGAAATTACAGTTGATGTTTATTGGAGAACTAATCAATTAACAGTTAAAGAAGATATATATAATTGGATGCAATAATATGATGAACAAAGGATTAACATTAGTTGAATTATTAGTTTCTATTTCTATTTTCAGCATGCTGGTTGTTGGTTTGATTAATATTTTTGTTGTTGCTATGGATGCTCAAGCTTCTGTTTTGCAAAATCAGGAAATATTAAATCAAGCAAGCTATGCAATAGAATACATGGATAGATCTCTTAGAATGGCTTTACTTGATGAAGATGGTGGCTGTACAGGAACAGTCAATACTAATTATGGAACATCTGGAGGGGTTTTATTTTTAGCTTTTGATACAACAGTTCCCTTACCAGATGCTTATAATGGATATCGATGTAAAAAGTTTTATCTCGAAAACAATGTTTTAAAAGAAATGAAATCTTCAACAGATTCCGCAGCTCAATTTCCTGCATCAGGAACAGAATTAACCTCTTCAAAATTGAAGATGACTTCTTTATTTTTAAGTGTTACCGGAGATCCGGGTGATTTTACTAATCAACCGTTAGTAACACTTACCATGTATATTGAATCAAATAGTGCAAGAAGATTAAATCCAATTCCAAGCATGATATTGCAAACAAGTATTTCTCAAAGAAATTTAAATATTGATCAATAATATGAATTTAGAAAAAGGAGTTTCAATATATTTAATAGTCATAATAATTTCCACTCTTTTAGCGGTTTCTTTGAATTTAGCTAATTTGATTATAGGGGGGACAAAAATAATAGTTCATTCTGCTGATTCTGTTAAAGCTTTTTATGCTGCTGATAGTGGAGTAGAAGCAGCTCTTTATCAAGCTTTTATAACCGATTGTGATGATCCTGCTGACGGATATTGTTGTACAGATATTAATTCTGGGAACGTAAGTGGTGATAGTAAATATACTTATAGTGTTGATATAAGTTACACAGGTGCAAATTGTGAAGAAACGGGAACATCAATGATTTCTATCGGAACGTATAAGCCAGATGGAACTAATGCCAGCTCAACAAGAAGAATCAGTATTGGGTATTAATATGCAAAAGCAAGAAGCTAAAAAAAGAATTGAGAAGTTAAGAGAACTCATTGATTATTATCGTTATGCTTACCACGTTTTAGATAAAGAAGAGATCTCTTCTTCTGCTTTAGACTCTTTGAAAAAAGAGCTTTTTGATTTAGAAAGAGACTTCCCTGAGTTTGTTACTTCTGATTCTCCAACTCAAAGAATAGGAGGAAAGCCTTTAGATGAATTTGAAAAATACGAACATAGAAAAATGATGATTTCTTTTGATGATGCTTTTTCAAGAGAAGATATGGAGAATTGGGAAAAAAGAAATTTTAAATTATTAACTGAAAAAGAAAAAGGATCTGTTGACTATTATTGTGAACCGAAGCTTGATGGTTTGGCAATTGAATTAGTATATATTGATGGTATTTTAGAAGTAGGAGCTACTCGTGGAGATGGAAGAATAGGAGAAAATGTTACCCAGAATATTAAAACAATTGAATCTATTCCTCTTAGGATAAATAAAGAATTCTTGAACAAATTGAGAAATAAAGGATTTAATATTCCTAAAGAAATAATTGTTAGGGGAGAGGTTGTTATTAGTAAAAAAGATTTTGAAAAAGTAAATAAGCAAAGAAAAAAAGACAATCTTTCTTTATACGCTAATCCTAGAAATTTAGCTGCTGGTTCAATTAGGCAATTGGATTCTAAAATTACAGCCAAAAGGCACTTAAATGCAGATATTTATGATATTGTTTCTGATTTCGGACAAAAAACTCATGAAGAAGAGCATTTTATACTAGAAGCGCTAGGCTTTAAAACAAATAATAAATACAATAAATTATGTAAAAATTTAGATGGGATATTTGATTTTTATCATTCTTGGATTAAGAAAAGAGAAACTCTTCCTTATGAAATTGATGGAATCGTAATTTCTATAAATAATAATCAAATATTTGATAAATTAGGAATAGTTGGAAAGTCTCCAAGAGGGGCAATTGCTTTAAAGTTTCCCTTAATTGAGGCAACAACTATTGTTGAAGATGTAAAAGTGCAGGTTGGAAGAACGGGAGCAATAACTCCAGTTGCTATCTTAAAGCCAGTTGATGTTAATGGAGCAACCATTACAAGAGCAACTCTTCATAATGAAAAAGAAATAAAAAGACTAGGATTGAAAATTGGAGATACAGTTATTGTTGGAAGAGCGGGGGACGTTATTCCTGAGGTGGTAAGGGTTTTCCCAGAATTGAGAAATAGTAAAGAAAAAGAATTTAAAATGCCAGAATATTGTCCTTCGTGTAACACTAAATTGATTAAACCAGGTAAAGATGTCATTTGGAGATGTCCCAATCCAAAATGCTTTGCTAGAAAATCAAAATATTTTAACCATTTTGTTTCTAGAAGTGCTTTTAATATGGAAGGGCTTGGTCCGAAAATCATCGAGAGGCTTCTTGATGAGGGCCTTGTTTTGGATCCAGCTGATTTGTTTGATCTTAAAAAAGGAGATTTATCGCCCCTAGAAAGATTTGGAGAAAAGTCTGCAGATAATATTATTAATTCAATTCAGAAAAGAAAAACAATAACTTATCCTAGGTTTATTTATTCTCTTGGTATAAGGAATATCGGAATAAAAACAGCTAATGATTTATCTAAGCAATTTAAATCAATAGAAGAATTAGGAAAAGCTTCTTTCGAGGATTTAGAAAAAATACCAGAAATCGGACCTGCTGTTTCTAAGTCAATTATTGAATGGTTTAAAGATAAAGACAATGTTGAATTTATTGAAAAATTAAAATCAAAAGGAGTTGTTTATGAAAAAACAAAAGAACAAAAAGGAAAATTAAAAGGATTAGCCTTTGTCATAACTGGAACATTGGATAGTTTTAGCAGGGAAGTAGCAAAAGAAAAAATAGAAGAGCTTGGCGGAGAGGTTTTAAATTCAGTTTCTAAAAATCTTGACTATCTAATAGTTGGAGAAAATCCTGGATCAAAATATGACAAAGCAAAGGAATTGGGTGTAAAAATATTAAAAGAAAAAGAGTTTTTAAAAATGATATGAAGCTTAATTTTAGAAAGTTTGATTGGATTATTGTATTTACAAGTTTTTTGCTTTGTGTTTTCGGATTAGTTTCAATCTACAGCTCATCGGGGGAGGATTTATCTAATTTTTATAAGCAATTGTTTTTTGTTGTTTTGGGTTTTGTTTTGATGTTTTTAATGAGTTTTTACGATAATAGAGACTTGAGGGAAAATCCGGTTCTTGTTCTTTCTCTTTATTTCCTTTGTGTAACATTTCTAGTAGGGCTTTTATTTTTTGCTCCAGAGATTAGAGGTATTAAATCTTGGTATAAAATAGGGATATTTTCTTTTGATCCAATTGAGCCAATGAAAGTAGCTTTAATACTTCTTTTGGCTAAGTATTTTTCAAAAAGACATGTTGAATTATATAATTTAAAACACATAATCTTTTCAGGAGTATATTTAGCTATTCCAGCAATTTTGATTTTCCTTCAGCCAGAGTTTGGTTCTGTAATCATTCTTTTAAGTATTTGGATTGGGATTCTTTTGATCTCAGGTATTAGAGTAAGAGAATTTATAATTCTGTCTTTGATTTTTATTATCATCTTTACTCTTGCCTGGAATTTCTTTTTAAAAGACTATCAAAGGGATAGAATATTTAGCTTTATTGCTCCTCAAGAAGATTTACTGGGCCAAGGTTGGAGTCAGAACCAGGCAAAGATAAGTATTGGTTCTGGTGGAATATTCGGGCAGGGGATTGGTAAAGGATCTCAAACGCAATATGGATTTTTGCCAGAAGCACAAACAGATTTCATATTTTCAGCAATCGCAGAAGAAACAGGGTTTGTTGGAATTTTTGTGTTGTTCTCTGCTTTCTCTGTATTATTTTTAAGAATAATTAGAATTGCTTTAAATGCTAGATCTAATTTTTCTCGTTTATTTGCCTGTGGTCTGTCTTTTAGTATTTTTTCTCAAATGGTAATTAGTGTTGGAATGAATCTTGGGATATTGCCGGTTATAGGAATTCCTTTGCCCCTAGTTAGTTATGGAGGTAGCAATTTGATATTTACTTTTATTGCTTTTGGTATTTTGCAGAACATGAAGATTACAGAATCATAAAAATATTTCAAATAATCAATTCTTGTCAAGCCTTGACAAACATTGCATTTATTGATAGTATACAAAAATACTTTTAATAACGATATTAATAGCTTGACTACAGATTTTTTCTTCAATTAAATTAGAAAACGGTTCACCCTAAAAAAATAAAGAATCAGGGCATTTTTTTGTTGCAATGCCCAGGATTAGTTTTTAAAACAATATGAAAAATAAAGTCAAGGATTTTTCAAAAAGCCAAATTTCTTATCCTTTGCCAAGTTTAATCTTTTTGCAGCAAGAAAGCGGAAGACAATTTTGGGAAGAGGAGTTAAAGGATCTATTTGCTGAAATATCGCCAGTTAGAGATTACACAGGAAAAGAGCTTGAGCTTTATTTTTTAGACTACAAATTTGGAAACCCTAATTATGCTTCTGGCTTTGAAGCAAAAGAAAACAATGATTCATATGTAGCACCTTTAAGAGTAAGAACAAAGCTAGTTAACTTAAAAACAAAGAGATCTCAAGAACAAGAAATATTTTTTGGCAATTTTCCTCTTTTAACTGAAAGAGGAACTTTTGTTTTGAATGGAGTAGAAAGAGTAGTTGTTTCTCAGCTTATCCGCTCTCCTGGAGTATTCTTCCCTTTAAGTATTAATAGAGGGAAAAGATGTTTTGGGGCAAAGATTATTCCTAATCGCGGTTCATGGCTTGAATTTGAAACAGAACATACAGGAGTTATTAGTGTCAAGATTGATAGAAAAAGAAAGGTTCCCGCAACAACAATTCTTAAAGCTTTAGGAGGATATAGCGATAATGATATTATGGATATGTTTGTTCCTTTTGATGGGGGAGAAGTAAGATACATAGAAGAAACATTAAAGAAAGACCCAGCTAAAAATCAGGAAGAAGCTTTATTAGAGATTTATCAAAGATTGAGATCAGGAGAAATGGCTAACCCTGATTCAGCCAGAGAATTAATCTTTAACATGTTTTTTAATTTTGAGAGATATGACTTATCTAAAGTAGGAAGATACAAGATGTGGTCTCGTCTCCCAGAATTAAAACCAGAAAAAAACAGAGACATTAAAAAAGAAGATAGGGTTTTATCTATAGAAGATATTATTATTGTTTTGAGAGAAATAATCAGACTTAATAATAATCCTATTGCTCATCCCGATCAAATTGATCATTTAGGCAACAGAAGAGTAAGAAACTTTTCAGAATTATTATCTAGCAAATTGAGAGTAGGGCTAGCTAGAATGGCAAGAATAATTAAAGATAGAATGTCCACTCTAGAGTTTGAAAATCTTAGCCCTGGACAATTAGTAAATCCAAGACCGTTTATTGCTCAAGCAACTCAGTTTTTTACTGCTAGTCAATTTTCTCAGTTCATGGATAATGTTAATCCATTATCAGAATTAGAACACAAGAGAAGATTAACTGCTACTGGTCCTGGAGGATTAACAAGAGAAAGAGCTGGTTTTGATGTTAGAGACGTGCAGCCTTCTCACTATGGAAAGATTTGTCCTATCCAGACTCCAGAAGGACCTAACGTAGGGCTTGTTACTCACTTAGCTCTATACTCAAGAGTTAACCCTTATGGATTTTTAGAAACCCCATATTTTAAAGTAGAAAAAGCAAAAATAACAAAAGAGATTCAATATTTAGATGCTAATGCAGAAGAAAGATATAATATTGCTCCAGCTAGTATTGCTTTAGATGAAGATGGCAATATTATTAACGAAAGAGTGGAAGCAAGAATTAAAGGAGAAGCAGGGGAGATCGAAAGAGAAAAAATTGACTATATTGATGTTTCGCCTCAGCAATTTACTTCTGTTGCAACATCATTAATACCATTTTTACAAAACGACGATGCTAACAGAGCTCAAATGGGTTCAAACATGCAAAGACAAGCAGTGCCTCTTGTTAATCCAGAAGCTCCGCTTGTTGGAACTGGAATGGAGCCATTTGTAGCAAAAGATTCAGGACAATTAATTGTAGCAAAAGAAGCAGGAGAAGTTATTAAAGTTGATTCAAAAGAAATAAAAGTTAAAGGAGAATCAGGAACAACTTCATATCCTTTAAGACTTTTTGATAGAACTAATCAATATACTTGTTTCCACGAAAGAGCAGTTGCTAATAAGGGAGAAAAGGTTAAAAAAGGAGATATTTTAGCAGAAGGAGGATCTATTTCAAATGGAATGTTAAGCTTAGGAAGAAATCTTCTTGTTTCCTTTATTTCTTGGAGAGGAAATACTTTTGAAGACGCAATTGTTTTATCAGAAAGACTAGTTAAAGAGGATGTATTTACTTCTGTTCACATCGAAGATTTTTTCTGTGATGTAAGAGAAACAAAACTTGGACCAGAAATCACAACCTCTGATATTCCTAATGTTGGAGAAGATAAATTAAAAGACCTTGATGAAGAAGGAATTATTAGGATTGGAGCAGAAGTCGGACCAAATGATATTTTAGTGGGAAAGATTTCTCCTAAAGGAGAAGCTGAATTAAGTGCTGAAGAAAGATTATTAAGAGCGATCTTTGGAGAAAAAGCAAAAGAAGTAAAAGATACTTCATTAAGATTAGAACATGGCAAGAGAGGAAGAATAACTGATGTCAGGGTTTTTGCTAGAAGTGAAGGATATTCTTTGGATCCAGGAGTAATTAAAAGAATTAGAGTTAGAGTTTCAGAAGTAAGAAAAATTCAAGTAGGAGATAAATTAGCAGGAAGACACGGAAATAAAGGTATTATTGCTAAAATATTACCGCCAGAAGAAATGCCATTTTTAGAAGATGGAACCCCAGTTGACATTATTTTAAATCCTTTATCAGTTGCTTCAAGAATGAACTTGGGACAAATTTTAGAAACCCACTTTGGGCTAGCTGTTAAGAAATTAGGATACAATGCAGCCACTCCATCTTTATCAGGAGCTAACGAAAAGAACATTAAAGAACAATTAAAAGAAGCAGGATATCCAGAAGATGGAAAATTAACTTTAATTGATCCAGAAACAGGGGAACCATTTCCAGAAAAAATTACAGTTGGATATATTTACATGATGAAACTAGCTCACATGGTTGAAGATAAAATTCATATGCGTTCTATTGGCCCTTACTCATTAATTACTCAGCAACCATTAGGAGGAAAAGCTCAATTCGGAGGACAGAGATTCGGTGAAATGGAAGTCTGGGCATTAGAAGGATATGGAGCAGCTTATACTCTTCAGGAAATGCTAACCATTAAATCAGATGATGTTTTGGGTCGTGCTGCAACTTATGAGTCAATTTTAAAAGGAGAGAAGATTAAGAATCCTAATATTCCTGCATCTTTTAATCTTTTACTTGCAGAACTAAAAGCTCTTTCTCTTAATGTAATTATTAAGGGCAAGATTGAAGAAGAATAAATTATTAATTTAAAGAATAAATATGTTTGTTTCTGATTTAGAATCAATAAAAATCAAGCTGGCTTCTTCTGAAGAGGTTTTGAATTGGTCTTATGGAGAAGTAACTAAGCCTGAAACAATTAATTACAGAACTCAAAGGCCAGAGAAAGATGGTTTGTTTTGTGAAAAGATTTTTGGACCAACTAAAGATTACGAATGTTTTTGTGGAAAATACAAGAGAATAAGATACAAGGGAATAATCTGTGATCGTTGTGGAGTTGAGGTAACCAAGTCTTCTGTTAGGCGTGAAAGAATGGGTCATATTAAATTAGCTACACCAGTTTCTCATATTTGGTTTTTAAAAAGTATTCCTTCTAAAATTGGAATGATCTTAGGAATTTCTTTAAATAAAATAGAAGAAGTAATTTATTTCATTTCATACATTGTAACTAAAGTTGATGAAGATGCAAGAGAAAAGATATTAGAAGAGATAGAAGAAGAATTTAAAAGCAAAAGCAAAGAATCAAAAAATGACAAGGAGACTTTAGAAAAATTAAAAGAATCTAAAGAAAGAGCTAAACAAGAAGTTTCTTCAATCAAAAGATTAGCTGTTTTGAGCGAGATTGATTATCACAGATTGTCTTTAAAATACGGTGAAATGTTTGAAGCAGGAACAGGAGCAGAAGTAATTAAAGAACTTTTCAAAAAGATTAATTTAGAGGAAGAAATAGAAAAATTAAAAGCAAAATTACAGGAAAAGAAAATAACAGAAGAAAAGAGAAATCTTTTAAGAAGACTTAAGCTTTTCCAAGAAATGAAGCGTTCAGGAGTAAGGCCAGAATGGATGTTTATAGATGTTTTGCCAGTTTTGCCTCCTGATTTAAGACCAATGGTTCAGTTAGACGGAGGAAGGTATGCTTCTTCTGATTTAAATGATTTATACAGAAGAGTAATCAATAGAAACAACAGATTGAAATATTTATTAGAAATCGGAGCACCAGAAGTTATCGTTAGAAATGAGAAAAGAATGCTTCAGGAAGCAGTTGATGCTTTGATTGATAACAAGATGAGAAAAGGAACTACAACCCAAGCAAGTACAGGAGGGAAAAGACTTTTAAAAAGTTTATCTGATATGCTTCAAGGAAAACAAGGAAGGTTCAGGCAGAATTTATTAGGCAAAAGAGTTGACTATTCAGGAAGAAGTGTAATTGTGGTTGGTCCTAATCTAAGATTAGATCAATGTGGAGTTCCTAAGAAAATGGCCTTAGAACTATTTAAGCCTTTTGTTATTAAAAAAATACTTGAGAAAGAATGGGCTTTTAACGTAAGAGGAGCTTCGAGATTAATTGAAGAAGAAACAGATGAAATTTGGGGATGCTTAGAAGAAGTGGTAAAAGAAAAATTAGTATTATTAAACCGTGCTCCAACATTACACCGTCTAGGAGTTCAGGCATTTTATCCTGTTTTAATTGAAGGAGAAGCAATTAGATTGCATCCTTTAGTTTGTACTGCGTTTAATGCTGATTTTGATGGAGACCAAATGGCTATTCATGTTCCTTTATCAGAAGAAGCTCAAGCAGAAGCAAAACAAAGAATGTTATCAAGTGTTAACCTATTAAAACCATCAACCGGAGACCCGATTATGATTCCAACCAAAGATATGGTTTTGGGTTGCTATTATTTAACCAAGATTGTTCCTCAGGCAAAAGGAGAAGGAAAGATATTTAGTTCTTTTGAAGATGCTCTTATTGCATATAATTTAAAGAAAATTGATTTAAGAGCTAATATTAAAGTAAGAAAAGACAATGAATTTATTGAAACTAGCGTGGGAAGAATTTTATTCAACGAAGTTTTACCAGAAGGATTTGAATATCAAAACGAAACAATGGATTCAAAGAATGTAAAGAAAATGATTAACAGAATTGTTGATATTCATGGAAATGCAGCAGCTGAAACATTGGATAAAATTAAAAATCTAGGATTTAAGTTTGCTACAAAATCAGGAATTACTTGGGGAATGGATGATTTAACAGTTCCAGTTGAAAAGGAGGAACTAATCAAACAAGCAGAAGAAAAGATCAGAGTCATAGAGGATTATTATGAAAAAGGATTATTATCTCGTGACGAAAAAGCTAATCAAGTAATAGAAGTTTGGAAAAAAGTAAAAAATGAAATCGAAAAGCTTGTTCCTCGTGCAAATTCTTCTACTAGTCCAGTATTCTCAATTGTTGATTCTGGTTCAAGAGGTTCCTGGTCTCAGCCAGTACAAATGGCTGGAATGAAGGGACTAGTGGCTAATCCAGCTGGAAGAATTATTGAATTAGCTATTAAGAATTCATTTAAAGAAGGTTTTGATGTGCTTGAGTATTTTATTTCTACTCACGGAGCTAGAAAAGGTACTGCTGATACAGCTTTAAGAACATCAACTTCAGGATATTTAACTAGAAGGCTTGTTGACGTTGCTCATGATGTCATAATCACCGAAGAAGATTGCGGAGATAAAGAAGGATTAATTATGTCTAGAAAAGAATCAGAAAGCATTAATCAAGATTTTGTTCACAAGATTTTTGGAAGAATATCAATGGAAAAGATTGTTGATCCAAATACTAATGAAACAATACTAAAAGCAGGAGAAGCTATAGATCTTAAGAAAGCTCAAAAGATTAAAGAATTAAATATTCCAGAAATTAAAGTAAGGTCTCCTTTAACTTGTAAATGCAAAAGAGGAGTTTGCCAGAAGTGTTATGGGCTTGATTTAGGATGGAAAAAGATGATTGATATGGGAGAAGCAGTGGGAGTGGTTGCTGCCCAAGCAATTGGAGAGCCAGGAACTCAATTAACAATGAGAACGTTCCACACTGGAGGAGTTGCTGGAGAAGCAGATATTACTAGGGGTCTTCCAAGAGTAGAAGAGGTTTTTGAAAGAAGAGCACCCAAAGGAGAAGCAGAGATTTGTCTTAAAGATGGAAAAGTAATTGAAGCTGATGAAAAGAAAGGATTAATTAGAATCCTTCCTCAAAAAGATGAAAATTCAAAGAAAAAAGCAGAAGAAGCAATTGAATACAAGACTTCACCCAATATTGAAATATTAGTTAAGGAAGGAGATATGGTTAAAAGAGGAGACCCGTTAACTGCTGGTTCGCTTGATTTAAAGAAACTATTTAAACTTGTTGGAACAAGATCAACTCAAAAATACATAATTGATGAAATCCAAAAAGTATATATTTCCCAAGGTGTTTCAATTCATGATAAGCATGTTGAAGTTATTGTCAGACAAATGTTTTCAAGAGTGAAAATCAAAGATCCGGGAGATAGCTTTTTTGCTCCTGAAGAAATTGTTTCTAAAGCAAAGATTTTAGAAGAAAACGAAGAGTTGGAAAAACAAAAGAAAAATGTAATTGAATTTGATGATGTTGTTTTAGGAATTTCTAAAGTAGCCCTAAATACTGACAGCTTCCTTTCAGCTGCATCTTTCCAAGAAACATCAAGAGTTTTAATAGAAGCTTCATTAAGGGGAGAAGAAGATAATTTGAGGGGCTTGAAGGAAAACGTAATTATTGGTAAACTGGTTCCAATAGGCACAGGAATTAAGAACAAATAATTCTTTCTTATGAAGAAAAGAAAAAAATCTAAACCAGTTTCAAAAAAGAAAAACCAAAAAAATCCTTTATTCCCACAACCAAAAGTTGCTTTAAGTGAAGAAGTGAAGAAGTATTTATTATCTTCGTTTTGTTTTCTTTTAGCTGTGGTTTTCATATTCTCTTTTACTAATAAAGCAGGATTTATCGGAGAAACTTTAAAAAACTTCTTTTTTCTGTTAATTGGTAATGTTTACTATATCACTCCCATTATTCTAATTGTTTCTGGAATAGTTATTCTTAAAGAAGAGGAAGATTTTAGGCCAGCTAAGAACGCTTTAATTCTTTCCATTATTTTCTTTATATTATCTGCTTCAGCAATGTTTTCTTTAGGAGAATTAAGATATGATTTTTCTAATTTTAATATTAAGCATACTGGAGAAGGTGGTTGGTTTGGATATATTATTTCCTGGCCCATGCTTAAGGGTTTTGATTTTTGGGTAAGCTTTTTTGTTCTAGTTATTATCATGTCTTTTTCTTTAGTTATTCTTCTTGATCCAATTTTGAAAAAGAGGAGAGAAATGAAAGTAGTAGAAGAAGAGGAGGAAGAAGAAGAGATAAAGCCAGAGATTAAGAAAGAAAAGCCATTAATTGAATTGGTTAAGAAAATAGAACCAAGACCTGAAAGGAAAGAAGAACAATTAGAAACATTTGGATTTAATAAAAATGCAAAAGGATTTGAAGAAAAGAAAAAAGAGAACCCTCAATACAAATATCCTCCTTTGGATCTTTTATCTTCTAAAAAAGGAATAGCTGAAGGAGGGGACATTGAATATAATTCATCGGTTATTAAAAGAACTCTTCAGACTTTCGGTATTCCAGTCGAAATGTCAGAAGTTAATATTGGTCCTACGGTTACTCAGTATACATTAAAGCCAGCAGAAGGAATTAAGTTGTCTAAAATAACAGCTCTTCAAAGCGATTTAGCTCTAGCTTTAGCTAGTTCAACAATTAGAATTGAAGCACCTATTCCAGGAAGGTCTCTTGTGGGAGTGGAAATTCCTAATAAAAGAAGAGCAGTGGTTGGATTAAGAGAAATATTGGATACAGAAGAATTTAAGAAATCTCCTAATTCTTTGTATATGGCATTAGGAAAAGATGTTAGAGGAAACAGTGCTTTTGCTGATTTAGCAGAAATGCCACACTTATTAGTTGGTGGAACAACTGGTTCTGGTAAAACAATTTGTCTTAATTCAATTATTCTAAGCTTTTTATACAGAAACAGTCCTGAAGAAATGAAACTGGTTTTGGTTGATCCAAAAAGAGTAGAGTTTCCAGTTTATTCGTCTCTTCCTCATTTATTATGTCCAGTTATTTACGATGCTCAACAAACACTAGTTGCTTTGAAATGGTTAGTTGGAGAAATGGAAAGAAGATTTACTGTTTTAGCAGGAGCTAACAGCAGAGACATTCATAGCTATAATTCTAAAATGGAGAAAAAAGGAGAAGATAAATTGCCATACATTGTTTTGATTATTGATGAATTAGCTGATCTAATGAGTGTAAAAGGAAAAGAAATTGAATCATATGTAGTAAGATTAGCTCAGATGAGTAGGGCAACGGGAATACACCTCATTTTAGCCACGCAAAGGCCTTCTGTTGAGGTTATTACTGGTTTAATTAAGGCAAACATTACTACTAGAATTGCTCTTAAAGTAGGGTCATTAATAGACTCTAGAACTATTCTTGATTCTTCTGGGGCAGAAAAGCTTTTAGGAAAAGGAGATATGCTTTTATTAACCAAAGAACACGCTAAACCAAGAAGAATCCAAAGCCCATATATTTCAGAACAAGAAATTAAAAAAGTAGCTACCTTTATTACTTCTAATGAAATAGAAGAAGGGGAGATTAAAGAACAAGGAGAAGAAGGATATCTTGAAACAAAAGAAGAAGAGGAAAACTCTTTATCTAAAGAGTTGGCTAGAGCAATGGAAACAAAAGAAGTCCAAATGGATAGTTTCTTTTCTAAAGAAGATCCCTTGTATGAAGAAGCTAAAAGAATGGTTATTACTTCAAGAAAAGCATCAGCAACTTTCCTTCAAAGAAGATTAGGTATTGGTTATGCTAGAGCAGCAAAATTATTAGATATTTTAGAAGAAAGAGGAATAGTCGGTCCATCTGAAGGAGCTAAGCCAAGAGAGATTTTCGTTAACGACGGAGAGATTGAGGAATAATATAGTATTAAACTATAATTCATGCTAAAATACATATATGGCTAAGAAAAAACAAGAACCAGTAGAAAAAATCAATTTAGCAGAAGCTATCTCTGAAATTAAAGAGAAGTTTGGAGAAGGAGCAATAATGAAGCTAAATGAAGTAGAGAAGTCTAATGTTGATGTTATTTCAACAGGTTCTTTAACTGTTGATTTGGCTTTAGGAGTTAATGGAATCCCCAGAGGAAGAATAACTGAAATATATGGAGGAGAAAGTACAGGAAAAACAACATTAGCTTTAAATGTTTTAGCAGAAGCTCAGAAAGCAGGAGGAGTGGCAGCTTTTATTGATGCTGAGCATGCTTTGGATCCAGATTATGCTAAAAAGATTGGAGTAAATACTGATGACCTATTAATCTCTCAACCTGATTCAGCAGAACAAGGACTGCATATTGTTGAAAGCTTAGTAAGATCAGGGGAAGTAGACGTAATCGTGGTAGATTCAGTAGCAGCTCTTGTCCCTAAAACAGAAGTAGCAGGGGAAATGGGAGAATTGCAAATTGGACTTCAAGCTAGAATAATGTCCCAAGCTTTAAGAAAATTATCAGGCATTGTCTCTAGGACAAAAACAGTTCTTATCTTTTTAAACCAAACTAGAATGAAAATTGGAATAATGTTTGGTAATCCAGAAACAACTCCTGGTGGTCTTGCTCTAAAATTCTATAGCTCAGTTAGAATTGAATTGAGAAGAGTAGCCCAAATTAAGCAGGGAGAAAACATTATTGGTTCTAGAATCAAAGCAAAGATTGTTAAGAATAAAGTAGCTGCTCCTTTTAAGACAGCTGAATTCGATATTTATTACAACGAAGGAGTTTCTAGAGCATCAGAAGCAATTAATCTAGGATCTAAATTAGGAGTAATTTCTAAATCAGGATCTAGTTTTGTGTACAATGGAGAAAAAATAGGGGTGGGCATGGAAAAAGCAAAAGAATTTCTCAAAGCTAACCCCAAACTTCTTAAGGAAATACAAAAAGAAATTGTTGAAAAATATAATACTGTATAAACAAAAAACCGTTCTCAAAGGAGAATGGTTTTTTGCTCAACCCGGATGCTAATTATTTTGATACAAAAGGAAGCAATCCTAAAATCCTAGCTCTTTTAATAGCTCTAGATGCTTCTCTTTGGTGGGACGCACAAAGCCCAGTCTTTTTTCTAGGCTTTATCTTTCCAGATTTTGAAATTAATCTTTCTAAGACGTCAGTATTTTTAAAATTAATTTCTTGAATATTTTTCTTACAGAAAAAGCAATACATATTTTTAAAAAGGAATATCCTTAATATCGATTTCGTCTCCGTCTTCGATAACAGGTATATCTTCATCATGACTTATTTCTTTATCTTGTGTTTGACTTTGAGGTCTTTCTCCTCCTTTTGGTCCAAGCTGGAAGTTTTCACCAATGATTTCAGTAGTATATCTTTTGTTTCCTGTTTTATCTTCCCAAGACCTATTTTGCAGCCTACCTTCAATTAAGACTAAAGATCCTTTAGACATAAATTGAGAGGCGTTTTCAGCTTGCTTGCCCCATAGAACAATATTATGGAACTGTGAATCTTCTTTTCTTTCTCCTGCTTTATCTCGCCAGATTCTATTGGTAGCTAATCTAAAAGTGCAAACGCTTTGGCCAGACGTAGTGCTTCTTTTTTCAACATCTGAAGCAACGCGACCTAATAATATTACTTTATTGAAGTTCATAAATGTATTTTTATTCTTCTAATAATTCATTTATTTTATCTTCAACCTCTTTTAGCTCAACTTCTGTTCTAATTGGATGTTCAACTGGTTTTTCAGGAGAAGCTTTTGTTATTGTTCTCTTTTTTTCAATCTTTTTCTCGTCTTTTCTAACAATCAAGTGCCTTAAAATATTTGCATCTTGTTTTAAGGTTTTTTCAATTAAATCAAGGGCTTCTTTTAAGTCCTTATTTTCATTAGGAAACAAATTGAAATATGAAAGCCAAGCTTCTTCTTGCTTTTCAATGTCATAAGCTAGTTTTTTTCTTTCAGCTTTTGTTTCGCTGATAATTTTCCCTAAATCTTGGAATTGATTTTGCAAATTTGCTACAAAAGTAACAGCCTCCTCCTGGGAAAGGTTAGGAGAAATCAATATGTTTATCTCGTAAAAATGCATAATTTATGTTTTTTTATTATCCTTTAGCGAAGGCAATTTCTAGTAGCAATGTATCATTTTTTAGGCCTTTGGTCAAGCTGTTGTTGCGTTCTTTGAATTATTTTAGTATAATTTAAAAATATGAATAAAAAATCATTTACTTTAATAGAGATTTTAGTAACAGTTTTATTAGTGGGGACAATTTCTGCATTTATTTTTTTATCATCAGATTCATTTAGAGAAAATGCTAAAAAGACAGATGTTTTAATGTTTTCTCAAAAAATTAAAACTTCTTTAGCTGGGAATATAGCAGGGGAATGGAATTTAGATGAAGGAACTGGAAGTAGTATTAGTGATTCAAGTGGAAATGGAAATACTGGAGCAATAACAGGAACCACATGGGAAACAAATAGAAGCAATTGTGTGGTGGGAAAATGTTTATATTTTTCAGGAGGAACAGGAAATTATGTTCAATTTTCAGCAATATCTACATTAACAGCAGGAAGCTCTTTTGTTATATCTTCTTGGGTTTATCCAGAAACAACGGGTACTTATAGGACAATCGTGGGTTATAATAGTACTCACAGATTGTTAATACTTAATAGCGGACAGATGCTTTCTCAACAAAATAATGATTTTTTTTCTGCTGGAGCGGGAGATGTTCCAAACCAGAAGTGGACTCACGTATTATATTGGTACAAAAGAAGTGAGGGAACATATGGTCAAGAAAGATGGTATATTAATGGAGCTCAGTCTGGAACAGCAAGAAGCTTACCATCACAAATCGCAGAGTGGGATGCTGCTTTTAAAATGGGACAATACGATCTAGTGAACTATCCTTATAAAGGAAGAATAGACGAGCTTGTAATTTTTGATAATTATTTAACGATAAGTGAAATTCAAAATGTTTATATATCCGGTCTTAATAAATTATTCATTAAAGGTCAAATAGCAAAAGAAGAATATTTAAATAGGGTTAATTTAGCAAGCGTAGAGTAGCATATTGACAAATAAATTATAATATAGTATAATATAAGTATAACAGGAGGACAGAAATGAAGACAATTTCCGATGAAGTAAAAGGAATGCTGAACAGGAAGATCTTTTTTCAACCCATGGTTATAAAACCATGGAGAGAAAATGAATTGATTTGGCAAGAACAGATCGAAAAAAACTCTGATACTTTGTATCAGAGAGTCGAAAGCCTAGAAGCTAAGGGAATTCTTCCTTATGCTCCCTAGGCTCTTTTTTTATACCTCAATAATTACTGGTAAGACCATTGGTCTTCTTTGAGTTTTTTGGAAAAGAAAATCTCCCAAAGTATTCTTTACGTTGTCTTTAATGTATGTCCAATTAACAACATGACCAGAAGCAGTTGCTTTTTCAATTGTTTGAATTACTTTCTTTCTTGTTTCATAAAGTAATTCCTTAGATTCTCTTAAATAAACAAAACCACGTGAAATAATATCAGGGGATTCTTGAACTTTCCCTGTTTTTCTATTAACCACAGCAATAATTACAAAGATTCCATCTTTAGCTAACATTTGTCTGTCTCTTAAAACAACTTCTCCTACATCTCCAACTCCAAGTCCATCAACCATGATATAATCAGAAGGAACTTCTTTCTTCTCAATAATTGCTTTTTCTTGAGAAATATCTACTATTCTTCCATTGTCAGTCAAGATTATATTCTGTTCTTTTATTCCGCATGATTCTGCTAATTTAGAATTAGCATACATCATGGAGAATTGTCCGTGAATAGGCATGAAATACTTTGGCTTCATCATTAAAATCATTTCTTTTAATTCTTCTCTTTGAGCATGTCCTCCAGCATGAATATCCATCATCTTATAATGAAACACATTAGCTTTTTGCCTTAGAAGATCATCTTTTAATGATTGAACTGTTCTTTCGTTTCCAGGAATAACTGAAGAAGAGAAAACAATCGTGTCTCCAGGCTTAATTGTAATTGAAGGATGTTCCTTAGTAGCTATTTTCATTAACCCTGCCATTTCTTCTCCTTGGGCGCCAGTACAAAGAATAGTCACTTGTTTATCAGGAATATTATTTGATTCAGCTACTTTTTTAAGAATTGTTCCTTTCTGAGATTTTAAATAGCCCATTTTTTTAGACATCTCAACATTGGTTTTCATGCTGTGTCCAATGAATCCTACTTTTCTATTGTATTTTTCTGATAAGGTAATTGCTTGCTGTATTCTATTAACCAAAGAAGAGAAAGTAGCAAGAATGATTCTTCCTTTTGCTTCTTTGAATACTTTTTCAAGATTTTCAAAGATTTGTTTTTCTGATAAAGAATGTCCTTCTTCTTCAGCTCCAGTTGAATCAGACATTAAAAGAGTAATGCCTCTGCTTCCGATCTCTTTTAATCTTTTAAAATCAGTAGGTTTTTCATTGACTGGAAAATCATCAAACTTAAAATCAGAAGTATGAACAATATTTCCCGCAGGAGTTTTAATGAATATTCCCATATTATCAGGAATATTATGGTTCTGTCTGAAGAATTCAATTTGAAAAACCCCTAATGTTATTCTTGAGCCATCATTTATTTCATTCATATCTATTTTTGGCCTGTCTGGAAATTCTTCTTGTCTTTTAATTATTATTCCCTTGGCTAAAGGAGAAGCAAATATTGGAGGATTACCTATTCTATGAATAATATAGGGGAGAGCTCCAATATGGTCATAGTGACCATGAGTAATTAAAACTCCAACAATATTCTTGTATCTGTTGTTTTCTAGAAGATAAGAAATATCAGGAATGATATAGTCAATTCCTGGCATATCTTCTTCTGGCATTCTAAAGCCAACATCAACAATTAATATCTGGTTCTTATATTCGAAAATAGTCATGTTTCGGCCGACTTCGCCTAAACCTCCTAAAGGTATTATCTTTAGATGGTCCTTGACCGCAGGACCTTGTTTTCGAGCAAATGTCCGGGGTCTTCTAGTAAATTGTTTTTTATCCATATGTTTATTATTTTAGAAACTCGAGATCTTTAGGGATCTCTTTTAAAGATTCCTCTTTTCTGAGTTCAGGAATCTGTTTATAATTTTGGTTTTTAATCCAACCTTTTTTAGTATAGTAATAGCAAGCACCTTTTTTAATTTCTACTGGCTTATAGTCAAAAACAGAATTAATGCTTGACCAATTAGCCATTTCTAAAGCAGTATCTTCAGTTGGGTTGATTGTAAAGTGTCCAGATTCTTTTGGGATAATAATAGAATCTCCTTCTTTTGCTTCAATATAATAAGCATCAGTTATTTCTTCTAATCCTCTTTGTATGAAAAATATTGCTCGTCCTTTTAAGACAATATACATTTCTGGGTGAGAGTAATGATAATGACCTTTTGTTTTGTTGTACTCGCTGCCAAACATTATTGGAGGAATGACAGTAATGTCATACCTTAAATCTTCTTGGTTTTTTACTCCTCTATACATGTAATAAAGAGGAGGATTGTCATCTCCTTTAGCTTCACTGAACATGTCTCTCATGTCATTTAAATATCTAACATCTGGTTTTACTTCCATATTCTTTTTTGATATATGAACCAATTAGAAACATCAGTGAATCTTTTTTCAATATCAGACAACTTGTCTAATTGGACACCTTTTACATTTTTATTAATTATATACGCACTGTAAGAAGAATAAAGAAAAGTTGTTGGATAGTCTTTAACTAAAATGTTTTGAAACTCTTCCAATGTTTCTTTTCTTTGATTTGAATTATAGTCAGAATAAAGCCTTGCTTTTTCAAGAGCCAAGTCAACACTTTCATTTTTATACATTGAGATATTTAACCCTGGATCAATGATATATGAAGAGTGCCAGAAAGGAAGAGGGTCTGGTATTCCTCCTAATTTTTCCCCAAAAAGAAGAATATCAAAATCTCTATCCCTGATTGCTTTTTTAATTTCTGTTGCATCTAAGTTTTTTATTTCCACCTTTATTCCTATTTTTCCCCATTGCTCTTTAATATTTTCAGCAGCCTTAATTAAAGATGGGCTATCTGTGGTTTTGATTGTAAAAGAAAGTTCGATTTCTTCATCAGGAACAGTAAAACAAATTTCATTAAGTTTTTTAATTGTGCTTGTTCCTACTTTTCCATTTCCTTTGTCTAGTCCGCTAGGAACTAAAATGTCTTCTTTGTATTTTTCTTGGAAAAGAATCACTGCGTCCTTTGTCTGGTTTCCAAAATATCCGCTGATTTCTCCTGTATATATCTCTGGATCTTGTTTTAAACATTCTTGAAGCTTGGATACTTCTGCTCCGCTACTGCCAACATTAAGTGTGCTTTTAAATTCAAAGCCAGAGCTTTTTTTAATCACTTTTACCATTTTTCCGTCTTTTTCTTCAAACCCTTGTTTTTGCAAAAGAGCTTTGGCGTCTTCTTCTGTTGATTCTAATACTGCTTCATTAAATCCGTAAAAAGAAGGAAGAATTGGAGAATTAATTATTTCTCCTAAGCTATTAATACTTTTATTTAAAACTTCTTCCTTGTTTATTGCTTCGTCTAAAGCTTGTCTGATTTCTTTACTATCAAGGGGTTTTTTGGAATTGTTATAGAATAAGCTGAAATAGTTCGGAGTTTTAATGAAATAAGTATTAGAATTTTTAAAATCATTTAAATTATACTCTCCAGCTGTTTCTAAAAATCCAGTATCAATTACTCCTTTTTTAAGAGCATTAATCAAATCTTCTTTTTTATTAAAGAAAGCGAATCTAATTGTTTTAATATTTGGTTTCTGTCCGTAATAATTTTTGTTTATCGTTAATTCTATTGATTGAACATATTTTTCATTGTTCTGTTCTGTTTTCTTAATTATGTAAGCTCCTGATCCAATAGGGGACAATAAATTAAGCTTATCATTACTCATTACTTTTGAAGCAGCAATGTCTTGCCATATATGCTTTGGCATTATTTTTAGATTGGTTAGGTTTTCTAAAAATCCAGAGTAAGGCTGTTTTAATCTGAAAAGAGCTTTATAGTCAGACATTTTTTCTATTTCTATACCAGCAAAATTAGCTCTTAAAGGACTTAAATAATTAGGATCTTGAACAAGATTAAGAGTAAAAACAATATCATCAACAGTTAATGGTTTGTTGTCGTGCCACTTAACATTTTGCTTAATTGAAAATTCAATTGTTTTGCCATCATCATTAATAGTATAGTTTTCAACTAAATCAGGAACAATTTTTCCTTGAGAATCATAATTAAACAAGCTAGAAAAACATAATTCAGCTATGGTTCTGTCAATTGAAGATGAATAAGCATACAAAGGATTGATGAATTGTGGTTGTCCTACTAACCCTTCTTTTATTTCTCCTCCTTGATTAGGAACTAAGGTTGTATGAGCATTAACATAATTTAATCCAAGAAGAAATAGAGAAACAAGAGAAACTGATAATAAAAGCAAAAAAATAGCTTTTTCTTTAAAGTTTAAAACCCTCAAAAATTGGACCCATTGTTTTGAACTGGGCATTTTGTGTTTTTTTCTTCCAAACATTATTTCATTAGATTATACAAAGCTAGTCCTAGAAAAATGACAGTAAAAATAATAGTTGCCCAAAAAATATATTTTTGAGCTCCACGTCTTGTACTGTATGATTCTCCGCCTCCTCCGAAAGCAGATCCTAAGGCTGTTCCTCTTTGTTGAAGAAGAATTAAGACAACTAATACTACAGAAACAACTGCTTGTGCTATTACGGTTATGTTATTCATTTTTAGTTGAGAACAGTGCGTCAGTGCCAAGAACTATTAAAGACATCCAGAATATTCCTGAAAGTCCGTTAATTTCAATCATGGTTCTCGGAAAAATACAATCCACTGTCCAGATTAAAAACATTATTATTACAAAAGAAAAAAGATTTAAAGTGATTATTCTTAATGGAAAAGTAATAACATTAAGAATTGGTCTTATAATCATCATCAAAAGGCCGATTACGATTCCAACTATTATTATTGTATTAATGCTATTATCGTATGTAATTTCCTTTATAAAATATAAGGATAAGGCAGTTCCGACAATTCCGGAAATAATTTTAGATAGGAAGCTATACATTGTATAAATGATAACAGAAAACATAATAAAGTCAACCCTTTGCCAATTTAATATTTTAGAGTATAATATATTAAAATTATGAAAAAACAACAATCATTTACACTTATAGAAATCTTATTAGCAATTATTATTGTTGGTATTCTTTCTGGTTTTGTAATTTTAAGATCAAGCGAATCAACAACAACAGCAGAATTGGCTAAAGCCAAAGCTTTTAATCTTTCTCTTTTAACTAGTTTGCCAGCTCATTTTGTTTCTCAATGGAAGTTTGACGGTCCAAATTCTTCTGGTGTTGCAACTGCAAATGAAGTAAAAGATACATGGGGACCAAATGATGGAACAGTAAACGGATCGCCGACTATTTACACTGGAACAAATTGCATATCTGGCAATTGTTTATCTTTCAATGGGTCTACGGATTATATAAACTGTGGGACCAATGCGAGCTTGGATATTGTTGGACCAATAACAATCAGTGCTTGGGTTAAAACTAGTAATACTATTAGGCAAGCTGTCTTTTCTAATACTGGAGCAGGTCCTTCTTATCCTGGATTTGCTTTTGGCGTTGGGTTTGATGAATTAGGTGCTCCATCTTCAGGACAAGTAGCTTTTTTTACAGAAAGTGGTTTATATAAAATTGCTAATAAAACAGTTAATAACGATAAATGGAGAAATATTGTTGCAACCAATGATAATACCAACACAAGTTTTTATATTGACGGAACATTGTCTAGAAAGGTTGCTCAAGGAGCAGCAACAACAAACACCGGAGGCAATAAATACATAGGAATGATTCTATCAACTCATTATTACAGCGGATTATTAGATGAGATTACTATATATAATGATTCTCTTTCAATAAGTAAAATTCAAGAGAATTATTATGCTGATTTAAATAAAGGGTTAAAGAATAGAAATATTGCTTTTAACGAATACATCCAAAGAATAGGGGAATTACAATTAAATTTAACAAAAAATGAATAAAAAAATTCTTGTTTATATTATTATTGCTCTTTCTTTTATTGTAAGCTTTTATTCTTATTACTTAATGCCAGAGCAGATGGCATCGCATTGGAATGCTCAAGGTCAAGTTGATGGCTATACATCAAGAGAGTTTGGAGTTTTTTTCTTTCCAATATTCTTGCTTTTAATATCTTCATTGCTTTTATTTGTTCCCAAGATAGATCCTTTGAAGAAGAATATAGAGAAGTTTAAAGAGGATTATGAAATGTTTGTTGTTTGGTTTACGGTTTTTTTCTTTTATGTATACGTTCTAACCATTCTTTGGAATCTAGGCGTTGTTTTTGATATGAATATAGTAATTGTTCCAGGTTTTGGAATATTATTCTACTTTATGGGTATTTTGATTGAAAAAGCCAAAAGAAACTATTTTATTGGCATTAGAACTCCTTGGACATTGTCTTCTGATTATGTGTGGGATAAGACTCATAAAATAGGGGGCAAACTTTTTAAGCTAATGGGATTATTGGCATTATTTTCTATTTTCTTTTCTGATTATGCGTTCTTGTTTATCTTGATTCCTGTTTTTTCTGTGTCAATATTTTTAGTAATTTATTCTTACAATGAGTTTAAAAAAGGAGAGAAGTAAATCTTTTACTTTAATCGAGATTTTGGTGGTAATAGTTGTTATAGGAATCCTTTCTGCGTTTATTCTTATTGGAACAAGTTCTATTATCAGTAGTGCTAATATTACTAAAGGAAAAGCATTTTCAGATTCTTTAAGGAATTCATTACTAATGAACTTGTTTTCAGAGTGGAAACTTGATTTGGGGACAACAGGAAACACTGTTTTAGCTTCAGAGGTTTTAGATTCGTGGTCTGATAAAAATGCAAACTCGATAGTAAGCGATCCAATTGTTAGAGAAGGAAGCGACTGTTTTGACGGTAAGTGTTTAGAATTTGATGCTAATGATTATGTTCATTTTTCGAGCTATAATGTTAGTTTTGATGAAATATCAATAGAATTTTGGATGAAAGATTTGGGTTCTGTTAATTTATGGTATGATTATTTAGAACTTTATATTGATGGTAATACAAGAATTTCGTTTGAGCTTTCTTCTGTTAGCCCAAAAAGAATTTTAGCTGTTAATAGAATTAATGGTGTTAACTATGATTCTTCAAATATGGATATAGGAAGTGGATTTAATCATTATGCTGGAGTCTTTTCAAAATCAGGGAATTATAGAAGAAGTTATAATAATGGCAAATTAGCTCAGCCTATTGTTGGTTGGCCTGGAGGATACACGTCTTCAGATATTAGAATTGGCAATACGGCCAGCAATGTTTTTATTATGGACACAGTAAGAATATATAATTCAGCTTTAAGCACTTCTCAAATAGAAAATAATTACTATATAGGATTAAATAAGTTATTTAAGAATAAGAATATTTGTTTGAAAGAATTCAAAATAAAGATAGGGGAGCTTAGAAATAATTTAGCCAAAGAGTAGTAGTTGACAAAAAACAATCTTTGATTAGAATAAGATTAGCAATCAAAGGTCATAATTGCTAATATTTTTAAATTATTATTTTATGAAATTAAAACCAATTTCAGATCACATTATAATCGAACCAATAAAAGAAGAAGAAAAGACAAAAGGAGGAATACTTCTTCCTCAATCAGCAGGAAGAGAAAAGCCAGAACAAGGAACAGTTGTTGCTGTTGGTCCTGGTAAAACTACTTCTTCTGGAAAAACTATTCCAATGGAAGTAAAAGAAGGGGATAAAGTCATATTTACTAAATATGGTCCTCAAGAAATCAAGGTCAATAACAAAGAATATTTAGTTGCCAGTCAAGACGATATTCTGGCAATAATTGGATAAACATATGGCAAAACAAATGTTTTATGGTGAAGAAGCAAGAGCTAAATTAAAAGCAGGGGCTGATAAATTAGCTAATGCTGTAACGATTACTTTGGGCCCCAAAGGAAGAAATGTTGTTTTAGGAGAAAAGTTTGGCTCTCCAACTATTACTAATGATGGAGTAAGTATTGCTAAGGAAATTGAATTAGAAGACAAAGCAGAAAACATTGGCGCTGAAATAGTTAAGCAAGTAGCAGAAAGAGCAAATGATGCTGCTGGAGATGGAACAACTACTGCCACCTTGCTCGCTCAAACTTTAATCAGAGAAGGATTAAAGAATGTAACTGCTGGAGCAAATCCTTTGGCTATTAGAAGGGGACTTGAAAAAGGATCTCAATTAGTTGTTGAGGAAATAAAGAAAATGGCTAAGCCAATTTCTTCAGAAGAAGATTATGCAAGAGTAGCAACTATTTCTGCTGAAGATAAAGAATTAGGAACTTTAATTGCTAAAACCATTACTGAAGTAGGCAAAGATGGAGTTATCACCATTGAAGAGTCAAAAACATTGGGTATTGAAAAAGAAATAGTCAAAGGCCTTGAATTCACTCAAGGATACATTTCTCCATACATGGTTAGTGATGTAGAAAGAATGGAAGCAAAACTAGAAGATCCATATATTCTTATTACCGACAAGAAGATTTCTTCAATCCAAGAAATGATTCCTTTGTTAGAAAAAATAGTGGCTACAGGAGAAAAGAATATCTTCATTATTGCTGAAGATGTTGATGGAGATGCTTTAACAACATTAATTGTTAACAAATTAAGAGGAGTTTTCAATGTTCTAGCTGTAAAAGCTCCTGGGTATGGAGATAGAAAAAAACAAATCCTTGAAGACATTGCTATTGTTACTGGAGGACAGGTTATTTCCGAGGAATTAGGAATGAAGATTGAAAATACTGAATTAGCTCAATTAGGAAGAGCTAGAAAAGTCATTGCTACAAAAGAAAAAACAATAATTGTTGAAGGAAAAGGTAAAAAACCAGATATTGAAAAAAGAATAAATCAGTTAAGAGCTCAAATTACAGCAGAAGAATCAGATTTTGACAAGGAAAAGCTTCAAGAAAGATTAGCCAAGCTTTCAGGGGGAGTAGCAGTGATTAAGGTAGGAGCAGCTACTGAAATAGAGCAAAAAGCAAGAAAACATAAAACAGAAGATGCTTTATCAGCTACTAGAGCAGCAATTGAAGAAGGAATTGTTCCTGGTGGAGGAGTTGCGCTTCTTAGATGTCAGAAAGTTTTAGACAATGCTTCAATCGAAGGAGAGGAGAAGATAGCAATAGAAATATTGCAAAAATCACTTGAAGAACCGATAAGAAAGATTGCTGAAAATGCTGGAAAGGACGGAGCAGTTATTGCTGCTGAAGTGAAAAAGTTATCTTTAAATGAAGGATACAATGCTTTAGAAGATAAATTCGAAGACTTTATGGAAACTGGAATTGTTGATCCAGCCAAAGTTGTAAGATCTTGTATTGAGAATGCAGTTTCTGCTGCTTCAATGCTTTTAACCACAGAATGTATTGTTGTTGAGAAACCAGAAGAGAAAAACACTTGCAATTGCGATAAGCCAGAAATGGGATATTAAAAAGCAGGGCTTTATTGCCCTGTTTTTTGTTCTTGACAAAAGTTCTACACTGTAATACTATTGTAATACAGATAATAAATTTAAAATTATGAGAAAAGTATTAAGCATTTCATTACCTCATGACTTGGATAATAAAATAAAAAGCAATACCAAGAAAAAAGGATTTGATTCTGTTAGTTCGTACATTAAATATTTAATTTCTGTTGATGACGATTTGATTTCAGAAGAAGAATTGTTAAAAGAGGTTGAATTATCAAAGAAAGAATATGAAAAGGGGAAGGCTATAAAGGCTAAATCAATGGCTGATCTGTATGATAAAAAATAATATTCTTTATTCCAATAGTTTTAAGCAGAGGTTTTTAAAATTAACTAAAAATATTGCTGACATAGCAATAGAAAAAGAAAAGATATTTAGAGAAAATCCTTTTCACCCTTCTTTAAGGTTGCATGAGCTCAAAGGAAACCTTAATGGCTTGTGGTCAATAAGCGTGAATTTAAAGTATAGAATTATCTTTAAGTACATGAAAAATGGAGATATATTATTTATTTCTATAGGCAAACACGATATTTATAGAGATCTTTAAAATTCTTGCAATTTAATTATTTTTTGGTATAATCAATTCAATGGAAAACAATATTATATTTTTAATAATAGCAATTTTTATAATATTGATTTTAAACATCTTCTATTTGTTTCATAAAATAAAGAAACAGACCAGAGAGGCAAAAAAAGAGTTTGAAAGTTATCTTGAAAAGAAAATACAGTTGTTTTTGGAACTTATTGAAGAAATTAGAAAATATGCTAAGCTAAGCCAGAAAATAGAAAACAGCATAAAACAGACAGTAGGTAAAATAAAGGAATCAAAGGGATTCAAAGATAAGAATCACCTTAATAAACAGATATCTTCTACTATTGGCTCTATTCTAAATTCAATTAGTATCCATTCTGAAAGAGTTAATAAGATTAAGGATGATTTAAAAGAAATAGAGCTGGGAATGGATTCTTTCAAATCTTTATGGCTTTATTTTCTAGGTTTTTTTAGAAACAAGAAAAAAGAAGAGGTTTTTGAAGAAAAAAGGGTAAAGGTCAAAATAAAAAAGAAAAAATAAATAAAATATATGGATTTTTTAACAATTATATTCGGTTTCATAGTGCTAGCTATTTTATGGGTAGTAGTTGCCTATAACTCCTTGGTTGTTCTTAAAAATAGAGTCAAGGAAGCTTGGTCAGACATAGATGTTCAATTAAAAAGAAGGTATGATTTAATACCTAATTTAGTCGAAACAGTAAAAGGATATGCTTCTCATGAACAGCAAACCTTTGAAAAAGTTATTCAAGCTAGAAATATGGCTATGAATGCAAAAGGAGTAAAAGAAAAAGGAGAAGCAGAAAACGCTTTGGCTGGTACATTAAAAACAATTTTTGCTTTAGCAGAAAGCTATCCTGATTTAAAAGCATCGGTTAATTTCTTAGAATTACAAAAAGAATTAAGCGATACAGAAAACAAGATTCAAGCTGCTAGAAGATTTTATAACGGCAATGTTATAGAATTGAATAACAAGATTGAAACAGTTCCAACAAATATTATTGCTAACATGTTCGGATTCAAATTGGCTGAATTCTTTGAAATAGGGGAAGAAGAGAAAGCAGTTCCAAAAGTAGATTTCAACAAGTAAATATATGATGAATATTAAAAAGATTATAATCAAGCAAAGAAAGAAAAAAAGAAAGAAGCTTGGCAAAAAATTAAGTGAAAGAGACCAAAGAAGATTGGGAATTCTAAAAAAGTAATATGGCAACCCTATATTCTCAAGCAGAATCAAATGTCAGAAGAACATGGTTTTTAGTCACCATGTTTTTCATCTTTGTCATTTTAATTGGTTGGCTTTTCAGCTATTTGTTTGATTCTCCTTCTATTCTATACATTGCTACAGGCTTGAGTTTTGCAATGAGTATTTCTTCTTATTGGTTTTCTGATAAGATTGTCCTATCAATGACTGGAGCTAAGCCAATTGAAATGAAAGATAATCCTGATATCTATAGATTAGTTGAGAATCTTTGTATCTCAGTTGGTATGTCAATACCTAAAATATATATTCTAGAAGATGAAATGCAACCTAATGCTTTTGCTACAGGACGAGATGAAAAGCACGCAGTAATTGCTTTAACAAAAGGATTATTAATGAAACTAGAGAAAAGTGAGTTAGAGGGAGTTATTGCTCATGAATTGTCTCATATTAAAAACAAAGACACTCTTTTGCAAACAGCAATCGTTATTTTAGTTGGAATTATTGCTATGCTTTCAGATATGTTTTTAAGAAGTGGGTTTAGAAGAAGCAATGATAATGATAAAGGAGGTAATGCAGTATTTTTAATCTTAGGAATTGTTGCTGCTATTTTAGCTCCGATTGTTGCTCAAATTATTAAAGCATCTTTATCTAGACAAAGAGAGTTTTTAGCTGATGCTTCAGGAGCATTAATAACAAGATATCCAGAAGGATTAGCTAATGCTTTAATTAAGATTTCTTCTGATTCAAATGAAATGATCAAAGCTAATTCTTCCAATGCCCATCTCTTTATTTCCTCTCCTTTCAGAGGGCAAAAGATTAGTAATCTCTTTCTAACTCATCCACCAGTAGAAGAAAGGGTTAAAGCATTAATGGGAATGAAGGTCTAGGAGAGATGCAAGAGTGGTTTAATTGGCAGTCCTGGAAAGACTGTGTATGTAATGTACCGAGGGTTCGAATCCCTCTCTCTCCTCATAAGAAAATAAATTGATAAACAAATGAAAAGTAAAAATATTGTTATTATCTTAATGGTTATTATTGGTCTTTTGATTTTAGGATTATCATACAATGAAATGAATAAACAAAAAGACGCTGAAAATATTGATATAGAAGAAGAAGTTGTTGTTACTCAGACAAGGGAGGAGAAAGTTAATAATTTTCTTCAAGCATTAAAGAATTCAGATTATGAAAAGCTTTCCAAAGACTTTGTTCCCCAATTAGCAGAAGAATTAACTTATGATGAAATGATAAAGTTAAAAGCCTTGCTTGATGAAAACTGGGGAGATTTGATTAATTTGAATGAACCAGAATATCCTGATTTTGGAGAAGACAAAATAGTTTTGGATTATAGAAAAGCAGAATTTCAGAAAGAATCAACTGATATTTTAATCAGGTTCATATTTGATAAAGAGGATAAATTGACTCAAGTATTTTTTGATTCTCCAAAATTAAGAGAAGCAATCTCTGATTGATTTTCTCCTTATTTTAATATATTATTAAAATACATATGGATGGTATAAATTTTACAAATAAAGCTCAGAAAATGATGATGCAAGCCCAGAATTTAGCTGGCAGTTTAGGTCATCAGCAAATAGATGCTCTCCATTTAGTCTATGTCATTATTTCCGAGCAGGAAAACATTGTTATAAGCCTTTTAAATAGGTTGAATATTGATATTGAAGATTTAACTAAAAAAGTAAAAGGAGCTTTAAACCAAGTGCCTGCTCCTGCACCCAATCAAGTTCCTGGCCAATTCTATTTAACTCAGGACATGGCTAAGGTTTTAGAAAGAGCCAGAGAAGAAGCAATGAACTTGACCGATGAGTTTGTTTCTTTAGAGCATTTATTTTTAGCTATTCTTTCAACAGACATTTTAGCTAAAGAGGTTTTAGAAAGAGCTCATTATTTAAAGCAAACAACTAGTTTTGGAGAAGAAGCGCAAATGCCCAAGCTTGATTATGAAACAGCTTTGAAAATCTTTGCTCAATTAAGGGGTGGAGAAAGAGTAACTAGCCCTAATCCAGAATCAAAGTATAAGATTGTTGAAAACTATTCTCGTAATTTAACTAATTTAGCTAAGCAGGGAAAATTAGATCCAATTGTAGGCAGAGAAGATGAAACCAGGAGATTAATGCAAATATTGTCTCGTAGAACAAAAAACAATCCTGTTTTGATTGGAGAAGCAGGAGTAGGAAAAACAGCAATTGTTGAAGGATTGGCTCAAAAAATCATTAAAGGAGAAGTACCAGAATCATTAAAAGACAAAGAAGTAATAAGCTTGGATTTAGGAGCTTTAATTGCTGGAACCAGGTATAGGGGAGAATTTGAAGAAAGAATCAAAGCATTGCTTAAAGAAGTTAAAAAAGCAGAAGGAAGATATTTATTATTCATTGATGAATTACATACTTTAATTGGTGCTGGTTCAGCTGAAGGTGCGATTGATGCTTCTAATTTATTAAAACCAGCTTTAGCTAGAGGAGAATTAAAAGCAATAGGAGCAACCACTTTAAAGGAATATCAAAAGCATATTGAATCAGACCCTGCTTTAGAAAGAAGATTCCAACCAATTTATGTAACCGAGCCAAGTGTGGAGGATACAATTTCAATACTAAGAGGAATCAAGGAAAAATATGAAATGCATCATGGTTTGGAAATAAAAGACTCAGCTTTAATTGCTGCAGCTGAATTATCTGCTAGATATATTCCTGATAGGTTTTTGCCTGACAAAGCAGTTGATTTAATGGATGAAGCATCCTCAGCTTTAAGATTGGAAATTGAATCAAATCCAACAGAAATAGATAATCTAAATAAAGAAATTCAAAAATTAGAAATTGAAAAAGAAGCAATTAAAAAAGAAGCAGGCACTCCTCAGTATGTTAAAAGAGAAAAAGTAATTAATAGGCAATTAGCAGAATTAAAAGAAAAAGCCAATGCTTTTTCAGTACGCTGGAAAACAGAAAAAGAAACTATTGCTAGCATCAAGCAATTAAAAGAAGAAATAGATAAGCATAAGTATGAAGTGGACAGGTTCTTAAAAGACGGAGATTTGCAAAAGGTTGCTGAAATCAAATACGGTATTTTGCCTGATTTATTCTCTAAATTAAGAAAACAAGAAAACAAATTAGTTCGCCTTCAAAAAGAAAATCCAATATTAAAACAAGAAATTGGACCAGAAGAAATTGCTAGAGTTGTTTCTCGCTGGACAGGTATTCCAGTTACCAGTCTTCTTGAATCAGAAGCCAAGAAATTAGAGAACATGGAAGAATTAATATCCAAAAGAATAGTTGATCAAGAAGAAGCAATCAAAGCAGTTTCTAATGCAATCAGAAGATCTAGGGCCGGTATTTCAGAAGAATCAAGGCCTTTAGGATCTTTCCTTTTTCTAGGACCTACTGGAGTTGGTAAAACAGAAACAGCCAAAGCTTTAGCAGAGTTTTTGTTTAATGATGAAAATGCTTTGATTAGAGTTGATATGTCTGA
>Ga0209201_1001101_pt1 | contig 33430 bp, 37 predicted proteins | sample AD_UKC055_MetaG_FD_184411 | JGI IMG/M metagenome (GOLD analysis project Ga0209201, IMG submission 184411) | Active sludge microbial communities of municipal wastewater-treating anaerobic digesters from USA - AD_UKC055_MetaG (SPAdes) (version 2) | ecosystem: Engineered > Bioreactor > Anaerobic >... | reverse complement strand
CGCCGCTTAGCGCGTCTCGCAGCAGGACTGATAAAATCCTCAGACGAAAATACCAAACTGTGCTTAGCCTCTCGCCTAAGTATAAAAACATTGATGAAGTCGAAAAAAAACGCCGCTTAGCGCGTCTCGCAGCGGGATTTGTACAGGCGAAGCCTGTGCTTAGCCAATAATACCAAACTGCGCTTAGCGCAAGGGCGTTTTTTTTCGACGGCAACAAATGATTTTATTTGTTAACTTTGTCTTTAAGTGCTGTTCCTGCTTTAAAGCGTACATTTTTTGAAGCTGCAATTTTGATTTCTTTACCTGTTTTAGGATTTCTTCCGGTTCTTGCTGCTCTTTCTCCTACTTTAAAAGATCCAAAGCCGATTAAGGTAACGTCTTCACCCTTTACCATTGCCTTTGAAACATTCTCGGTAAAAGCTTTTAAGAAAGCTTCTGTATCTTTCTTAGTTAATTTTGTGTCTTCTGCAATTGCATCGATCAATTCTGATTTGTTCATTGAATCCTCTCTTTAAAAAATAATAAGTTTAAATTATTCATAGAATTCGCAATATATGCAAGCCCTTTACTCAAATTCCTTCTATTCCGGGGTATTTGAACCGTTTATTAGTTCAGGACTATATGCTATATCCTCTTCTATGAGCCCGTATAAGAATAAGGCGCTTTGTCCGTATAAACCTAAACTGTCATCATCCAAACATCTTCCTGTAGGTGATGTATACATAATCTGCAATGCCTTATTTTCATTAATAGCATAATTTTCCATCAGCAGCTTAATTATTTGAGGAATGAGAACTGTTTTTACTAAATGATGAGATTCAGGTTCTATTATCATTCTCTACTTTTCCTTATTGCATAACTCTCTACAAAAGTTATTTTTGCCAGTGCTTTATTTGAGGAAAAACAGACTTGATCATTTATATGTTCAAATATCAGTCTTTTAACCAGTGTTCAAAATAATCCATGAGGTATTCTTTTCCCATACCGTGCAGATCTTCATACTGCTCCTCAATATGATTCAGTAATCCTGAGGAAACAAATATTTCGTACACCTCAGAAGATTTTAAATTTGAGTATTCTGCATAATTTTCAATACAATATGTCTTAAATGAAATTGTCGACAGGAGCCTTATTCCTGAAGAACTAATATAATACTTAATAGTATCATAGAACTTTATATTAGGAAAGAAATCTAAAACTTTTATTGGATTTTGCGATTCCTGTCTTCTTTATACACATAATCAAAGTATTCCCGTATTTTTCTGCATGAGACAACTCAAAATAAGTCGTCATTACAGCACATCTACTGCTAATATATCAGCTATAACATGCAAATAATGTATAATAATGCTAATATATTAGCAATTATGGTAGGCCTCAAACAAAAAACAGCTCCTCAAATTGCAAAAGACATAGCCCAGCGTCTCAGAAAAATTAGAAAGAGTAAAAATATGACCCATGAGGAAACGGCAAGCAAAGCAGACATATCCTACGCTTCATATAAACGGTTTGAGCAAAAACACGAAATTTCATTTATGTCATTAATTAAAATTGCGATTGCATTAGATTCGGAAAAAGACTTTGAAGGTATGTTCTTAAAGCAGGTATAAAAGTCTCAGGAGCAAAAGAAAACGCAGATTTCATTCAAAATAAAACAGAGGCGCTAAAGCACCTGCTATAACAAAAGAGGCACACATGACATCGTATGAAAACATGAAAAAAATTGGAGAGGGACAGGAAGCAGACATTTTCCTGTCTCCGGAAAACAAGGTTATTAAACTTTTTAAAAGACCGGGGTTTGCAGCTAAGGCACGGGAAGAGGAAGGCCTTTTAAAAATACTGCATGATGCAGGCTTACCGGTTCCTGACACTTACGGTACTCTGGAACTTGACGGAAAACCCGGATACACGATGGATTACATTGAGGGAGAAAGCCTCCTCTCTATTGTTCTTAAAAACCCTCTGCAGTCAAAAAAGTATGCGCATCAGTTTGCCCGTTTCCATGCTGATATTAACTCTGTCCCCGCACCGGCTTCTTTTAAAAAAGAAAAAGACAGTTTAGCATGGTGTCTTGAACATTCCAATCTTGATCAAAAAACAATTGATTACGGAATATCTCTCCTTCACGCCCTGCCCTCCTCCGGCAGCCTCTGTCACGGCGACTACAATCTTGCTAACGTTATTATTACACAAGCCGATAAGCCTGTATTCATTGACTGGGGCGGAGCTGCAAAGGGGTACTTTGTATCGGACATTGCAAATGCGTACCTTATGCTTGTTAACGGTGCAATGCCCGAAGGTGCAGGTTTTTTTCTCCGGAGCTTTATTGTTTTTTTTCGAAAAGTCTTTGCCCGTAAATATATCAGTTCTTATAAAAAAATAAGATCTTTCACAAAAAAAGAATTCAATGACTGGCTCCTTGTCCGTTCAATGGCGAGGCTGGCATACTGCAATGATGATGAAAAACCATGGCTCATGAGGTATATCAGCAAGTACACATAATCTTGTGCTCATATTAATCATCAAAAAAGACAGCTCAAGGTGCATTTTTTCCGCTTTCTATCTGTTATACTTTTATAGAGTTAAAATTATTACCAGAGGGGATTAAAAAATGTATGCAGTTATAACAGGAGCAAGCGGCGGGTTTGGAAGGGAATTTGCTGTTCAGCTGGCAAAAAGAGGCTATGATCTTTGTATTTGTGCAAGAAATACAGCAAAACTTCAGAATCTTAAAAAAGAATTGGAACAAACCTATTCAATCCATACTGATATTTTTACCGCAGATCTTTCAAAGGAAGAAGACGCCAATGCCTTGTATGAGTTTACTAAACAGCGTAAGGTCGACATTCTTATAAATAACGCAGGTCTTGCCTGCGGCGGAAATCCGTCAGATAGTAATCTCAATGAAGAAATGGACATGCTCTGTGTCAATGTTCGCGCGGTCCACTACTTAACACGAAAGTATTTAGACGATATGATTACTAACAACAGCGGCCGCATACTGAACGTATCGAGTTTATCGGCATGGCTTCCCACTCCCTTTTTGAGCGCCTATGCAGCAGGCAAAGCCTATGTCCTGCATTTTTCAGAAGGTCTTAATTATGAACTAAAAAAAATTAAAAGCAGCGTTCGTGTTTCTGTTGTGACTCCGGGGTTTTTTAATACAGGAATTGCAGACGGAAAGGGAAACATTCAGGCACAAAAACGATCACTGGAAAAATATACAGCACAGGTTGTAGAAAAGTTCCTAAAGGGAAAGGAAGTTATCAATTTAGGTAAAGACAGACAAATTACCGTATTGCAGTACTTTACCCATCGATCAATAGCTAAGCATATTATGTTCCGTTCTCTTATGAAGGGAATACAATAAATCTTTGTAATTATCAGGAGAAATATGAAAAAATATGGACCTTTTTTGTTCGCCGGAATTCTCATGTTCTCAGCCTGTTCTATACACCCCATACCTGCAGACAAGGTAATTACCGAAGAACTCGCTGTCCGGGAAAAAGCGTATCAGACCGCTCTTTTATATCTGGAAGCCGACACAGAATACGCATGGGGAGGGCAGGATCCTTTAAGAACTATACAGCTTGACTGCTCAGGCCTTGTTGTTATGTGTTATACATATGCAGTTGAGGATTCAATATTCTCTCTTCCTTTTTACGATGCCGCTTCATATGACTTATACCTTAAGTATTCAACCCCGACCGATGACCCGGTTCGCGGAGATGTAATTTTCATGGGAGATACAGAAACTTCGACGGTTAATCATGTTGCTGTATTTGAAAAAGAAGAAAACAATATCATATATTTTATAGATTCTACCCGCAGAGATCTTGACGGAGACGGCATCTACGAAGTAGACGGTGTAACACGCAGATCGTATCACAAAGACAGATCTCCAATTATTGGTTTTGGTCTAATCAATCTTGTTAAATAGGGCTCCATTTCAATTTATTTTTCTGCTTGCCCTAATTTCTTTCACGCAGTATACTTTTAATCAAGGAGAACTCAATGGTTTTAGTAGACAAATTTCAGACAAGACAGGAAGCATTCGATTTAATTAACATGCTCGAAGAAAACAATATAACCTATATACAAAAATCTGAACAAATGGCAGGATGGCCTCAATCGTACATAGATCCTTATGGGGTAAAAGTTTATGTAAGTGAAGAAGATTTTGAAAAAGTTACTTCTCTTATTAAAGAATAACAGAAGATTATATACTAAAAAATGAGGCTCTCATGAAAACAACACCTGTATTAAATTTTAGCGGCAGCTGCGCAGAAGCACTCGGATTTTACGGGAAAGTATTCAATACAAAACCGGACTTTGTAATGCATTATTCAGATGCGGATCCTTCCGATTGGTCACAGCCGCTCACAGATGCACAGAAAAACTATGTATACCACGCAGAAATGAACATTGCAGGCCAGCGGTTCATGATGTCGGACAACATTACTTTAAATATTGTATACGGCAATAACTTTTTTGTTGTAATAACTGTAGACACAAAAGAAGAAGTTTATGCAATGTACGATTTAATGAAAGAAGGAAGCACAATCTTAGTTCCCCTTCACGGCACTACCTACAGCTCCGCAACCTTCAATCTTATAGACAAATTCGGCGTGCGCTGGGCAGTAATGACTGAACAGACACAGAGGTAACCCATGGATCCGATTCTTACGGAAGAAAAATGCTTAAATGCTTTTCCTGCTTTAAAAATTGTTCTGTATAAGGGATGCATTATCCGCTTTGCAGGAACGTATTCAAACCGCTCCAACTCCGCAAACCCTCTTTACACCCGCCGGGAAGATTATGAGGATGTTATACGTTATGTAGAAAAGCTCTATGCCGATAATAAGCAGGCAGCCTGTTTTAAAGTCATAAGCACGGACCCTTATGCCTCCCTTGATGAACTTTTAGAACGAAAAAGCTATGAGAAAATTCACGAAACAAATATCTTAACACTGACCTTACAGCACACCACTTTACAGACTGATATCAGCATCGATCTATCATACTCTTTTACTGACCAGTGGCTCTCTTCCATGTGCGCCCTTCAAGCCATAAACGAAACCGATGCACAAACCTGTACTCGTATTTTAAAAGCAGTACAAGTAGAAACAATTGTCTGCTCTTTTTTTGTTAATTCTGAATTTGCCGCCTGCGGATACACTACAATCGAGAACGGATGTGCGGGCTTTTACGACATTGTTGTTAAAAAGGAATTACGCAATAAGGGATTGGGCAGGCAGGTCATGCTTACGCTCATGAATGAGGCACACAAAAGAGGCTGCACCACAGGATACTTACAGGTCATGAAAAACAACGAGCCGGCGTATCACCTTTACGAAAAACTCGGCTTCACGTATTCCTACTCGTACTGGTACCGTAAGAAGTAAAGCTTTATTTGTCCCCCATTGTTGACAGCAGCCTTCCAAGGACTTAGGATGTAAGCAAGTTAGTAATTCTTTATAGCGCCGCATGATGCGCGGGATATCGCAGCGTCGCAAGGATGAGGCGCGAAACGTTGAGCGCCGATACTAATTTTTTTGCTTGATATTATTAGGGGTTTAAGGGGAGGCATATATGAATATAGGTATTATCGGTTCCGGTTTTACCGGTTCAATGCACGCAGGCCTTTATGCAAAAATTCACGGAGCAGTCTTAAAAGGCATCACAAGCAGAACAAATGTCAGTGCAATGGAAACAGCGCAAAAGTATGCGGTATTCTGTTATGCGGATTACAAGGAAATGCTTGATGATGATTCTCTCGATGTAATTGATATCTGCACGCCTACAGTAACTCACGCTTCAATCGCTGCAGAATGTATGCGCCGGGGCAAACACGTAATTCTCGAGTTTCCGGCGGTATCAAACCTCAGTGAGCTCAATGATCTTCAGAATATCAGTCTGCAGACAGGAAAAACCTGTGCTCTTGCATACTACTCCCGATTCCAAAGTCAATACAGCTATCTTTTCGATGCAGCATTCACCGGTTCACTGGGGAAAATTAACGGCGTCTCAATTTCCAGAAAAAGTTCGGCTTTTGATCTAAACTCCGCAGCCGCCGGCATCGAAACAGCCTTTGAGTGCCGCAGTTTGTTAAAGTAGAAAAGTATCCGCGGATTGCGCAGATTTACACAGATGATAAGATAAATCTTTTGTATTCTAATTTTTGGGTGCCGAAATTTAGTAATAGAGCTTTTTGCATCTTTGAGGCTTTCAAGAAATTTAATACCTGAGACGCTTCTGTTCCTGAAAGTTTTTGTAAGGCTTTCAGTTCAACAATAACATTAGCAAAGCAAATAAAATCTGCCTGATAAAAAGTATTTAGTTTTATACCCTCATACTCTACCGGAAGTTTCATTTCACGAACAAATGGTATTTTTTGATTCATCATTTCAATTTGCAGCGCCTCTTGATATACAGCCTCTAAAAATCCGCAGCCCAATGTTGAATGTACTTTCATTGCTGCCCCAATAATTACATAGGTCTCTGTATCTTCATTATCCATTATCACTCCTACTCTGAAGTATCCGTAGATTACACAGATTTTCACAGATATTTAGATATATTTATTATAGGCTCATACCCTTTGCTTTTTATTCTTCTTGTCCAATTAGTTCTTTCTTTTGCTTTTTTTTTCCTCTTAATCCGCAGATTGCGCAGATCAACACAGATGACAAAATGTACTTCTTTTCTTAATACCAATAATCTGCGTTATCCGTATTATCTGCGTTATCTGTGTTATCCGCGGATTATCTTAAGAATTCCTTAAGTTCGCTGAGGCGGTTGAGGGCGTCTTCCCGGCCAAGGGCATAGAGGGTGCGGAGGTTGTCGGGATTCCGTTCAGTCCTGCTTATATGTACAGCTCTTGAGGGTCTAAAAACAAAGGCTTTCTTTTTTTCCTCTGCTTCTTTAACGAGGGCGAGTTCTTCGTTATACATGAGGTGTCTGTGTGCCATCGCTTTTATAAATTCAGGGTACTTCCTATACAAAATTTTTGCAGCACCCATGAGGGGATTTTCCTTTTTGGTGTATCCGTCCATCTGGGTCAACACCACTATGTTTTTAGTGCAGCCGAATTCTTCCGCCTTCGCTAGAGGAATGGAATCCGCAACCCCTCCGTCGAGAAGTTTCATGCCGTCAAGTCTAACTATGCGCGACACAAGGGGCATGGAAGCAGAGGCTCTCATCCATTGAATATCTTCCGCACTTCCTGTTTCACATTTATGATAGACCGCTTTTCCCGTGAGAACATCGGTACATACAGCATAAAACTCTTCGTGAGATTTATTAAAAGTATCTGTATCAAATGGATCAAGCTTGTTTGGAATATCGTCATAGCAGAACTTCGCCCCGTAAAAATCTCCTGTGAACAAAAGCGAGCGGAATCCTGCATAATGCGGATTTTTACAGTACGCGGCGTTATAACGGATAACACGCCCGATCTGTTTTGATTTAAAGTTGCATCCGAATGCCGCTCCTGCAGACACTCCTATAATAATATTAACAGAAACATTATTTTCCATTAAAATATCAATTACACCTGCGGTATACATACCCCGCATTCCGCCGCCTTCAAGTACTAATCCTGTTTTCATAATACATAATACTACCATATTTATCAGTCTTTCGCAAAGAAAGAAATTCTTTTCCTTGACCACTGCAGCTTCTGCCTTTATACTAAATGACATATAACGTCTATTTGTTTTTAAGGAGTCAGTATGAGAACGGTTATCCGGTTATTACATGAGGGAGCTGTAAATTTCGGTTCTATGCCTTATCTCGGTGAAAAGCTGAGCGGGAATTACACAACAGTAAGCTACATAGAAGCTGATGAAATTTCTTCCGCCTTTGCCGCAGGCCTCCTTCTTAAGGGCTTTAAAAAAGGCGACAACCTTTCAATTCTTTCGGAAGGCAGAACCAACTGGGTTTTAGGGGAATTCGGTTTATTAAAAGCCGGCTGTACCTCCGTTCCTCTTTCTACCAAGCTGTCACTGGACGAGATTATTTTCCGTCTTAATCACTCGGAGTCCAAAGCTGTGCTTACATCCGAAAACAATATGCAAAAGATTTTGGATGCATATGAATCTGTTTCTATAAAACCTGTTATTATCTGTATTTCGCCTGATACTGCCTCATTGAGAAAAATTATTACTTCCGCTTCTGTTTCAGAGGGGAAAAACTTTTTCTTTTTTGAAACGCTTGTAGAAGAGGGAAGAAAGGCAGTTAATTACGGAACAGAATTCAGCGGCAAGCCCATGAAGGCTGCCCTTGAAGATATTGAAAAAAGCATCACTGAGGATGACACCGTAACGATCTGCTACACATCCGGCACCACTGGAAACCCGAAAGGCATTATGCTGAGCCATAAAAATTACTGGCACAATGCTGTTTCCTCTGCAGAAGTTGTTAAAGTAGAAAAAGGTTGGAAGAGTCTTATTATGCTTCCTCTCGATCACTCTTTTGCACACACTGTCGGTTCTTATATTTTCCTCTACCGCGGTCTTTCTATGTACTTTGTCGATGCACGGGGAGGCCCTTTGGCAGCAATGAGAAATCTGCCCCAAAACCTCCTGGAAGTAAATCCCGATTTTCTTCTTACAGTTCCGGCTCTTTCCGGAAACTTTATGAAAAAGATGATTCAGGGTGTTGCTTCTAAAGGGGCCTTTATTAACGGCATTTTCGAGCGCGGTTTACAGGCAGGCATTGCCCGTGCAGGAAACGGTTTCCATAAAACTCCTTTGTCTGTCCGGTTCAAAAGCTATCTTCCATGGGCTGTTGCAAATGCCTTAGTATTTCCAAAGCTTAGAAAAATTTTCGGCACCAATATTAAGTTCTGCATTGGAGGCGGCGCACTTCTCGAAATTAAACAGCAGGAATTTTTTAATGCCATCGGGGTTCCGGTGTATCAGGGTTACGGTTTAACAGAAAACGCACCCATTATCTGTTCTAATTCTGAAGCACGGCATAAGTTCGGCACATCTGGGGTTATTATTCCGACACTCGAAGTTAAAATCATGAAAGATAAAGACACAGAGTGCAAGGTTCGCGAAATTGGTCAAATTGTTACTAAGGGCGATTCTGTCATGAAAGGTTACTACAAAAACCCTGAAGCAACCGCAGAAACCATTATTGGCGGAAGATTGTGGTCAGGAGATCTGGGCTACATAGATGAAGACGGGTTCCTCGTAGTCACCGGCCGTGAAAAAGCTCTTCTTATTGCAGCAGACGGCGAAAAATACAGTCCCGAAACAATAGAAGAGGCAATTATCAACACCTCAAAATATGTTAATCAGGTTATGGCTTTTAACGAACAGAATAAATTTACCACAGCCCTTATTACCATAAATGCAGATGCTGTAAAGGCCGACTTAAACGGTGCCCAGGAAACACATGCAATATTGGAATTAATCCGCAAAGATATTACATCGTTCCGCAATCACCCGGACTACTCCTATATTCCGTCACAATGGTCGCCTTCATCTTTTGCCCTTATTGCAAAACCCTTCGATGAGGCAGACGGCTTAATTAATTCAACTATGAAATTGGTGCGTCATAAGGTGCGCGATTTTTACCGCACCCGAATAGATGAAATGTATGCATCGGGCACTCCCGACATCGCTACAGAGGGAAATAATCAAGCCTTGCAGGACTTAAAACTGATATAATATCAAACAGAAGAAAAGAGTCTGTTCTTTAAATAGGGCAGACTCTTTTTTTATTGCTATATTTTGTAGTTCTTCACGAAACTTAAGACCATTTCTGTTCTTTCCTGCATAACACCATATTTTTCAAAATTTGTCACCTCATATCATCATTTAAATTCATTTCTTCAATAATATTAATTTCTCTAAAAAATAATATACTGCACTATATCTATATTTTTTTATACATTTTTTTCCCTTTTTGTCATTTGCTGTGCTATACTAGCATTCGAAACATTTAAAAATACACCATGGTTCAGTTACTAGCATTTTTTTGCATATATAAACACGCAAAGAAGGAGTATGCCATGAATTTAACAAAACAACTGTTTATAACAATTCAGACCGGGCTTTTTTCTGTTTCAACTGCTTTTTCATCTATGAATTTGCAGTACAGGGAAAACGCATAGAAGCAGCATTAGAGTCAAAGAAAGCAGAAATTTCAGAAATCGTAACCCGGTCAACAGCTTTACCGCTTGCATCGGATAATGAAAATGAACTTGCATCAATAATTCAGGCACTGCTTCTTAATCAGGATCTTCTGTCTATCGAAATAAGCGATATTGCAGGTGTTTCCCTCGCCAAAGCCGAAAAAGAATTTATAGGCACAGCCTCAGTCTCAGAGCATCCGATTCTTGTGAATAATTCGAAAATCGGCTCTGCTGTTATAACGCTGACAGATCATTACGTCCGCAATGCAAATAGGTCTATTATGATTGAAGTTGCACTTCTTCAACTAATAATCTTTCTGCTGATGTGCCTTATTGTTTATCTAATTGCAGCCCGTCTTATGGTTCTGCCGTTAAAAAAAGTGGACCGGATTATTGACGACATGGCGGAAGGTGATGGTAATTTATCTGTTACTATACCTGTAAAAGGAAAGGATGAAATTTCCACCCTTTCACGGCATGTTAATCTGTTTACCGGAAAGCTTAAAAATATAATTATAAGTCTTAAAAAGGTAGGCAATGAAAGCAGGACCCTTAGTTCTAATCTTGCAGAGAATACACAAACTATTTCTTCTTCCGCTGCACAAATTGCAGCCTCTATGGGTTCCATGAAAGAAAGAACAGGGTATCTGCAGGACGAAGTAAATAATTCAAGTTCACAAATGTCCCGTATCAGTTTATTCATTGAGAAAGTTGCAGGAATGATTGAAAACCAGGCTGCCGCAGTTAACCAGTCGTCTGCCTCTATTGAGCAGATGATTGCCAATGTTGCGAATATTGAACAATCAACAGAAAACAAATTGAGTGTTATTAAAGAACTGGAATCACACGCGCTGCAGCTTGATAAAGATATGACAAAAAATGTACAGGATATGGAAGCAACCGCAGCATCTACTTCTGTTATTTCAGAAATGATCTCTGTAATAAACAGGATAGCAAGTCAAACAAATCTCCTTGCTATGAATGCAGCAATTGAGGCTGCTCACGCAGGACAATTCGGTAAAGGGTTTTCTGTTGTTGCAGATGAAATACGTAAACTGGCTGAGCAAACTGCCTCTAATGCAAAAAATATTTCATCTTCGCTTAAAGATATTGTAACAAAAATAGACAACACAACCAAGCAGACCCAAAACTCAAGTCATACAATTACTACCGTTATTTCCGGTATTTCTGATGTAACCGGCGGTATGAACGAAACAATGTCGGGATTAAAAGAAATAGCAATCGGAAATACTCAAATCACAGAAGCCTTGTCCGAATTAAATAGAATGACACAGGATATTAAGGTATCGGGAGACGAAATGCAGCATGATTCTGCCGCAATAGCTTCTTCCTTTACTAAAATCACCGAAATAATGGATGAAAATAAAAAAGGTATAGATGAAATAACAAACGGCGTACATGTAATATCTGATGAGCTTTTAACCCTTAGTTCTCTTTCAAATAAAAATGCAGAAAACATTAATACACTGGAAAATGAATTACCCACATTCAAGACTGAGTAAATGTTTTTACCTTAGATGTAAAAAACTTTTTTAAAAACTTGAAAATTCGGCGTTGCCGGAAGAATTTTTTAAATTGGAGGTTTCTTTATGGGAACAGCATTCGAAGAAGCAATGAAGGCGCGGATTAAAAAAGGATTCAGCGAATGGAACGGCGGCTATGAGGGTTGGTTAAAATGGTGCAACACACTATACGAGCCGGATTCTCATTACAATGTATATGGACAGCACTGGACCCTCCAGCAGTATAAAGACGCAATGGGTCAATTTTTCAAGGGCTTCGATATAGAACTGGGTGAATTCCATAACATAATGGCCGAAGGCGAATGGGCAGCTATCCGCTATGTTGTATATGTAACAAACAAGCAAACCGGTGAAAAAATTAAACAGGAAACCATGGAATTTGTTCATTTCAAAGACAATCCTGAGCCGGTTGGAGCCCGGGTTATAGAGGGCTGGGCTTTATCAGACAAACCTATTAACACTCACTAAGGTCAAGGGGAAAAGCAGCGCTTTTCCCCTTTTTATCTACTTTCCTCTTTTTTTATGAAAGACCGACGGTATTCAGACAATAAATAAACACTAAATTTGACCGCTTCCCTTTCAGTGTGCACTCCCAACAGCATTTTCAATAGATTTTAGTATAACATTACTCGATAATGTCGCTCCGCTTATTGCGTCTACCTTTGTCAACCCATTCATTGTTAAATATCTATTTCTAGGATATACTTCATATGAAAAAGTTATTATCTTCGCTGTTTTTCATGAGGTTCAATGATGCTTTGGGTTTTTCTCATCTGTCTTGTATGTATTGCTATTTTTTGTTTTTTCCTAACTGCTGGTATTATTATTTTAAAGTCCCAATTTAAGCCGGTTGATACGTCGGCAAACACCGGCAATGAAACTTCTGAAATCCCCGGCGTCAGCTCAAGTCTGACCGCACATGTTCGCGATCCCGTCATAATGGCTCCCTTACTGGCGGCAAAAAAAAGATGGCCTTCTTATCCTGTACAAAAAATTGACATTTGTGCAAAGGACAAAACACCTCTTTGTGCATATTTTTGGCGTTCAGATGACAACTTTAGTGAAGAAGCCGTAATCCTCCTGCACGGGTTTATGGATTCTGCTGCAGGTACGGCTTACCTGGCAGAAGAATATCACCGCAGGGGTTTTTCCGTATTGTCAGTTGATCAAAGAGGACACGGCTCAAGCGGCGGAAAATATATAACTATGGGATACAAGGATGCAGAAGATGTCTTGCTGTGGATAGATCAGCTTTATATCCTCCTTGGTAAAGGAGTAAAAATTATTCTGCATGGAGTCTCTATGGGATCTTCGGCGGTTCTTCGATCTTTGTCGCTGCCTCATTTTCCCGATAAATCTGTTTTTCTTGCCGTCAGCGACAGCTGTTTTTCAGATTATTCACAACAAATGAATATTCATCTTTCCACAATTTTTCCAAATAAAGGCTTTCAAAAAATTATAAAACACTTACTTTTAAAATTTTTATCGCTAAGTAACTTTATACTACAGGGTTTCTTTTTTGCTTCCCACTCGCCGTTGAAGGCTCTGCAAAAGAGAAATAAGCTCTCCTCTTCTTCGGTTCCGGTTTTATTTTTCCACGGAGAAAATGATACAATGGTACCACTTTCTGCAGCTCAAACATTGTATAACGCCGCCGTTGAACCCAAAAAACTGGTTGTTGTATATAAAGCCTTACACATTGGATCTTTTTTTTATAATTCTGAAATGTATATGAAAACAATAATGGAATATAGAGATTGTAAAAGCTGAAAAGGACATAAAAAAAGGCCGCTAAAGGAGGAGGGAAAAGCGGCCCTTTTTTTCTGACGTTTTTTGCTGTACTTTGATAAAATAAATGATATTAACAAAATTGTCAATGCTTTTTTTCGCATTTAATGCGTTTTAATGCATTTTTTTACAAAAGTTTGAAAAAGTAACGTTATTTTACAGTTTAACATAAAATATCTATACACTTTTTGGAGGTTTATATGAAAAAAGCGGGAATTATTGGAGCAATGAAAGTTGAAACAAACCTTTTGTTAAATGCAATGAAGGTTTTTGGAGAGGTTAAAGAAACTATAATTGGAAGAAATACTTTTTATGAAGGAAAAATTGCCGGAATTTCCACTATTCTCGTCCAATGCGGAATTGGAAAGGTAAATGCAGCTATAAGCGCACAAATTCTTATATCAGTTTTTTCTGTTGATTTTATTATTAATACCGGTATTGCCGGTTCTTTATCAGACGGTTTAAAAGTCTTAGATATTGTTATTTCATCAGATGCTATGTACCACGATTTTGATGTTACAGGGTTCGGTTACCCGGAATGTACAATTCCAGGAATGGAGACTTCAATCTTTTTTGCTGATAAAAGGTTAATTGAACTTGCGGAAAAGGCTTACGCTTCCGGCGGGTTTAATCAGACAATTTTAACAGGAAGAATAGCTACAGGCGATGTTTTTGTCGCTTCAAAAACGCTTAAAAATGCTATAATTAAAAAGTGTAATCCGCTATGTGTTGAAATGGAAGGCGCTTCCATTGCACACACGGCATTTTTAAATAATATTCCCTTCGTTATTATCCGCTGTATTTCCGACACGGCAGATGAAGGGGCTGTTTCGGGTGATTATTTTGAGCAAAAAGCCGCAGAAATATCAGCTTACTTAGTAAAAAATATAATGGAGCATATTTAAAATGGAAAAAACAACATACAAAGTTGAAAGTTTTAACCTGGATCACACAAAGGTGACCGCCCCCTACGTAAGAACGGCCTCAACGAAAACTGGGCCAAAAGGCGACGTCGTAAGTAAATTCGATATACGTTTTACCCAGCCGAATAAGGAAACTATGTCCACCGCCGGTATTCACACCATTGAACACCTGGTTGCAGAATATATACGTGATGAGCTTGACGGCATTATAGATTTTTCACCCATGGGCTGCCGTACCGGGTTTTATCTCACTGTCTTTGGAGAACTGAGCGGAGCTCTGAGCGAGGCACTTATTGCTGAAAAAATGCTTATAGTGCTTCGTAAAGTTGCTTCCTGGCCGGATGATAAAAAGGTGCCGGGACTGGACCCAAAGGAATGCGGTAATTACCAGGAACACAATCTTTCAGATGCAAAGTTTTGGGCGCAAAAGTGGGTTACGGGCATAGAACAAAAAGGGTTTTCATGCTATCAGTAAACTGATACTTACATACATTTGAAGGACTTGCCGTGATCTTAATTTTCTCATTTTTAATCATTTTATCTATGCTTTCAACAAAGCTGAGTTCAAAAATAGGGCTGCCTCTCTTAATCGTTTTCATTGTAATCGGTATTGTTGCAGGAAGCGATGTTCTTAATCTTTTCTATTTTGATAATGCCGCTCTCACAAAACAGATTACAGATATTCTTCTTGTTTTTATTATTTTTGACGGGGGGTTCAGAGTTCAAAGAAAAAACTTCCTTTCTTTTGCAGGGCCTTCTTTAACACTCGCAACAGCAGGTGTTGTTATTACAGCCTTGGCTCTTGGTCTTTTCATTCACTTTGTCTTAAAAATAGAACTTTTGCAGTCTTTTCTTATTGCTTCCATTATTTCATCAACAGATGCGGCAGCAGTTTTCATGATCACTAAAGAAAGACCTATAAAAACAAAACTTGCAACAACGCTTAATATAGAATCCGCAGCTAACGACCCGATGGCAATTTTATTAACAGTAACTTTTATTCAACTTTTGACAGAAGGTATTAAAGCTCCTCTTTTTATTGTTCTTTCACTTGCATGGCAGTTTGCAGGAGGCATCTTTGTCGGCTTTATGCTTGCCCTTGTGACTGTATTTATCTTTAACAAATTTAACTCTGACAATAGAGGTAATTATAATGTTCTTATTTTAGGAATGGTACTCTTCTGTTACGGGCTTGCTGTTTTACTGCAGGCAAACGGAATAATTACTGTTTTTTTTATGGGTTACTGGCTCGGTAATTCAAAATTTGCTGCAAAACAGGGTGTTAATAACTTCTTAGAAAGTATTTCAACTATGTGTAATGTTGCTCTCTTCCTCATTCTTGGACTTCTTGCCTTTCCCAGTCGATTTATTAATATTTGGAAAGAAGGACTCATAATTATATTTGTTTTAATTCTTATAGCACGGCCTATAGCAGTATTCCTCTGCACAATTCCTTTCAAGTATTCAATAAAAGAAAAATTTTTCATAGGGTGGGGAGGAATTAAGGGAGCTGTACCTATCGTATTAGCAACATATCCTGCTGCAGCGGGTTTAGATTCTTCAAGTTTCATTTTTGATATAATTTTCTTCGCAGTTTTCATTTCCTGCATTCTACAGGGAACAACACTTGGTCTTCTTTCGAAGCTTTTCAAATTTACTACGACAAAAAGACCGTCTACGCCCTACATTGTAGAACTCCACTCTACTCAAAAAAGCGATGTAGAAATGTTTGAAATTCACATTAGTGAAAATGCTGTCAGTGTGAATTCCAAAATTTCTGAATTATCACTTGGAGAGGATGTTCTAATAAGTTCAATTGTACGAAATGATAAAATTATACTTCCTAAGGGTAATGTACACATTAAAGCAAATGATATATTATTTGTCTTAGTTCAAGTTGATAAAATTGACCGTATAAATCTCGTATTAAACCGCTGTAAAAATCTTGACGGCCCCTGTAATCAGCTGTAATTAATACCTCAAAATAACTAGGATATCGTTGTGGCTCTTATACATAAAATTAAAGAAACCATTGTATCAGTTGTACCAATTATGGTTCTCGTTTTAATCCTCAATTTCACAGCTGCCCCTCTTTCTCCTTTAACCCTCTTACGATTTCTCATTGGCGGTATTTTTACTATTTTAGGGCTCTCTCTTTTTCTCCTTGGTGCAGATATTGGTATAATTCCAATCGGCGAAAAAGGAGGGGCTGCCTTAACAAGAAAAAAAAACCTTCCGCTGTTCTTATGTGTTTCCTTTGCAATTGGTTTTATAATTACCTTTGCAGAACCGGATGTTCAAGTCCTGGCTCAACAAGTACAAATTATTAACCCCGCTGTAAATTCCACTCTCCTTGTTGTCATGATCTCTATTGGAGTAGGTCTTTTTGTTTCTATTGGACTATTACGAACAGTTTTGCAAATTCCCATAAAGCTCTTTTTCCTTATTTTCTATGTACTTCTCTTTGCTGCAGCTTTTTTTACACCTTCCGACTTTTTATCAATTGCCTTTGATGCAGGAGGAGCTACAACAGGTCCAATGACAGTTCCCTTTATTTTAGCACTGGGTATGGGTGTTGCAGCAGTTCGCGGCGGGAAAAATAATCATACTGATAGTTTCGGTTTAACGGGGCTGGTTTCCATAGGTCCAATTATTGCAGTAATTATTCTCGGAATTATTATGGGTAATTCCAATTCTACAACTCTTATTCCGGAAGCTGCTGCAAACCCTGTTCTTGGACACATTATTCCAGAAGTATTCGTAGAAGTTTCAAAGGCTCTTCTACCTCTTATAATTCTTTTTATCCTTTTCCAGCTCTTCTTAATAAAAATGCCGCCTAAGCAGATCATAAGAATGTCTGCCGGTTTAATCTACAGTTTTCTTGGATTAATTCTATTTTTAACAGGTGTAAAATACGGCTTCATGCCTGCAGGAACAGAACTCGGGGCAGTTCTTGGAAAGCCGGAAAATGCAGCACTTCTTATTCTTGTCGGTGCAATAATGGGAGCTGTTGTTGTGTGTGCAGAACCTGCTGTCTGGGTATTAACACACCAGGTCGAACATATAAGCGGAGGCTCTATAAAGCGTAAAACACTTCTAACGGCTCTTGCTTTTGGAGTGTCACTTTCAATCGCCTTATCTATGATTCGTGTCACGCATGGATTCAGTATCTGGTTCTATCTCATTCCCGGCTACACTCTTGCGTTGCTTTTAATGGTTTTTTGCCCTAAAATGTATACAGCTATAGCCTTTGATTCGGGCGGTGTTGCATCGGGACCTATGACGTCTACTTTCATTCTTTCTTTTACACTGGGAGCCTCTCTTGCTTCCGGCGGGAACCCTGTTACTGATGCCTTTGGCGTAATTGCTATGGTTGCAATGACGCCTCTTATTGCTATTCAAATTCTGGGAATTTTATCAATTAAAAGAGGTAAACACTAATGAAAATATTAACCGCTATTGTTCCCCATAACCAAGGAGAGCTAATAGCTGAAGCCGCTAGAAAGGCGGGTGCTGCCGGTGCAACGATTCAACAAGGAAGAGGTACTGCTCACAATCAAATTCTGCAATTACTCGGTTTAGGCGACAGCGAAAAGGATATTGTATTTATAGTCGTACCTCTGGCTTCCTACCCTGCTATTGAAAAAGCAATTGTAGATAAATCCAAACTTGCAAAACCCCATTATGGTATTCTTTTTTCAAGACATGTACATTATTTTCTCAAGAATACTGACGTAATATTTGACCAACAGATCGAGGAGGCGGATTCTATGAAAAATACAAACACCCATGAACTAATAACTATCATTGTAAATGCAGGTTTTGCAGATGATGCCATGGAAGCGGCTCGTAAAGCCGGTGCATCGGGCGGAACAATTCTTAACGGCCGGGGAACAGGTAGGGCCGAAGACGTTTCGTTTTTCGGTATAACCATCGTTCCGGAAAAAGAAGTTCTGTTAATTCTTGTTGAAAAAGGTAAATCACCGGCAATTCTTGAAGCAGTTAAAACCCTGGAAAGCTTAACCGGTCCTGGAACAGGTATAGCATACTGTACAGAGGTTTCAGACTTTGTTCAGCTTGGAAAAGATACTAAGTAAGGAGATTTTAATGGTTGCTTCACATACAGAAAACCCGGTTATTAAAGCAATTTTTGAAAGAAGAAGTATTCGTTCTTTTACAGACAAGGCTGTCTCCAAAGAAGATATTGAGACTATCGTACAAGCCGGCTTATTCGCTCCAAGCGGAAGAAACAGACAAGACTGGCAGTTCACAATTGTTACAAAGAGCGGGCAGCTGGCTAAACTTAACGATGAGATAATTAAGGCTCAAAATAGAAATCCTGATTACGTATGTTACTACGGAGCACCAGTACTAATAATAGTGTCTTCGCTTGTCTCAAATGATCTCTCCCCTTTTGACTGTGCCTGCGCATTGGAAAATATCTTTCTTTCTGCTCATGCCTTAGGGCTGGGTACCTGTTGGATTAACCAGCCGGGAGCCTCAACTAATGACGAGGGCGTCCGCTCCGTTCTTTCAGAACTTGGAGTGCCCCTTAATCACAATGTATACGGCTGTGCGGCACTCGGGTATGCAGCCGGCACCCCAAAAAGTCCGCCAAGAAGAGCAAACACCGTAATCTGGGCATAACTATGCAAAAAGAAAATGTCATCTCACCGGCACCTCATGCCCTTTGTGCCTCTGCAATTCAAAACAGCATTCTTCCCGTATATAAAAAATTAACACTAAACAAAATACGTATTTTTGATGAAATAAACTCAACAAATACAGAGGCCAAAAGATTAGCACAGGAATCTGCAGATGATCCCCATGGAACTGTAATTCTCGCAGAAAAACAGACAGCCGGACGGGGAAGATTAGGAAGGACTTTTTATTCTCCTTCTCAAACCGGTTTATACATGTCGATTCTCTACAAAGTTGATGATCTTGATCCCATGCTTATTACGGCATTAACATCTGTAGCTGTAGCGAGAGCAATTAAAGATGTGTACGGCATTGAAACTTCTATAAAATGGGTAAATGATCTTTTTTTAGACGGCAGAAAAATTTGCGGTATTTTGACCGAGGGAATTATTGATCAGACAGCAAAAAAAATTGAAACAGTTGTCATAGGTATTGGTATAAATGTGTATAGTAATATCGAAAGTTTTCCACAAGATTTACACAATACTGCAGGCTCCCTTTCTCAAACAGCACAAGTCTGTCACGACCCCGACTTTTATAAAACATCACGGAACCTCTTATGTGCATCTGTCCTGAATAATTTATTTGCAATTTTGTCGTCCACTCCGGAAAAGATAGAAGCATCTATAAACGAATACAGGGATCGTTCCTTTTTGACCGGTAAAAATGTAACAGTGGTCAAGGGAAACACAATTTTCAAAGCAAGGGTAATAAATATCACAAAACAGGCTCATCTTCTTGTACAAAAAGAAGATGGAACACAGGAAGAACTGTTTACCGGGGAAGTTAGTATAAAACTATAAACTTCTTCATTCAACTATTTGAGGTTTTCTCATAGAATAGACACATCCGCAATAATCCTGACGGTATAATCCGTATTCATCTGATAACTCTAAAGACCGTTTAAATCCGGCTTTTTTCTTAAAATCTGCAAATAAATACACAGGGTTTTCCACAAGTTTTCCAAGCTCTTTTCCAATAGTATTAATTTTATGTGCGTCTTTATGCGGGCTGATTGAAAGTGTTGTAGTAACATAATCGAACGAATTTTGTACAGCATATTCAAATGCTTTTTTCATTCTAAATTCATAGCACCTTCTGCATCTCTCCCCTTTTTCATGTTCCCTTTGCAGTTCTTCATTTTCTTTAGTACCGGTTGCAGTAAAATACTCATCCGGATTGTACCCTTGGTCACATACAAGATTAAGTCCCTGCACTGCCGTTTTTTGTATAAATTCACTAATAAAATTCTCGAGTTCTGCCTGCCGCCTCTCATATTCCTCTGCCGGGTGAATATTCGGATTGTAAAAATAGACCGTAATTGAAAAGAAAGAAAGCAAATATTCAATAACATATGATGAGCATGGACCACAGCAGGCATGAAGAAGCAAAGAAGGTTTTTCCTCTCCTTTTTCCAGGTTCTGTTTAATTCTTTGTAATTCTTCTTCCAGTAAAATATGATACGGCTTTGCCATCTTATCCTTCTTAAATTGATAACCTGAGAATTTTTGATCCCCGTTTGTTAGTCCATTTTGCCTTGCGTTTATCGGGGAGTGTTGAAATATCAGAAAGCAGGAAACCTTGTGTTTCAAACCAGTCCGATGTCTGTGTAGTAAGAACAAACAGCGAAGTTAATTTTTTTCCCTTAGCCCGTTCTATTAAATAGGAAAGTATTTTTGGACCAATTCCCATATGAGCACAGTTTTCATCAACTGCAACACCTGCAATCTCTGCCTGCTCTCCGTCGTATACATGAAGCGCCGCACAAGCCCTTATACCGCCGTCAAGTTCATACACTATGTAATCGGCATAGCCTTCTTTTAGTTCTGTTTCTGTCCGCGGCAGCAGGATGCCTTTTTCTACAAAGGGCATCATTAATGAAAGGACAGAAGGAACATCTTCTTGTGTCATCGGCCTGATTCCGCCGTAATTATTTTCATAAATCATAGTGCCGGATCCCAAATCTGAAAAAATCTCACAGGGGATGGTACCGTCAATAGAACCGTTCAAAATATGAACACGGGAAACACCCTTTTTACAGCACAATAAAGCTGTGTTTAAAAGGCTAAGCACATCTTTTTTATCTGATAGCTTATTTTCTTCCAAAAATAATACCAGTTCTTCCAAATTAAGGGCTGGAATGCATCCTTCGGGAGAAAGAGGTAATCCTTGAGGAATGACATATTCATTTTTACTAATACTTTCATCCTGTGTAAGAAAAAAAAGCTTATCTGCTTTCATTCTAACCGCTGTCTCTGCAGCAAGAGAGACAGAAGAAATATTATAAGGCTTTCCGACTGAACTCCAGCCGATGCACGGAAAAATTGGAATAAAACCGTTTTGAAGAATGGTGTCTAACGATTCCATCTGTATTTTGTCTATTTCGCCGCAGGTTCCGTAGTCAATGCCGTCTATAACGCCCTTAGCCCTGGCGCGTACCCAGTTTCCTATAACTGCTGTTCTTTTTTCTGCAGCAAGCGCCGTCATAATCCTATTAGAAACATCAAAGGCGGCCATTTTTATAAGCGGCATTGCGTCACTTTCGGTTATGCGAAAGCCGTTTTCTGTTTTCCATGAACAGCCGGATGATTTTAGCACCTCATCAATACGTTTTTTTGCACCGGGTACAATTAACACCCTGAGGCCGGCTTCATGAATCAAGCAGATGTCTCGAATATGACTTGTAAACAGAGGTGAATCAATAAGACTGTCATCAATATGTATAATGACTGATGCATTTTTAAAACGGCGTATGTACCGTATAACATCCCGTATTCTTTGCGCTTTATCGATTATTATGGTATCGCTCATAAAATAAGTATATCAGTATTTAATGATTATAGACAAGAACATTGATTTCACTTCTTTTTTCTTGTATGATATAGTCTTACCTATGAATAAACAACGGGCCGGGCGCAATAGAACATTAACTGTCTCACCAGAAGAATATGATGCTTATCGTAAGTGTATTATTAATGAAAAAGATTTTTCTTCTTTTTCCCTAACTGATATTACCAATTCTCTAATCCTGGGAGATTTTTTTTCTGCTGTTTCTAAAATTCCGCATAACTGTGTAGACCTGCTCATTGTCGACCCGCCCTACAATCTTACTAAAAATTATCACGGCAGTAAATTTAATGCCCGTTCAGATGAAAACTACAAAGAATTTACCTCTGCCTGGATTACCGCCTGCCTTCCCTTATTAAAAGAGGGTGCATCTATATACGTGTGCTGTGACTGGAAGTCTTCATGCGTAATTTATGATGTACTCAAAAATCACAGCATAGTCCAAAACCGTATTACCTGGCAAAGAGAAAAGGGCCGCGGAGCTCAATCTAACTGGAAAAATTCCTTAGAAGATATCTGGTTTGCAACAGTCAGCGATGACTATTATTTCAACTCAGAGGCCGTAAAGCAAAGAAAGCGTGTTATAGCTCCGTATAAAGAAAACGGAATACCAAAAGATTGGGATGAAAATGCAGATGGAAAGTTCCGGCTCACATGCGCATCAAATTTTTGGGACGACATCTCTATTCCTTTTTGGTCCATGAGTGAAAACACTGATCACCCTACCCAAAAACCCGAAAAACTGCTTGCTAAGTTAATCCTTGCAAGTTCTAAACCGGACAGTTTAATTTTTGATCCATTTTCAGGTTCCGGCTCCACTCTTGCTGCTGCAAAAAAATTAGAAAGATCCTTTATCGGTATAGAACAAAATGAAGAATATTGTGTCTGGGCCTTAAAACGTCTTCAAAAAGCAGAAGAAGACAAGTCTATACAGGGCTATTACGACGGTGTCTTTTGGGAAAGAAATTCCAGACCCAACTGATATTTAAAACAAGCCTTAAGCAGCAAGCGGCGCGCTTGGCGTTGGTGTATTATTTGGAGAATTCGGTTCCGGAGGCTCAATAAAGTTTAATATCAGCTGGAGTTTTCGTATAGCTTTGGGAAGAGCTTCACGTAAAGGAACAGTTCTTCCAGCTTCATCGGGCATTATCGCAACAGCTTCACGTAAAAATACCGACATTACAGGAGGAAGCATTCCTGTTAATGAAAGGATTTCATCTTCTGTATATTGTCTTTTTGTAAAGCCTTCTTTTAGTACAGCATCATTTCCAAGTCTGCAGGGTTTCCATCGTATTTTACCGTCTTTTCCAGTATCTGCTGCGTACCCGAATAATCTGCAAATTAAAGCCCTTCCTCCATAAACTGTACAATGATAATCATTTTCAGGATCAAAGAGAAAACAGCCTGAAGCTTGTTCTATAAAACGGGGCCAAATATAGGTCTCATCAGCAATTGCCAAGGCCTTATTTAGATCGTTATGCATGAGCCAGGCTGCCATGTAAAGAGCCTCAATTTCAAGCACATCGGGCTCAAAATGCACGCAGCAATTACCGCAACCCTGCGGGCACTGCATAGGACTGGCTTTTTTCCATGATTCCTGGGCTCTTTCTATATCATTATAAATACCATTCAAGTGTAAAATCAGTTCATACAGCTGTGTTGTTTTAAATGGTTCAATTTCTATCATCGTAGATGAAAAATATCAGTTTTTATAATAAATAACAAGCTCATAATATTTTACTTAATATTTGTAAATAATTACTTATTTTTACTTAATTACTTGACATAATATAAATCTATTGTATACTAAATTTATCTTTATTTAAAGGATGAATTTTTATGCAGCTACGGAACCAAAAAATGCTTCTGATTTTTTTATCACTTCTAATCATACTCTCTTCAGCGGTTTTCCTTGTATCATGTGCCTCAAAAACTGAGGAGCCCTCCAAACAAATTACTTCTTACGGTTTAATTAATCCAAATTCAACAACGGAGACAGTTAAGGTATACGAGTATATTAAAAGTATTAGCGGTTCAAAAATTTTAGCCGGTCAGCAGGAATCTACATGGATGGGATCTCCGGACTATGAAATGAACTATCTTCTGGAAAAAACAGGTAAGCTGCCTGCAATTAGAGGATTAGACTACATTAATCGTGATTTCCGCGGTGTAAACAATAGATCAATTAAGTGGTGGAATGAGGGCGGTCTTGTATCTATCTGCTGGCATTGGGGTACTCCCCCAAATGGAGTCGGCTACGAATCATCAAAAGGCAAAATAGATATGACAGAGGCTTTAACCAGAGGAAGTCCTCTCTATGAAGGAATGTTGAAGCAGATGGACGAGGTTGCTCAATACCTTTTAAAACTGCAGGAAGCCGGCGTACCGGTTCTTTGGCGCCCCTTTCATGAATTTGACGGCGCCTGGTTCTGGTGGGGAAAAGGCGGTCCGGAAGCATTCAAAAAACTGTGGCGTCTTATGTACGACCGGTATACAAATTATTGGGGCTTAAATAATCTCATCTGGGTTTTAGGCTACAGTCACACGCTTCAAAGCGGCTGGTACCCTGGAGATGAATATGTCGATATTGTAGGTTCAGACACCTACGATAACACTACAAATATTTCCGGCTATGAATTTCTTGAAAATATTGCAGACCCTGGAAAACCTAGAGTGTTTCACGAAAATGGAAGAATCCCTCTTCCTGCAGAACTCATAAGAGACGGTGCAAAATGGGTATGGTTTTTAACATGGCACACTGGACACCTAACCGGTGAAAATAATCCTCAAGATGTTAATGACTTACATTCGGTTTATAACGATGACTACGTAATTACTTTGGACGAGCTGCCCTCTTTCTAATATCAAAGACCTCCTAGTACTTAATAAAAGCAGCTTACCGCCCGGATGTCATCCGGGCGGCTTTTTTTTTCATCTGCAATACGGGTGTTCTTACAGCAAGGGAACTTGTATTTCTGTCAGCCAGTCTTCAGGATTTTCTTTGTTCCAAATTCCCTCAATATATGATTCTCTTGGTTTACCTGAACAGACAAATTTGTTTTTTTGAATCCAATCAAAGACAGCACCATATGCGAGGGGTAGACTATCATACGGACCCTTATGCAGAACGCAGGCCGCTTTTGGGACTTCTTCAATAATTTTAAAAACAATATCTTCAACAGGATTTCCAAAATCTTCAACAGCCTCACAAAATTCACACTCAATATTTTTATCTTTGAATTCCTCTTCGTTATACACAATAAAGCAGTACGGCGGATTCGTTACACACTTCAGGTTAGGGTTTGCAGCAGTCATCTTTTCCCCTATTTCCGGTATTACCGTAAAGTAGTCGGCAAAAGAGTCAACAATCATCTTCTTGCTGTACACTATGACTCTCGGCAGTGCTTTTAACATAACAGTATACTTAAGGGTACTTTCTTTCGTAATAAGCGATAAATAATAATTTATTGACGATAACTCCCGTGCCTTCTCTTTAATATCATTTTCAAGCTTTTCTTTTTGCGAATATAACAATTCGCCTACATTTTTCCCTTCCAATATCATTTTTATTTGAGGAATAGAAAAACCGCTTTGCTTTAATGAAACAATTTTATGAACTCTGGGAAGCAATGAAGAATCATAATACCGGTATCCTGTAGCAGGTTCAATAAAGGAAGGCTCCAGCAGCCCTTCTTCTTCATAAAATCTAAGGGCCTTTATTGTCACCTTTGTCATCTGTGAAAACTGACCTATTCTATACATGAAAACCTCGTAGTAATGAAGTGCAGAAAAACATCTGCACCTCTTATTATAGCGTAGCTTTTAATTTTATGGTTTCTTATTCCCATTTAAATAATCTAATGCTGATTACATAAGATAGTAAAGAAACTATTAGCAGTACAATTATTCTAATACCATATAATGAGATGTTAATTACAGGAACAATTCTAATGTCTCCTGTTGGAGGAGGGTCAAGCTCTGTTAAAAGAATTCAGCTAAAATTTCAGAGAGAAGGAACAATATGAAGGATTTAGTGCAAAGCTATATTCTATTTCACTGTTTTTTGATAACGCTTCATTAATCTTTTTTTCCGCTTTATGGATGTATGGTATTAAAAATCCGCTTAAGGTGCCTATTACAGCACCCGAAAGTACATCGCTAAAAAAATGACTGCCGCTTTTTATGCGCAGAGCTGCAGTTGTACCCGCCAATACATAGCTTCCCGCAATTACAGGAATTTTCCAGGGAGAATCAGGAAAATATTGTGAAAAAGTATAAGAAGCAAAGGCGGCTCCTGTAAAGGCCATCGTTGTGTGACCGGAAGGATGTGATTTTACAAAATCATTGTCTTCCTGTTCGGGAGCACCTGGAAAATAATTATAGGGTCTGTACCTGTTAATCATCGATTTACCCACATTTTTGAGTCCGAAACTTAAAAGAGAAGCTTCTGCATACATAACGCCTATAGTAATCCACTGGTCCATACCGGTTGTAAAAAGAACAGCCGGCAGCAAAAAAGAAGCATACTGAAAAATATCGCTGGTAACATCGGCAGCTTTCGAATAGGGAAAAGCCGACCAGCGGTCAAATGTATTTATTGTATCAACTGATAAAAGTCCCGGCATTTCTTGAGATGTTTTATCCTCAAGTAAAAAGCCCGCTGCATTCACTGTAATTACACTTCCAATAATAATCCCGTCTGTTACCCAATCAATTTTAAATACATCTTTTTCCTGTGCGGCTGCTTGTGTAAATACACAAGATACAAAAACTATAATACTAATTATTTTTTTCATTTCTCTCCCCGAATACGTATTAAATAAAAAAAGCTGTACCCGTTAAGGATACAGCTTCATAATATCAAAATTGCTCAGCTCTGTCTATTTTACCTTTGTAAGTTCTACATCAAAGGCTATATAGGCATTTCCAGGAATTACACCGCCTGCACCTGCAGATCCGTATGCCATAGAAGGAGGAAGAACTATTGTTCTTTTTTCTCCAAGTCTCATGTCCTGAACCATTACATCAAAACCGGGAATCATCTGTCCTGCTCCTGCAGTAAATTCAAGAGGAGCTCTTCCTTCTGAAGAATCGAATACTGAACCGTCAATTAGGTATCCTGTATAGTGCACCGCAACATTTTTCCCTTTTCCGGTTTTTGCTCCGGTTCCTTCTTTTTTAACTATGTAGTAAATTCCATCATCATTTTTTTCTGCACCGGGAAATTTTTTCTCAATTTCGGCAATTACTCCTGCCATAGCTGCTTCTGCTTTTTCTCTATTTCTTTTAGTAACAGCTATTGTAAGCTTATTAAAATCATCCTGAGTCGCTGTAAATTTTTCTGCCTCTTCACCCTGTCTTACAATAGTAACAGTTTTAATAAGATCTCCCTGCTTAATGTCGTTTACAACCTTTTGCCCGGCTAAAACCTTACCAAAAACTGTATGTTTGCCGTCTAGCCAGGGTGTTGCAACATGTGTAATAAAAAACTGGCTTCCATTAGTATTCGCACCCGAATTTGCCATAGAAAGAGTACCTGGTCCGGTATGTTTTAGAGAGTCATCAAATTCATCAGCAAATTTATAACCCGGCCCGCCGGTTCCGTTGCCTTTTGGATCACCGCCCTGAATCATAAAGTCTGCTATAACTCTGTGAAATTTAAGACCATCATAAAATTTTTTTCCCTTCGATACATCAAGCGTACCTTCAGCCAGACCAACAAAGTTTGTTACAGTTAAGGGAGTCTTTTTATACTCCAGCTGTAATACAATATCACCGCGTGTTGTTTCAATAATTGCAAACACACCATCTTTTCCTTCAATAGCCTTCATGCTTTCGCTCATAGGTGAACATCCTCCAAAAGATATTATTGCAAAGGAAAAAACCAATGCACTTAAGATTTTACGTACTGTCATTGTTGACCTCCCTCATTATATGAATCTATAAACCATTTACAAATTGCATCAATTCGAGCAGTCAAGGATTTTTCAACTACTCCGGTAAAAAGCGCTGTTTCAAAATAATCTGCCCTTATTAATAAATATGCTATTATATGCGTTTCAATATCCAAAGTATGTAGAAAAACATGCATATTTTCTTTTTCCAAAGCTTTAAAAAATAAAAATTTTAAAGGGTCTTTATTTATCATATAAAAAGATATTTCATTTCCGCTTTGGGAATAATCCATTTCCATAACATATTCACCATAAGAGTTATCTTTTTGCTTTACAAATAAATTTAAACCGTCTACATCACTATATACAGGATCCATTATTTTGTTTTGTGCCTCATATGAATCAATTAAATGAGATTCTTCATACAATACTTCATATTTTTTCCAGGTGTTTGAATAATACATTATCCCTTTCATTTTAGATAATGATGTCATAATACCTGCTGTTTTTTTTGTATTAACAGTATTTCGTTCATTAACCGGCTTATCAATAAGATACACAGCTTCAATTTCAAAAACCGGTTTTTCTTGTTTCATTGAATACCAGCGGTTCACAGCCTCTAATACTAAAGGCGTCTTTAAAAAATACTTTAGATCTTCGCCCTTTTTCAGGTCCGGAACGTACATAATCTTTCCTTCGGTCCTTAATATGTTTGCAGTTTGAGGGCCATAAAGCTCCTCTAAACTCCTTTTTGCTCCGGTATTTGAAGTTTGTGAAAAGATTATAACTGCAGTATAAAAAAGGTATAAGAATAAACTTATACCTTTTTTTATGTTAATCATTCTAATAAACGCCTTTGTAAATAACCCTTACCTGCTTATACAACCCCTCTCCTTCACTTTTTGTTTCTACATCTCCAATATCATTTAGAGTAGTATGAATTAATCTTCTTTCAAAAGGATTCATAGGCTCAAGCAGTAAAGAATTTCTTGTAGTTCTAACCTTGTCTGCAGTTGTATACGCAAGACGAACCAGAGATTCTTCTCTTCTAATACGGTAATTTTCAGTATCTAAAACAATTCTGTCATCACCGCGGCCGAGTTTGCTTGCATATACATTTGCAAGAAGCTGTAAGGCATCAAGATTTTTTCCCTTTTTCCCAATAAGAATTGATGAGTGTGATGAATTCAAGCGTATTCCAATCTTATGATCTTCACGGAACATAACATCCACGCTCACTTCATAGCCCATCTTTCTAATAACAGACGCAATAAAATCTACGAGTTGCTTTTCAAACTCATCCTGGGGTAACGGATCGGTAAAAAGCCGTTCATTTTTGGGCATACGGCCGTCAAATTCAGGATCGACTCTTTCTACTGCATCTTCCGTGTGCACACGAATTCTAACATAGCCTTTTTTAAAAAGACCGGTTTTCTGTGCTTCAAGAATTTCTACATCAAACTGGTCTCTTTCAAGCCCTAGTTCGGAAGCTGCTAGTTCAATAGCTTCCTTTTCAGTTTTTGCTTCATATTCATATACCATAACGCACCTCGCGCAAATAAAATTTTATCTTATTTTATAGTGCGGCATAAACACCGCACGAAAAAGACCTTACTTTCTTACTTCTTTTTTTTCTTTGCAGTAAATACAGGTTTTTCAGGACCTTTATTCAATGCAAGTTCAATTTTTTTAGCATGCATCATCTTATTAATTGCAAGCTGCTGAACCATCTGCAGTAAATTGCTTATTGTCCAGTAAATTAACAATCCTGAAGGCGAATTATAAAAGATGAAGAAGAAAAAGAACGGCATACCCATTGTCAGTATTTTCATCTGGGCACCGCTAGCCCCGGCGTTAGTGTTTGATTGTGTAATTTTTCCAAAAAAGACTTGAGAAATTAAATAAACAACAGGCAATATTCTAATATGATTTCCTAAAAAGGGTATAGAAAAATTAAGCATAAAAATGCTGTCGGGAGCAGATAAATCCGGAATCCAGCCGGGAATAAACATTGCACCGCGGAATTCAAAATAATTATTAAACAGATTAAACATAGCAATAATTATTGGAAACTGAATCAACATAGGCAGACAGCCCATAATCGGATTATGACCGGCTTCCTTATAAAGCTTAGCCATTTCCACATTCAATTTTTCCGGAGTTGCCTTGTATTTGTCCTGTAATTCTTTAATCTGAGGCTGTAATTCCTGCATTTTTAAAGTTGAAACAGAACTTTTCTTTGTAAGGGGGAATAAAACAATCTTTAAAAGAATTGTCATTAAAATAATTGAAACACCCCAGTTTGGAATTAATTTATAGAAAAATTCCATACACCATTTCATAATAGCTTCAAGCCATGACAAAATTCCTGTAGATTCAAGACTGTCGTCAAGCCTTAAACCGGCAAGGTTCCAATCATTTTCTGAAGCTGTATTATAAATCTTAAGACTCTTTTCTGTTCTAGGACCAATATAAATGTAATAAGTATCCTGAATATTTTTCTGTGCTATGGGTTTTCTTGTAAGCAGAACCTGAGCATTTGCATATTCATCCTGCTCAATTAGAGTTGAATAAAAAACACTTCCCATGGAAACGGGTTGAACAGGAGCTGCTAGAATTGCAAAGTATTTCCCGCCTACACCTGTCCATGTATATGATTTTTCATATTCTTTAACAGCATTATCTCCAAGAACCTGCTTTTTACGTTTTGAATCAGTATAGGACATAAATGTTCTTGTTTCGTACCTGTCCTGTTTTTTATTAAAGTGCGGTCCAATTTGAGGTGATGTTCTTAAGGTATACGCTGCATTATTAAAATCAAGCCCCTTCATACCCTCTTCACCGTCAATCATTATATCCAGTTTGAACATGTAGTCATCTTGATTAAATGTATACTGTTTAACAAGTGTAAAAGAATTAACCGAGCCGTCTGTATTGGAAACAGTAAATTTTTTATAAAATCCGTATGTTAAATCATCTATTTTTTTTACACTAAATACTTCATCAATAATTGGGGCCTTATACCCGCCGAAAGACAAAGCAAAAGCCCTGTTTGCCTTAGAAATACTGTCAGCCATCTGAACACCGGCTTCACCGTCTTTGTGATCCATAAGTTCAAAGCCGATTATGTCGCCGCCTTTGTTCGTTAAAGTTACTTTAACCTTATTAGTCTGAACAACAAAAGTTTCTTCACTTACTGATTGCTCTTCTGCTGCGTCTTTCTCCACAGTAAAAGAACTTACCGAGGCAGCCTCATTTATAACAGGTATAGTTCCATCAGCAGAAACTGCTTGAGTAGAACTAATATCCGGTACAGCGTTTTGAGCTGCCGGGAAAAATGTTGTCTGTATAAACATGAAAATAATTAATACCAGGCCCGATAAAACCACGGCCCAAACGGTATTTTTTTCCATTCTAATGCTCCTGTAAAATTTAAAATCCGTACTATTTTCTTAAAACTTTAGGGAACTGGATCGTAGCCGCCTTCATGAAAAGGATGACATCGCAGTATCCGTTTAATTCCCATAAACAAACCTTTAAAGGGTCCGTATTTATTTATTGCTTCAAGTGTATAGGCAGAACACGTAGGATAATACCTACATTTTGGAGGAAAAAAGGGTGAAATGCAGACTTGATAAAATCGTATTAATAGGCAAAAAAATTGCGTCAACAGCTTTTTCATTACCTGGTTAACCCTGCTTTTTTGCATAAAGTTCGAATTTGAACACACCGTGTGCGGAACGAATCATTTCCGGGATAGATTAAAAACAATAAATCATAACCGGTGTTCAGGTGTGTCTTAAACAGACGATAGGCTTCGCGGCTTAAACGCTTGGAATAATTTCTTTCCACTGCGTTTCCATACCCGCGCGGAAGTGCAAAAACAACCCTGTTTCTACCGAAGGTATTCGGTAAACAAAACAGTTTGGCACCATTGATGCTTGTCTTGCTTCCTTTTTTAAAAAGAATCTGGATATCTTCAGTTCGTTTTACCCGCTCTTCGCGGGTAAAACTTCCAGTTTTAAACAAGCCTGTTTCCTTTCCCTTTCAATAAAAATTAATAGGGTTTCTTTTCATCAGAAACAGAAAGCTTGGTTCTTCCCTTGGCTCTACGGCGTTTTAATATTAAACGTCCGCCGCGGGTCTTCATTCTCGCACGAAAACCGAATTTTCTATTGCGTTTTACTTTACTTGGTTGATATGTCCGTTTCATGGAACACGTCTCCTTTATTATAAGGAAAACACCCAATTTCTATATGCTACACTATGTTATTATGTAAACAGAAAAAGTGCTATCCTCGGATTTTACTATGTACAGCCTGGTGGCGATATAGGTTTCGTAGTGTAGCATAAATTTTTAAATTTGGTCAATACACAACCAATGAGTAATTATTCCTCTTTGTCAAGCATACTTTGTTTTAAATTTTCAAATCTTTTTTTTAATTCATCCGGTAAATCAGATTTTGGCATACTTTGTTCCAATACTTTTTTATCTTCTTGGGATAAAGCTTTTTTATCCATACCTTCCAAACCGCTGTTTGCTGGTGAATAGGTTCCTTTTAATCGGTAAGCTATACTTTTTATAGAAAGTTTAGGAAAGTTTTTTTTCAAACCCCGCATTATATAAGTATTATAAAGCTGTAAGGTTTGAATCCATCCTGAATGATCTGTTTCTACAATAAGTATTTCGTTTTTTAAATCTATAATTTTTGTGTGATCAGCCAATTTTCTGCCTAAATTATTTTTTATTCCATAATTATCTGAAGAACGGTTTTGAATAGAGCAAAGAATATCTTTCCACACTGTTGTTATTTGAACTGCAGAATCCATTTGATTAACATCAATATTATCAAAGATTCTTTTAATAATATCAGAAACTGAATTTACTTCTTTATTGCTCATTCCACGATCCCTTTTCTATTAGATAAACCCTTGTGCCCGAATGCTTATATTTTTCGTAGGGTTCTCCAGGTAAAAAAGTACAAAACAATTGATCATATTCGGGTAAAAGATTCATTATTCGCCTTCTTTTTTCAGGATCCATTTCTAACAGCACATCATCCATCAGAAGAACAGGTTTTTTGCCGGTTATTTTTGTAAAATATACAGCCTGACTAATACGAAGCACAATTGATATTAACCTTTTTTGTCCCGTAGAGGCTGTAGGTATAAAATTTTGTTTATCTTTAATGAATCGAATTCTATCTCTATGGGGGCCGCTCATTGTTGTACATAATTTTTTATCCATATCCTGCTTTTCATCTAAAAAAGCAATTATTTCATCATAATCCATATCACGCCATGAACGGTCATATGAAATACTAACATTTTCTATTCCGCTTACTTCCTCATAAATTCTGGTAAACAGTCTGTTAAACTGATATATCATCTCCATGCGTTTCCGCTGAATTTCAATTCCTTCCTTCACCAGATTTTCATTATATACTGATAACAGCTCGTATTTTTTCTCTTTAAGAATTAAATTCCGGCTTTTAAGAATTTTTTTATAACGGCGCAAAACATCAATGTATAAAACATCGTACATAGAAAGTGATTGATCTATAAAAAAACGCCTTCTCTCAGGCT
>Ga0209201_1001093_pt1 | contig 33531 bp, 28 predicted proteins | sample AD_UKC055_MetaG_FD_184411 | JGI IMG/M metagenome (GOLD analysis project Ga0209201, IMG submission 184411) | Active sludge microbial communities of municipal wastewater-treating anaerobic digesters from USA - AD_UKC055_MetaG (SPAdes) (version 2) | ecosystem: Engineered > Bioreactor > Anaerobic >... | reverse complement strand
CAAAATGAAACCCAACAACCCAACGAACCCGACAAGCTCTCTAACCCTCTAACCTTCAAATCCTCTGATCCTCAATCAGAAGTTCAAATCATTTACCAACAATACCTCGATACCTTCAAGCAAGGCGTCTGCAACATGATGAAGGTCGAATACGACCCGTATGCCAGAAAGAATATCCCTAGAAAGTATTTCGCGGGAGGGGTGGATATCACTAGCTTTGGCAAGGGGGCAGGACACGCCTATCGCGAAACAAACAACAAGACTGCTTGCAGTGCGATATTCAATCGTTTGCATAAAACAGCACTTGCTATGTTGGTCACTTTTGACCTTCTCGCTTCCAGCGGGAACACTTTTGCCGATGCTAAATCCGTGCACCCTAAGATGACACCATCCTTTACAAGCGAATATTTTCTTAAAGATCTTCAAACGTCTTTATTCCAACGATTTCAAGATAGCTCGGCGCCTATCGACGCGACAGCCACAGGCTCGCCCAAAGAACGCTCTCTAAACGAAAAAGATTTTTATGCGGATATGGTTGAACGTTTTGACCTGTCTACTGAAACCGTTATGGCTGCTAATAAATTGTTGTCGATCGGTTTCAAGAATTTCCGATCTACAACGAATACTGTCCCGGCATGGAAAGTCCTTTCTCTTGACCGCGAGCCGCAGATGACCCACGCGATCGTTCAAGAAGATTTTGAGGAGTTTTATTTTTATGTTCTTGATCGCTTTGGCCTAGATCCAAGAAGCCGATGGTTTGAGGACGTTTTTGGCGCTTGTGAGCTGTACGCGGAGTTTCAGAAGAGTCCCGGTCAGAAAGAATTATTTGAAAGCGATCAATTCACAAACACCCTTAATTATTTGCGCGATGAATTTCTTTATGTTTTTGTAGGGCCCCAAGTAGCCCTGCAGGTTCTCGACCTATCCCGTAATTTTGACAGCAAGGCCATGGATGATCTTAGGCAAGAATTTTCTCAACAATACCCAAAAGAAAAGATTCGCATCAATGATTTATTTCTTTTGGAATATATTAGACACAACAATGAACTTTTTCCTTTGTTGTTCGACCGCAAGGCCTTGGAGCAAAGAGTCTTAGAGACTATTTATCAGCAGCCTGTAGAAGTTCGCGAAGATGATGACGTCTACTATTCGCAAGAGCGTAAAGACCCTGCCAGCATAGACCAGTATCCAACCCTTTTTTTGTTAGGAGCTCAAGCATTTTTTAACGCTTTACAAAATGATCCAGATTTTCGTCTTCAAATAAAAGAACTATATCATCAGGATATTCAAGATACAACGGCGGAATACGGAGGTATTGTTTCGGCAAGAAATAACAAGCTGTATGTAAAAAAGTCTCCTTCCTACGTGATCAACGATGATGCTCTTTCTGTTCGTTCAGATTTTCGTTTTGGGATGTTCGATCTTCATCTTCACGCAGCCGATGTTTCGGGAAAGGACACTCTTTATTATCCAGGACCAAGCTCAACCGACTTTATATTCAATGCGAAGCAAGCGTCTTTTATCAGTCCCGGGGTCGTTCTTTCAACGGTGCGTTTCGATGAGGGTGTTCATGTTTTGAATGTTGACTTTTATAGAGGAAGTTCCTATAAAGGCCCGTTGTTATTTAAATATGTTCCTAAGGATGTTTTCAATTTGGATATGGGTAATATCAAGATCCCCGTTGATCCTGATAGCCTACCGACTGTTCCCATGTATCAAGAAGAAGATATTCAGAGGATCAAGGAGAATTTTAAGCAATACTTCAAAAATCTTAAACGTCAGAAAAAACAAGATGATACGGGAATGGCGCCTATCCTTCATGAAAATGTTCTTGAAAGGGATATTTTTGGGATCGTGCATGACGGCGTCATTTATCCTTTTTCTTTCTATGATGTTCGCTGGATCCCTGGAAGCGTTGCAGAAGGAAAAGAGAACCTTTACGCTTTTGTCAGAGGAGAGGGCGAGAGACTTCTGGTGGAAGCTTCTGGGTTACCTCAAATAGGAGCATCATCATCTTCATTAACTGACCCAGGAATCCAAGAACATTTTTATGATAAAAAGCTTAAAGGAAAGCATTTTTATAGCGACGGAGAACAGCTTGTTTTTATCAGCATGACAGCGGTCGATCATGATTTAATGAATGAGGTGGCCGAAAAGATCATAGAGCAAGTAAAATTTTTGGGATCGAGAAACTCGAGGGTTTTGTCGATCGGGGAAGGGCAAGGACATTTAGCGCAGGCCTTAAAGAATAAAGGCCTTTATATCCAGGCAGTCGACATCAGTGAAAAAAATATAGAGGCGGCAAGAGAGCGAGGGATCATTATTAAGAAGGCTGACGCAGAGAACTTAAGCTTTCCTCGAAACACCTTTGACATGGTCATTTTTAATGAATCCATTGGCAGTATGAACCCGCAGCTTGTTCTCGCAGAGGCCAAAAGGGTCTTAAGGCCTGGTGGCCGAATTATTTTAACAACGTATAATCTTGAAAAAGAATCTGTCGAGCAAGATGAATCCTTTACCCATTATAAGGGATATACAGTAAGGCAGCTAAGCGACATGCTTGGCGATTTTGCAGATGTTGGCCATCAAGAGTTGGAATCTCCCGCTGGGTTGGGGATCCTTAACTTTTTTATGGCCGTCAAGGCAGATAATCTTAAAGGCAAAAAGTTAGCGGGGACATCATCGGCCATAACGGTCGAGGATCTGGTTGAGAGTATCAACCAGAAAACCGATCGCCAGATCACAGCGCAAGGGAACGGACAGCGATATGAGGTCTTGGTGCGCAAAGCTTCTAATCGAACGCTAGAGATCCTGCTTAAAGATCTCGCGAACAACAAGATCGGTGTCGCCGGCAAAGGTGTTCTGAATCATGACAAGATCGAAGATTTCGAGATGTTTTTAGATAGGGTGACTTTTCAGGGAGCGGTTTATGATCTGAGCTTAAAAGGATTAGGCCGCGGTATTCAGCGTATTTTTTCTCAAGGATTGCCATCGGCCGTGAGATATCTCGAGGGAAGGATTATTGAAGAGAATACGATCGCGTTCTTAAAAGAGTCGTGTCGGCTTGACAGTAAGGGAAATATTTATTTTCGAACAGACAATTCTTCAGAAGAGCTTATTGATAATGAGCAAGCATTGCAGCATGTTCTTTCCAGGACTTTGGCTGGTCAAGTTTGGCTCGGACTAAGGGACGGACAACCGATCAACACAAAGCCTTATTTTGATAGTTTAAGTCTTTATGCTGAAGAGCATCAGCGGGGCGATCAACCAGTTGAGAAGATACACGGCGTGCAAGGACTCAGGAAGTTTTTGGAAAAACAGGGTAATGACATTGATGTGATCTTTGTTGCTCAGCGGACTTCATCCAGCGTTTTATCAGTTCAAGAGGCTGAAGAGTTTGAACAAGCGTTGCTTGTGCGCAATGGGCTTTTTATCCGCAGGTCCACGATCCAAGTGAACGGACAGCAAGTGGATGTTGTTTATGATTTTAACGCGACTTATTTGAGGGTTGGCGGTGTTGTTATTTTGACCAAGGATAAAAGTGACCGACTGAAAGAATTTCTTGATGACAAAGATCGGGCCTTTTTGGAACAGAAGGCGGTCATTATCGATAGCCGTATGGATTATTTAAGTTATATCATCCCTATGATCGCGTTCATGATGGAAACAGATTTTCAAGGTAAAGCGGTCTGGGATTACGGGGCTGGTAACGGTGTTTTAGGGCTTGTGGCTTTGAGGCTTGGAGCAGAGAAGATCATTGCTATTGAGAACAACTCCGCTTCTTTTGTTTCTGCCCGGTCCGGGTTTGAGCGGATGCTTGGCCGGCAAGCTGTTGTCTACCTTAAGGGTTCTTCGTGGGAGAAGCACAAGATCAAGGATGGCCAGCGCGTGTTTTTGATCGAGGCGGATATGAACACCATTTTCCCCCGACGAAAAGGCTGGCGGCAAACCATTGATAAAAAATTTGATATTGGACCTGATTCGATCGTCTTGGCTGATGTTGGTGCTTTTTATCCTCAAGTCCATGATAACCTTATTAAGGATGTTCTTGAAAATAAAAGTCCTATTTTAATTTTAGGGGGCTACGACCAAAAACCTTCTTCCGATCTAGAGCGATATTTTGAAGATTTTTTTGATGGTGGCTGGGACTCCTATAGCGCGCCATATACCGCGCAGCGTTTTGATGAGCAAAATATTTCCTGGGAAATGAAGGAACATGCGGGTAAGGGCTCCAGGAATGAGGATAAAAGATTTCAGGCTCTGAAGGTCCTCAAAGAAGGCCAGCAGCGAACTTCATCCGCACTGATTCATCAAGAGTCCTTGGGCAACGGCACCTCCGTTGTTTTTTCAGCAGATGATCAAAAGATCCGCGAGTTGATCGCGGCAGGACAGCCCTTTTTGATCGATGAGAACGGGCAGCCGGCAACACGCTCAGTTGAGAGCGAAGGATTTAAGCGGTTCACAACACCTTTTGCGTCGATTAAAGAGCGTCTGGGAGAAGATGTTTTTGAGGACTTTTACCAAAGGGCGCTTGCCTTGCAAAGAACGGATCCCGGCAAAGAGCTGATCGTTGTCAGTTGGGGCTGCGGCCAAGGTGTTGAATTAAGACAGATGGAAGAAGAGCTCAAAAACCGAGGGATCCACAACGTCCGTCTTTTTGGTTTCGCGAATATTTATTTTCCGTCTTGGGCGCAAGGCGACTCTCAGATCACATGGATCTTAGATGATGCTAGTCGATTTGCTGAGTATTTTAAAGACGGAGAGATCGATCTGATGTTCAGCTTTATCGGGCTCTTTCATGTCAGGCCGTTTGACAGGCATCGCCAGTATATGGAAAGCATTGCTTCTAAGATCGGTCCCAAAGGGACGGTTGTTTATGATTATGGCATAGCTTTAACGAACAATGACTTCAATGAGCTTTCAGGGTCCTATGACGTTCATCCCTCTTGGCGTAAAGGCATTATCCGTCTGCAGCCAAGATCTTCTCTGTCAGAGGATGCAAACGACGATGCGGTGGCTATTTTCCCTTCAGAGGGAGTTGATGCGGCGGGGGCAAGGATAAGTTATCAGCACGATTTCTTCGTGTTTAAAGAAAAGGCGTTGTATCCTCAAGATAATTTGCAATATTTAGGGCCTGAGGATTCAGTAAGAGTTGTAGAAAAAGACGGCAGAATGCAGATCGAGATCTTTAAGGGCCGCTTAGGCCAGGAAGGCCTTGTCGCCCGGTATGCCGCGCCGCAAGCATCGTCGAGCATATTTTCTTCACCCTTTGAGATTGCCGGCGTAGGTTTATGCGAGATCGTTTCAACGCAGAACCCTGCAGAAAAAAGAAAGATCCTTGATCAATGGTTTCAGGAAGGCCTAGAGGGACGGGATTTTCCCAGAGATTCTTTGGAGAGAAGATTGCCAGAAGAATACTCTCTGATGGCGATCAGGGCAGTTGAGTCAGGAAAGATATTGGGTATATCTTTTTATGAAAAAAGAGAACGCGGCGTTACTTCTGATGGCAGAGTTATCGGGGAAGGAACAACAGATGTGTACCATTTGGCGATCACAGAGGTAGATCGAGAATACCGCAGTAAGGGGTTGGGACAGATCCGTTTGGCCTATGTCATTGAACAAAGCTTCAAAGACCCAACCCTTCAAAAAAATGTGCGGGGAATTTTGACTGGGTTGCCAAGCAAAGAAGCGCTAAGCAGTAATTATTATGACCGTCAAGGTTTTCAGATCATCGATGAAGAAATAACAGCTTTTGATATGGGCGTTTATTCTTCTGCAGAAAATTCAAGAAGGATCTTGAAAGAGGTTGAACAGCGTATTCGTCCCGAACTAGGATCTTCGACGATCGCGGCAATTCAATATCCCAACGGCATGGCATGGATCGCTGAACGCATGGAAAAAAATGATAATGAAGTTGATTTCGCGACCTTTATGTCATGGGTGAATGAGTACTATTACAATGCTCAACCGCGGATCGGTGTTGGGTCTGAGGTCCGAGAAAGCGGTTTTGAAACATTTGCCGAAGAAGGATATTTTGGCAAAGCTGTTGCCCGCCAGATCGCGCAAGTTTGGATGATGTTAGTCCAGGAAGGCAAGAGCAAGAATTCAAGATTTTCGATCGTAGAAACAGGCGCGGGCACAGGAACATTGGCCAGGAACATTCTTGACTATCTGCAAAGAGAAGAAAAAGAACTTTATCATAACCTCGAATATGTCATTGTTGATTTCAGCGGTCCTTTATCCCAGACGCAAGAGCGGGTTTTGTCCAAACATTCTGACAAGGTCCGCTTTATCAGAAAATCTGTTTTTGATCTAGCAGCTGATGATCTTGGCGACATTGAAGGTATTTTTATATCTAATGAGCTTGTTGATGATATCCCAGGCCATATTATTCGATCCGTGGATGGACAAGGACACTTTGATGAGATGCACGTGCGTTATGAGCAGGGAGTTTTAAGGCAGAGTTTCCGACCGCTGGATGATGCCTTTAAGGAGTATCTTCAAAGAAATCATATTCATGATATTGCTGCTGGAAAAATTTTCCTTGTCCGACCTCTGACCGCTAAGTGGCAATCCATAATCGCGAAAAGTTTGCAAAAAGGCGCTGTGATCACGATCGACTATGGCGGCAAATTACAAGAGAACATCGAAGGTAATAAACCGGTTGTATGGAGCGGGGCTGACCATGGAGCTCGCTTAGAAGATATCCTAAAGAATCCTGGCCAAGGGGAGATCACAGCGGATGTTAATTTTGAGGAGATCAAGGTCGCAGGGGACGCTGTGGGTCTGATGAGCGTTGGCTTTGTCATGCAGAGGGACTTTCTGAACAGCTGGCAGGCAAGTGACGGCGTGATTAGTTCACAAGATCTTTATGATATAAATTCTGATTCGGGATTTAAAGCATTGATCCAGTCTAAGGGAATGAAGAGCGATCAATTTCAGGGGTTTCAAGATCCTAACGAAGGCATATCACGATTTTACAGTGCTTATCAGCGTTCTGTAAGAATCAAATTGCCAGAAAGTCTTGCCGGCTTAAAAGAAGTTTATTATGCGGATCTTAGCCCCTGGGATGATATCCCTCAGAATCCCAGCCGAATGGACAGCTTTATCGAAAGCCTGTCTTCAGGCTATCCGCGAAGAGTTGCCGGATACTTAAGCGTGGATCCAGACAGATCCATCAGTTTTACTTTTACAAGTGGGTTGTTGAATCGCTCAAACCTGGAACAACTTGTTTTATTCGATAAAAAAGGTACGGTCATCTTTGATCTTAAAAAGTTTTTTGAGAGGTTTCCTGAAGAAAAAGAAAAGTGCGCTTTATCAAAAGAAGATTTTATCAAAAATTATTCATCACGCCTTCTTCTAGGGACGAAAATGTTTCCAACGCCTTGGGAATTTGAGATCTTTAGTGAGGCGGGAGAATATCGTTTGAAATCCTCGCAAGTTCGAGCGGGATCCTCAAGCATAATCAGTAACCTTCCGTCTTCTGAAGCAGCGGTTTTCTTTGAGCAGGAGCTTTTAAAGAAGAGCAATATTGCTGTTGAAAGGCGACCTGTGACCGTGAATGGACGGACAGAACCTGCTGTGCTGAATACGGCTGGCGCGAATGGGGCCAGATATTTAAGGATCGGCAACCTTGTTGTTGCCGCGCGAGAGTTGATCCCGGCTGGCCAGGAAGAGTTTGCCCGTCAACATGTTGTCATTCTTGATGCTCCGATGGCTTGGAAAGGGTATACTGTTCCAGTCGTGGCCGCAATGTTGGAGGCAGACCTTCAAGGGAAAGTCGTTCGTGATTATGGCGCGGGTAATGGTGTCTTGGGGTTGATCGCTTTATTCTTGGGCGCAAAGAAGGTCGTGTGCGTAGATTGGGAAGAAAGAGATCTAAAAGTGGCTCAGGAGCAGTTTGCAAGATCTGGCTATGCGACGATCTACCGCAAGGGTTCTCAGCGTCCATCAGCTGAGGATGTCGCCGGCGTTCAGGTTGTTTTATGGGAAAATGACCTGCGCCAAGTGATCGATGACCACATGTTCGAGCAGGAACTTTTGGGTTATGGAGAGATCGTTGATCTGATGAATATCGGTCCTTCTTATCGAGTTCATGAAGAAATGAAAGAAAGCATTATCAAAAGCCGAAGCAGCCAAGCGGTCTTGGGCGGTTACGCCGTTGGAGTAAACCCGCGTTTGTATTTTGACGCTGACGAAAAAATGTTCGCACAAACATGGAATGTCGTTGATAAGAAATATGGCGATGAAGATTTCTTTACTGGCGCGCTCTTAATTCATAAGAGGATCGAAGAAGATTTTAAAAAAGGCGGCATTGATCTTAGCGCGCAGAACATGAACGTAAAAATTCAGGATTCAAGATTCAAAAGCCAGAACGAAACCCAACCACTAAACGCTAACGAACAGATACCAGGCGCTATTTTTGCTATCCCCGATGATTTTCAAGGCCTGACGCCTGTGATCATCAACATCACGCCGATCACAAACTTTTATCAAGTCATGGGGCTTGAACCTGATGAAGGTGAACGGCTTGACCAGCTGAGCCTTAGATGATCCAGAAGTCAAAATTTAAAATTCAAAGCTTAAAATAAGGGCTACATCTAGCGAATACAGAACGCTCAAAAAGCCATTTGAATTTTTGACCTTTGACTTTCAATCCTTTGATAGTTAGAATTCTTTCATGGCGATTCTTGAAGCCCTTCAGACTGACATCACAACTTTAAAGGTCGATGCGATCGTTAACGCCGCCAACACAACCCTTTTGGGTGGTGGAGGTGTTGATGGTGCCATTCATCGCGTGGCTGGGCCTCAATTACTTGCTGAATGTCTAACCCTTCAAGGTTGCGAAACCGGGGATGCTAAAATTACCAAGGGTTATCACTTGCCTGCTAGTTATGTTATTCATACCGTTGGGCCTGTGTGGCGCGGTGGAAAGAACAATGAAGATATTTTGCTACAAAGCTGTTATCAGAAAAGCCTTTGTTTGGCCCAGCAATACCAGCTGCATTCTGTTGCGTTTCCGTGCATCAGCACAGGCGTGTATCGTTTTCCAAAAAAGCGGGCGGCGCACATTGCCGTTAACACCATTCGCCAACAGCTAGAACACTGTCCATTTGTAGCGCGTGTTGTGTTTGCATGCTTTTCTAGAGATGATCTTTTGCTCTATCAAGATCTGTTGGATGAAAAAATGAATTAATATTTATTGAATTTTTTTAGGTTTTTAATTATGATGATAGCCGTAACAGCACAAGCAAAAGTTAACTTGAGGAGGGTTGTATGAAGATCACAGATCTGCGGGAGCTTTTAAAAGATAAGCGCGTCATGGAAGAGATCCATAAACATTTGTGGATCGAAAGCCAGAAGGCAGGCTATAGTATTGGCCTTGAGCGCGCGACCGATGAATGGCTCAAGCTTTATGCTGAAGGCTGGATGAAGTATCATCTGCCTGAAAAGTTCGTCAAGATGAAAGAAAAAGAAAAGGCAGAAGTTAAGAAAGATATTCCAAAAACTAAGGTAGAGTCAAAGCGCAAAAGAACGGCCAAGGCATAAACCGTTGTTGATAAGATGTATGAACAGGGGCAGAGCATTCTGCCCCTTTGTTGTTTGCTTATCTTGTTCATGAGTACCATCCAGAAAATAAAAACCGGCCTTTATCTGCACATCCCATTTTGTAGTCAGAAGTGTTTTTTTTGTTCGTTCGTCGTCTGCGTTGCCCGTTTGCATCGTGCGGACGAGTATCTGGACTGCCTGTCACGCGAAGCCCAGCGCTATGCGGGGACGATCATCGACACGGTTTATGTCGGTGGTGGGACCCCAACGCTATTAGATGAAAACCAGCTTGTTCGTTTGCTGGGCATCATCAAGAAAAACTTTCGGCTAAAAAAAGATGGAGAGTTCACGATCGAGACGAATCCAGACACGCTGACTTTTTCTAAGGCAAAGATCTTACGTTCATCAGGTGTCAATCGTGTCAGTATTGGCGCTCAGACATTTGATAATGCCTTGCTGAAGTTTTTAGGGCGCACTCATCGCGCTGATGATGTTGCAACGTGTTGCGAAGTTTCCCGCCGGGCTGGATTTAAGAACGTGAACGTGGATATGATGTTCGGGTTCCCGCGCCAATCTTGGGAGCGATTAGAAAAAGATCTGTCGCAAGCTGTAGCGCTGCGCAGTGAGCATGTCTCTTTGTACGATCTTACCATTGATCCCCATAGCCGTTTCTATAGGGTAGGCCCAGCCCTTCCAAACTCGCAGAAGCGAGGCGAACTGTACGCAAAGGCCTTGAGCTTTCTTGAAAAGCGATCGTTCTTTCAGTATGAGATCAGCAATTTTGCGAGAGAGGGCTACGCTTCTGCGCATAACACATTGTACTGGGAGTGCGAAAATTATATCGGGTTAGGTATCGGTGCCCACTCTCATCTTTCAGGGCGGCGTTTCTGGAATATTCGCGAACTTTACCCTTATATCCGGCGTGTTCAGAAAGGCCGGATCCCCATCGATGGGCAGGAAACGCTAGGACGACAGAGAAGGCTTATCGAAGCCTTGCTCTTTGGCCTACGCATGAACAAGGGTGTGGATATTACGCGGTTAGAGCAAAGATCTTTATGTCGCTTTTCAACGCGTAAAAAAGAGCAGATCACGCGATTTGTTGAGCAGGGGTTTTTAGTGTTCGAAGGCCCTGTCCTTAAGACAACTTTTAAAGGGCGCCTTGTTCTCGATGAATTATGTGGGTATTTGATCTAACTCAGGATTTTGTTCGAGGACCTTTGTTGGGGTTTGCCTGGATAAAGACCTTTTCGCAATCGTAGCAATAATATTTTTTGATCCACAGCTCTTTTTCCTTTTTGTAGCGAGCATAATTGCGCTGGATATCCTTAATGATCGCTTCCATGGTCGAATAAAAAGGATAAATAAGACCAACGACAATAGCGACCGTTAGATAGAAATAAAGCTGTTCACCTATTTTGCTGGCGAAAGAAGATCCGACGACGATCCAAGAAAAAAGAAAGGCCAGCAGGGCAACGGTAGCCGCTGGAAAAGCGATCGCGGCTTCTTTGGGAGGCTTAAGGAGTTTTGCTAGCGGCCCACGCTTTTCAGCAGGGATCTCCCGCTTCTTATCTAGTTCCGTATCAAACCCATCTACAAATATTTTTTTACCAGCATTTCCTGTCAAGAGGCAGTGATAAACATAGGAAACAAGATCTGTATGATAGCTGTCACAGTATGGGCAGTAGATCTTTTTTTCAGAGTCCATAAGGGGCAAATGATCGTCCATGCGCTTCTGCGACATTGCGGCTTTGGTCGAATAGGGCGCTGAGGACTTTCCAGAGTGCTTTTTTAAAAATGGGTTTCATGTGTAAAATTTTTAGCAATTTAGAGGACTGGGATAAAAGTGTAAAAACTTTTTCTAGGCTATAGGTCAAGCTGCCGGCATCAATGAAGATACGACGGATCTTGACTAAATCCGCGTAAGTTTTGTTAGGCTTCTCAAAGATCTTCATGAACTGACGGCGGCGTGACCCTGTTAGCGTTTGGTAGGCGTGGCAGACCAAGATCGTTTTTTTGTATTCCGCGATATCGCTAAGGATCGATTTACCGATCTTTTGCTCTGTTGAGAAAATACCGATAATGTCATCCTGGACCTGAAAGGCCTGACCCATCATCAGGCCGATCTTAGAAAGGGTTTCGAGTTCCTTGCCATCGATCCCGGCCAGGATCGCGCCGATACGCAGCGGGCATTCGAACGTATAGCGGGCTGTTTTCAAGCTATAATTTAAGAAAACATCTTTTTCCGCGATGTTTTTGACGTGCTCGAAGCCGTGAAGGATATCGATAAATTCTCCCATGGCCGTGAAAGCCGCGGTCTGGACAAAGTATTTGAGCGCCTTTTCTTTGCGCGCAGGATCTTCTTTGACAGTCAGAAAAGCATCGATCGCCAAGGCGTAAACGATATCGCCAGCGACGATCGCTAGGTCGCTGCCAAGCTTTGTGCTGCGCGTCGCTTTGTGGGCATGCGCTAGGATCTTATGCAATGTAGGTTTGCCGCGTCGCAGATCCGAGCAGTCGATAATATCGTCGTGAATGAGCATAAAATCATGAAGCAGCTCCAAGCATCCGCAGGCGGTATAAAGATGAGAGGGAAGCTTCTTTCTAGGCGTGTAGCCTTGATAACTGAGCGCCATCAGAAGTGGCCGGATACGTTTTCCAGGACGAGCGCAAAAGTCTTGAATGCTGTCAAAAAGAATGGGGTGGACTTGGCCAAAAGGATATTCATTTCTGGATCTTGCCAGAAAGGCCATTAAGCTTTGATCAATGCGCTGGATCGTTGTGTGGATCATCGAGGTTTATCACTTAATAAATTTTGTGTACGGCTATGTTAGCATAGAGCATGGGCCTGTTCAACAAAATAGATACGGTCATTGACCGCATAAGAAAATATGATTACAATAATAACGATCATCAACCTAAAAAAAGGAAAATTTATGAAGAACATTCTTATGATTGTTTGTTTTTTGCTTGCCGCATCTTCTCATGCTTTTGCGGATACTGTTTATTTGAAGAGCGGGCGCGTTGTCGAAGGAAATATCATCGAGCGTTCTGATAGGCAAATTAAGATCGACGTTAACGGCATGACGCTGACATATTACATGGACGAAGTGGATCGCGTTGATTCTGCGCAAGGCGCTCCTGCAAGCCAGGCTGTACTTGGGCAGGATGAACGGATAGCGACAATGCCTAGCCAGGGGAATATTTATAGCGCCTTGAGCAAGGAAGGGCTTGTGTTAAAGTATATGGAGGTAACAGGCGTTAAAAGTAATATGCAAAAGACCTTCGCGGATATTGTTGATGCCGCTCCAGAGGAAAAAAAGGCGGATCTGCGACAAGTGCTTAATCTTGATGAAGTTTTGCGCCAGCTAGCTCCTGTTTATGAGCAATATTTTTCAGAACGAGACCTGCAAGAGCTTATTGCCTTCTATGAAAGTGATGTCGGACGCAAGCTTTTAAGAACAGCTCCGCTTATCCTTAAAGATAGCATGGACAAAAGCCTTGAGTATTTTCAAGGAAAGCTCGATTAGCCTATATTTATTATTTATATAAATAATATATATTAAATTCTTGATCCCCCTTAAATACCTCAAAATTACATATTTTATCTAATTTTTTTATACACACAAATCATTATCTATCAATAGGTTACGTAATAAATAGATATTATGTGATGTCTTTTTATTTGACCGTAAATACCTTTTTTGGTATATTGTTTAAGTTCAAAAATCCCACAAAAAAAGGAGATACCATTCTATGATCGAACGTTATACTTTATCAAAAATGGGCAATGTGTGGTCTGAGAAGCGTAAACTCAATATCATGCTAAAGATCGAAATCTTAGCATGCGAGGCTATGGCAAAGCTCAAGATGATCCCCAAAGATTCCCTAGAGAATATCAAAAAGAAAGCCGCTTATGATCTTGAAGAGGTGAAGCGCATTGAAGAGCGAACCAAACATGATGTGGTCGCCTTTATCGTTAATGTCGGGCAGAACATAGGTGCTGATGCTCGGTATTTGCATATGGGGTTGACATCTTCTGACTTGCTTGACACTTCTCTTTCTGTGCAATGCGTTGAGGCATGCGATATCCTTTTGGATGATATTGATAAGATGCTAAAGGTCCTAAAAAAGCAGGCGAAGGCTTATAAAGATACCGCATGTGTGGCGAGGTCTCATGGTGTCCACGCGGAGCCAACGACCTTTGGCCTTAAATTGGCTGTCTGGTACGATGAAATGCAGCGTAACCTTGTTCGTCTGCAGAATGCGCGCGAAAGCATGCGCATTGGAAAGCTTTCCGGCGCTGTTGGAACATACGCGAATATCGATCCATCCGTTGAGGAATATGTCTGCGAAAAGCTTGGTTTAAAACCCGCGAACGTGGCTACGCAAATCCTGCAGAGAGATATTCACTGCGAATTCTTGAATACACTTGCATTGATCGGGTCATCTTTAGATAAGTACGCGACAGAGATCCGTCATTTACAGAAAACAGAGATCCTAGAGGTTGAAGAGCCGTTCTTTAAGGGCCAGATCGGATCTTCCGCGATGCCTCATAAGCGTAATCCTGTGACATGCGAACGTGTTTCTGGATTGGCACGGTTGCTGCGCTCTAATGCTTTAGCTGGATTTGAAAATATCAATCTTTGGCATGAACGCGATATCAGCCATTCATCCGTTGAGCGTGTGATCCTTCCGGATAGCACCATTGCGCTGGATTATATGTTCCATAAGTTCATCCCCGTCATGGAAGGGCTTTTGGTTTACCCTAAGAACATGATCAACAATCTTGCACGGTCTCGAGGATTGATCTATTCACAGCGCATCTTGTTGGAGCTTATGAAAAAAGGCCTGACGCGTGATGATGCTTATGAGATCATTCAGCGTTGCGCCATGCAGGTCTGGCAGGAAACATCGGACTTTAAAGATGTTCTCAAGCGCGATCGCAAGCTGCGTAAATATATGACGCCTGGCGCGATCGACGCATGTTTTGACATCAAACACTTTATCCGTCATCGGGATAGGATCTTTAAGAAAATCGGCCTTTAAGCAATCATTATTAATCGCAGTTGGTAGCTACCCAGAGGTCCTCTATGAAAAAAGGAAAGCAGATCTACGAAGGTAAAGCAAAGATCCTTTACGAAACGGATGCCCCCGATCTTTTGATCCAGTATTTTAAGGATGATGCGACCGCGTTTAACGCGCAGAAGAAGGGCACGATCCAGGAAAAGGGGATCTTTAACAATAGCATTTCCAGCCGTATTTTTGAGTATTTAGAAAGCCAAGGGATCAGGACCCATTATGAGAAAAAACTCAACGACCGCGAAATGCTTGTTAAAAGAGTGGAGATCGTACCGATCGAGGTGATCATCCGCAATGTGGCCGCCGGTTCATTGTGTAAATTGCTCGCCCTCGCGGAAGGACTGAAGCTAAAAACCCCTATCTTAGATTTTTGTTATAAAAAAGATGAGCTGGGAGACCCCTTGGTCAGCGAATATCACGTTCTGGCATTAGGTTGGGCCACTGCGCAAGAGATCGCGACCATCAAGGATTACACATTTAAGGTCAACGACCTGATGAAAAAGTTTTTTTTGGCGATCAATCTCGACTTGATCGATTTTAAGCTTGAATTCGGACGGTATAAGGGACAGATCATTCTAGCGGATGAGATCTCTCCGGATACATGCCGTTTATGGGAAGTCGGCACAGGTAAAAAGCTGGATAAGGACCGCTTCCGTAAGGACCTAGGCGATGTGGAAGAGGCCTATAAAGAAGTTTTCAGCCGCGTGACAAAATAAATTGCAAGTGTTTTAACTGAAAAGATGTGCTTCCATGATCTGGCGTGTTGAGATAAAAGATAAAGCGGGTGTTTTTGATGCGGCCGGAGGATCCGTCGCCAAAGACATTCAAGATCTAGGCATTGCAAGCGTCCATAAAGTTTGCGTGGAACAGGTCTTTTTGATCGAGGGACAGATCACGGTCTCGCAGATCGAGAGGATATGCCGCGAACTTCTCGTTGATCCTGTGACCCAGGATTTTTCTTTCCTGCCTAAGCCAACCCCCGAGGATGACACCGCCCAAGGTTTGCGGACCGTTGAGATCGCGTATAACCCTGGTGTTATGGATCCTGTGGAAGGGTCCACTTTAAAAGGGATCGCTGATCTAGGGATCGTCAACGTCAGGTCTGTTCGAACAGCTAAAAAATATCTGCTCTATGGTTGCCCCAGCGATAAAGAGATCAGCATTATCGTGAATCGTGTCTTGTCTAATAAATTGATCCAGCATGTTGTTGATCACTCTCAGGCAGTCAAGACCTTTACTCCTTTGAAAGAAAAGCAAGAGGTGCACGTCGCGCATGTGGATGTGTTAGGCGCGTCCGATAAAAAACTGCTCGAGATCAGCGCGAAAGGCCAGCTATTCTTGAACATCAATGAAATGCGGGCTATTAAGAAACATTTTAAAAAGCTTGGGCGTAATCCTACTGACTGCGAGCTTGAAACCATTGCCCAGACCTGGAGCGAGCACTGCAATCACAAGACATTCCGTGGAGACATTACCTATACGATGGTTCAAGGACGCAAGAAAAAGACAACACGTATCCGCAGTCTTTTAAAATCAACGATCATGAAAGCGACTAAAGAAATTAACGCACCGTGGTGCGTTTCTGTTTTTCATGATAATTCTGGCATTGTTAAATTCGATCAGGACTCCCATGTTTGTTTTAAGGTCGAGACGCATAATCATCCTTCCGCCTTGGAGCCTTTTGGCGGAGCGAATACCGGTATCGGTGGAGTTATCCGCGATTGTTTAGGCACGGGCCTTGGCGCGAAGCCGATCGCGAATACGGATGTCTTTTGTTTTGCTCCGTGGGATGTTCCTTTCGATAAGCTTCCGGAAGGCGCTTTGCATCCGTTGCGCGTGATGAAGGGCGTTGTTAGCGGTGTTAGGGATTATGGCAACAAAATGGGAATTCCGACGGTGAACGGAACAGTTGTTTTTCATAAGGATTTTATCGGGAATCCGCTGGTGTATTGCGGCACGGTTGGCATCATGCCTAAAAATAAAGTCAAGAAGCAGGCGCGAAAAGGCGATCTGATCGTTGCCTTTGGTGGCCGAACGGGACGTGATGGAATTCATGGCGCGACATTTTCCTCTGGAGAACTGACAGAGGACTCTGAAGTTGTTTCTTCTGGGGCTGTGCAGATCGGACATCCTATTCAGGAAAAGAAAGTGCTCGATGTTCTTTTGCAGGCACGTGATCGCGATCTATATAATGCGATCACGGATTGCGGAGCAGGTGGCTTTTCATCAGCTGTCGGGGAGATGGGCCAGCAGTTAGGGTGCCGGGTATATCTGGAAAAAGCGCCAACCAAATATCAGGGATTAAACTATGAAGAGATCTGGATCTCTGAGTCTCAAGAGCGTATGGTGGTCGCCGTCCCAAAGAACAAGATCGATCAGCTTTTAAAATTGTTCGAAGATGAGAACGTTGAGGCCGTGGTGTTAGGTGAGTTCACCGGAACTAAGCGGCTGGAATTATTTTACAAAGGGGTTCAGGTTTGCAATCTGGATATGGATTTCTTGCATGACGGCGTTCCGCGCATCGCTAAAAAAGCTGTCTGGGCTATGCCGAAGATCCAGGAGCCTGTTCTCGCGGCGACAGAGCAGATGACCGAAACACTAAAGAATGTTTTGTCACATCCGAATATTTGCTCAAAAGAAAATATCGTTCGCCGTTACGACCACGAAGTCCAGGGCGCCAGCGTTATCAAGCCTTTTGTAGGCTTAAAATGCGATGGCCCGTCGGACGCGAGCGTTCTACGGCCAAAATACGATTCTGTCAAAGGGATCGCGATCGCCAATGGGATCAATCCGCGCTATGGACTGATTGATCCTTACTGGATGGCGATGTCCTGTATCGATGAGGCTGTGCGCCAGATCATTTGTGTTGGCGGGAGCCTGGACCAGATCGCTATTTTGGATAATTTTTGCTGGGGGAATCCGGACAAGCCAGATCGACTGGGAAGCTTAGTGCGCGCGGCGCAGGGATGCTACGACGCGGCGGTTGGATTTAGAACGCCTTTTATTTCTGGTAAAGACAGTCTTTACAACGAGTACGCTTATCAGGGCAAGACGATCTCCATTCCTGGAACAGTTTTGATCTCAGCCTTAGGGATCGTGAAGAATGTTGAAAAGGCCGTCACGATGGACTTCAAGCAAGAAGGTGATCTTGTTTATGTCATCGGCAAGACATTTCCTGAGCTTGGAGGATCTGCTTATTATGATTCTTTGGGGAAGCTTGGGGTGACTGTGCCCAAGGTTCATGTGAAGACCGCGGTAAAAATATGCGCGGCAGTTGAGCGGGCGATCGCGAAAGGATTTGTTCGCTCATGCCATGATTGCTCTGATGGGGGCTTGGCTGTCGCTTTAGCCGAGATGGCTTTTGCCGGAGGCAAGGGAGCTGAGATCTTTTTATCTAAAGTTCCAGCCTCTGCGTCCCAGGGGCGCAACGATATTGTTCTGTTCTCAGAATCCAATTCTCGTTTTATCGTTGAGGTTTCTCAAAACAAGCAGAAAGAATTTGAACGTCTTTTTCAAGGTTTACCCTGCGGACTGATCGGCCGCGTCGCGCCAGAGGAAAGCCTTGTGATCCACGGTTTAAACGGCAAGATATGCGTCCAATCGGATCTGCGGTCACTTAAACAAGCATGGCAAAGAACGCTGAGGTGGTGATAAATGGAAAACAGACGTCGCTTAAAACAGGATATTATTAACATGGAAGACCCTTGGAGAGTTTTTCGTATCATGTCTGAGTTCGTTGATGGCTTTGATATGCTTTCGAAGGTCGGCAAGGCGGTGACTATTTTCGGGTCAGCTCGTTTGAAAGAGAGCCATAAGATGTACAAGATGGCTGAGAAGACCGCTTATCTTTTAGGTAGGGAGGGTTACGCGGTCATTACCGGCGGCGGGCCAGGCATTATGGAGGCAGCTAATAAGGGAGCGAAAGAATCTGGCGCGGAATCTGTGGGGTTGAACATTGAATTGCCTTTTGAGCAGGTCCCGAATAGGTATATTACGCTGCTTCTGGATTTTCATTATTTCTTTTGTCGTAAGTTCATGTTCCTGAAATACGCGAAAGCCTTTGTTATCTTTCCCGGCGGGTTTGGCACATTCGATGAATTTTTTGAAAGCATCACGCTGGTCCAGACAAAGCGTATGCCTGCTTTTCCTGTTGTGTTGGTCGGTAAGGATTACTGGAAGGGCATGATGGACTGGATGCACAAAACGGTCTTGGCGCATCATTGCATCAGCGTTGAGGATCTGCGGATCTTTCAGGTGGTCGACACGCCTCAAGAGGCTGTTAAGGTGATCAAGGATTTTTATAAAAAAGAGAACAAGAAGAGCAATGGCAAAAAAAGTTAGAGCGATCATTCTGCGTACGGCAGGCACGAATTGCGATCAGGAAACGGCTTTTGCTTTTCGCGACAGCGGAGCAGATGTCGAACTCGTGCACGTGAATTATCTTTTTCAAAAGGTAAAGCGGCTGGATGACTATCATATTTTAGCGATCGCGGGTGGTTTTTCTTATGGGGATGATATCTCTGCTGGGCGCATCCTTGCCAACGAACTTCGTCTGAAACTGGGTCAGGATATCGCACGATTCATCAAAGATGGTAAGTTGATCATTGGCATTTGCAATGGTTTTCAAGTGCTCGTGAAAGCAGGTATTTTGCCTGGATCCCAGGGTCCGGACCTGAAACGAGAAGAGTTTGTTCAACAGGCAACCTTGACGACCAATGATTCCGGCAAGTTCGAGGACCGTTGGACATATCTTAAGGTTAGCGGTCGCTGCGCTTGGACTACCGGCATGGAGGGGATCGTTTATTTTCCTGTCGCGCATGGCGAAGGAAAGTTTGTGTGCCAGAATAAACGCATTTTGCGCGGCATCCAGGATAACGACCAGGTCGTTTTCCGGTATTGCGCGCAGGATGGCCGCAAGACGGATTATCCAGGGAATCCCAATGGTTCCTGTGATGAGATCGCTGGCATTACGGACGCAACAGGGCATATCTTGGGGCTGATGCCGCACCCGGAGAGACATTTTTTGTTTACTCAGCATCCGTTCTGGACACGCTTGGCAAAAAAAAGCCGTTATGGAGACGGGGCAAGAGTCTTTCAGAACGGTGTCACGTATATTAAAAAACATTGTTAAAGGAAAAGATCATGGCAGGCATCACGTATAAACAAAGCGGTGTTGATATCCATAAGGCCAACACTTTCGTTGATTGGATCGTGCGCAAAGCGAAGACGACGCGAGGCTCAGGGGTTGTTTCTTCTAAAGTCAGCTTTGGCAGTCTTTTTGATATCGGACGCGGCTACCGAGAGCCGATCCTTGTTTCTTCCACTGACGGGGTCGGAACGAAATTGATGATCGCAAATCTTGTCAATAAACACGATACCGTTGGCATTGATCTGGTCGCTATGAACGTTAATGATATCTTGTGCGCTGGCGCGAAGCCTTTGTTCTTTTTGGACTATTTGGCTTGCGGTCAACTAAGACCGGCTGTCTTGAAAAAAGTCATGCAAGGCATTATCGAAGGATGCCGTCAGGCTGGATGCAGTTTGATCGGTGGAGAGACCGCGGAGATGCCCGGGATTTATAAAAAAGAAGATTATGATCTGGCTGGGTTTGCCGTTGGGGTCGTTGAAAAGAAAAAGATCATTAGTGGCGCGCGTATCAAGACCGGCAACGTGATCGTTGGCCTTGCGTCCAACGGCCTGCACTCTAATGGCTTTTCGCTCGTCCGTAAGGTTTTATCCTTGCAGGAGCAGAAACATTTAAGTCATGAATTATTGAAGCCGACCCGTATTTATGTTAAGCCGGCTCTAAGGGCACTCGAGCGTTTTGATATTAAGGGCATGGCGCATGTGACAGGCGGGGCTTTTTTTGAAAAGATGTCTAAAATTTTGCCTGCGGGCAAGTGCTTTGCGATCGAGCGCGGCAGTTGGCCGGTGCCAAAGATATTTCAGATCATCCAGACAAAAGGCCGCATTGCTGACCAGGAAATGTTCACGACTTTGAATATGGGCATTGGACTTGCCGTAGTGGTGGATAAAAAAGATGCTGAGCGCGTTATCGCTTTTTTCCAGAAAGAAGGGATCCCGAGCTGGGCTATTGGCAAGGTTATCGATCATAAAGAAAAGAGGGTCCTGTTATGAAGGTGTTGATCGTCGGCTCTGGTGGTCGAGAGCACGTGTTGGCCTGGAAGTTGAGACAGAGCAAGAAAGTCAAAGAGATCTTTTGCGCTCCAGGAAATGGCGGCATATCTCAGATCGCCACATGTGTTCCTTTGTCTTCTGATGATGTTTCAGGGCTTTTAGCCTTTGCTTTAGAAAAAAAGATCGATCTGACGATCGTTGGGCCTGAAGCTCCTTTGGTTGCTGGCATCGTTGATGCTTTTGAGAAAGAGCATTTGACGATCTTTGGTCCTACCAAGGCCGCGGCACAGCTGGAAGGTAGCAAGATATTTGCTAAAGAATTCATGCATCGCCATGTCATTCCGACAGCTGATTTTAGAAGTTTTGATAATATAAAGGATGCCCAAGCGTATCTTCAGCACAGAACTTTTCCTTTGGTGGTCAAAGCAGATGGCCTGGCTGCCGGCAAAGGTGTTGTTATCTGTCGCGACCTCAAGGATGCTTCTCAAGCGCTTGAAGACATGATGACATCCAAAGTTTTTAAGGAGGCTGGATCAAAGGTTATTATTGAAGATTGTTTGGAAGGCCAGGAAGCTTCTATTCTAGCTATTAGCGATGGACAGAAATTCGTGGTGCTTGACTCTTCACAAGATCATAAGCGTATTTTTGATGATGACCAAGGTCCTAACACCGGAGGGATGGGGGCGTATTCACCAGCTCCAGTTATCACTAAAAAGTTAATGACAAAGATCACTTTGGATATTCTAACGCCAACGGTTCAGGGTATGCGCCAAGAGGGCATTCCGTTTCGGGGCGTTCTTTACGCTGGTATTATGGTCACTAAGGATGGACCTAAGGTTCTCGAGTATAATGTTCGTTTTGGCGATCCGGAAACGCAGGCCGTTCTGCCAAGGCTTAAAACGGATCTAGTCGATCTTTGTTTGGCCGCAAGCCAGGGGAAGTTAGGTTTGACAAACTTAGAGTGGGATGAGCGTCCTTGTGTTTGTGTTGTTATGAGTTCGCGAGGGTATCCTGGCGCGTATGAGAGCGGTAAAGTAATTAAAGGCCTGTCAGAGGCTGATCGCCAGAAGGATGTTGTTGTGTTCCATGCTGGAACAAAAAACCAAGGGGAAGACATTGTAAGTTGCGGGGGCCGCGTTTTGGGTGTTGTTGGTTTTGGCGAGGACATTGCCAAAGCCATTCAAAATGCCTATAATGGAGCTGAAAAGATCTCGTTCGATGGATGCTTTTTTCGTAGGGATATCGCGGCGAAGGCACTTAAACGTTGTTAACAAAGTGAGGAGAAGATGAAAGATCCCCAAGTGGTGATTGTGATGGGTAGCGATTCAGATTGGCCTACCGTAAGCGAAGCTGCTAAGCTTTTGAAAGAATTTAATATAGCTTTTGAGGCAAAGGTTCTATCCGCGCATCGCACACCCGAAGAGACTGCGCAATATGCGAGTAAGCTTGAAAGCCGCGGTGTAAAGGTCGCGATCGCTGCCGCAGGGGGCGCTGCCGCGCTTGCGGGTGTCATTGCCGCCCACACTTCTGTTCCTGTCATCGGTATCCCAATGCACACTTCAGATCTAAATGGCATGGATTCTTTGCTCTCAACCGTGCAAATGCCTCCAGGGGTTCCTGTAGGCACTGTGGCCATCGGAAAGATGGGCGCTAAGAATGCGGCATTTCTTGCGATGAGGATCCTTGCCCTCAATGATAAGGGTTTGCGTTCACAATTGAGCAGTTATAGAAAAAGCCAGAAACAAAAGATCATTAAGATCAAGCTTGAGCTGTGAAAACAAAACGTGTTGCGATAAGATCGAGCCATATTGATTACGACCTCATTAACGAGGCCGCCCAGGTCATCCAGAACGGCGGCCTTGTTGTTTTCCCGACAGAGACTGTGTATGGGATCGCGGCTAATTTTGATGACCCAAAAGCGTTGCAAGCATTGCGCGAGGTCAAGCAGCGCGCCGACACAAAACCATTTTCAGTATTGATCTCAGAAAAAGAGGCGATCGATGATCTGGCAGTTCCGGTTAGCTTAGCGACGTATAAGATCGCGGATGCATTCTGGCCAGGTCCGCTGACCGTGGTTGTCCCAAGCCGTACCAAAGGACAAACGATCGGCTTGCGCATGCCTGATCACCCTGTCGCTTTAGCTCTTGTGCAACACGCCGGGTGTCCTGTGGCAGCGCCATCGGCTAACGTGGAAGGTGAGTCGCCTGCTCGTAGTTGCGATGAAGCCCTCAAGAAACTGGATGGGCTCGTAGAGATGGCGATCGATGCCGGTCCAACAAGTATCGGGCAATCATCGACCGTTGTTGATCTGACTACTGTGCTGCCAAAGATCTTAAGGCCCGGGCCTGTCACAGAAAAGGAGTTGGATGAACAAGCAAGGAAGAAATCCGTTCTGTTCGTGTGTACGGGTAACAGCTGTCGTTCGGTTATGGCGGAATATCTTTTTCGCGAAGCACTTCAAGGCCGTAAAGATGTTGAGGTGTCTTCAGCGGGGATCAGCGCATTCTTAAATGGAGGCCCAACGCCAGAAACGATCGCGACCTTGCGTAAAGAAGGCGTTGACGCGACGCGTCATCGTTCACGCTGCTTGACGCGCATGATGGTCAAAAAATCAGACCTGATCCTTGCGATGACATCCATGCATCGCTATCAGATCGTGAATTTTGAGCCTTCAGCGAACAATCGGACATATCTTTTACGAGAATTCGCGAAGATCTCTTCTGGGGCTTATGATTTGGGGGTCCCTGATCCGATCGGACAGGGAGCGCAAACATATGATGATTGCGCGAGCATTATTAAAGAGGCAGTGCAAAAGATCGTGGAGCTTGTATGAAAATTTTTATTGGCGCGGATCATCGAGGATTTTATTTGAAAGCGAAGATCATCAAGGCTTTAGCGGCTAAAGGCTTTGAAATGGTCGATGTTGGGACAGATCGTCCGCAAAAACCTTGTGACTATCCTCAATTTTCTTATAAGGTTGGAAAAGGTGTTGTGAGCTCTCGAGGCGCTCGAGGGATCTTGGTATGCATGAGCGGGATCGGACATTCGATCGCTGCTAACCGCATCAAGGGTGTTCGCGCCGCGTTGTGCTATAACGTAAAAGCCGCAGAACTATCGCGCGCGCATAATGACGCGAACGTGCTAGTCTTAGGCGCTAAATTTGTTTCTGTCAAAGATATTGACCGTATTATTCGCGTTTGGCTTGTTACACCTTTTGAGGGAGGACGACATCTACGGCGTATCAAGCAGATCGATAGACTAACCTGCGCAAAACGCGCATAACGATAGATAGGAGTGTAAAATGAGTTTTTTGAAAGACACAGATAGGGATGTTTGGCAGGCGATCCAGCAAGAAGTTGAGCGCCAGAATGCCAACATTGAGTTGATCGCTTCTGAGAATTTTGTTTCGCAAGCTGTTTTGGAAGCGCAAGGCAGTGTAATGACCAATAAGTACGCCGAAGGTTATCCTAAGGCGCGATGGTATCACGGTTGTGATCATGTAGATATCGTCGAGCAATTAGCGATCGATCGCGCCAAGGAACTCTTTGGCGCTGATCATGTCAACGTCCAGCCTCATTCTGGCTCGCAAGCCAATATGGCCGTTTATTTATCCGCGCTTAAAAGCGGTGATACCCTTATGGCACTTGATCTGGCATGCGGAGGACATCTGACACATGGGCATAAGATCAATTTTTCAGGTCGCACCTATCACATTGTTAGCTATGGCGTTCATCGAGAAACGGAAATGCTTGATTATGACGCGATCCGCGCGCTTGCAAAAGAAGCAAAACCTCAGATGATCGTAGCTGGAGCTTCTGCGTATTCGCGTATTATTGATTTTAAGAAATTCCGCTCCATTTGTGATGAGGTTGGAGCGATGCTCATGGTCGACATGGCGCACATTGCTGGACTTGTGGCCGCAGGACTTCATCCGAACCCTGTTCCAGTGGCCGAATTTGTCACCACCACGACACACAAGACATTGCGCGGGCCTCGTGCTGGGATGATCCTGTGCAAAAAAGATTTTGCCAAGAAGATCGACTCCGCTATATTTCCCGGAATTCAAGGTGGGCCCTTAATGCATGTGATCGCCGCTAAAGCTGTGTGTTTTAAGGAGGCCTTAAACGATGATTTTAAGCTATATCAACAACAGATCCTAAAGAACTCACGCACGATGGCTAAGGCCTTAGCGTCGAAAGGGTATCGCATCGTTGCCGGAGGAACGGATAATCATCTTTTCATGGTCGATCTGCGCCCTAAGAATACAAAAGGCTTTGAGGCCGCTGATGTTCTGGACAAGGTTTGTATAACGGTTAATAAAAATCTTATTCCGTATGATCCAGAAAAACCCGCAGTGACAAGCGGTATCCGCATCGGGACCCCCGCTATGACAACGCGAGGCATGAAGGAGCGCGAGATGGAACAGATTGCTGATTTTATTGACGGCGCGATCACGCACCGTAATGATGCGTCGTTCTTAGCAAAGATCAAGGAAGATGTTTTGGCTCTGACCAAGAAGTTTGTGCTGTATAAAAATTAAGTCAAAAGTCAAAATTCAAAAGTCAAAGCTGGAACGGTATAATTTTAAAAAACTAAAAACTTGAGGACCAATATTCTTTAATTTTTGTATTTTGATTTCAAGTCTTTGATTCTTCTCTTTTGCACTTTGATTCTTAAATCTCGTCTTTGAATTTTGATTTTTGAACTTTGAATTTATATGAAATGCCCATCCTGTAACTACAAAGAAACAAAGGTCGTTGACTCTCGATTGAGCTCTGAGGGCACCTCGATACGCCGTCGGCGGGAATGCCTAAAGTGTGAACGGCGTTTTACCACTTACGAATATATTGAGCAGGTTCCTTTGATGGTCGTCAAGGCGGATGGCCGTCGTCAACCCTTTGACCGGGCTAAGATCCTAGGCGGGATCGTGAAGGCCTGTGAAAAACGTCCGATCAGTATCGACCGAATGGAAGAAGTGACTGCGGAGATCGAGCGCGCGATCCAAAAGCAGTATGATCGCGAGGTCAGCTCGAAAAATGTCGGGGAAGAGGTCATGAAGAAATTAGCGCACTTAGATGATGTTGCGTATGTGCGTTTTGCCTCTGTCTATCGGCAATTTCGGGATGTCAATCAGTTCATGAGTGAATTAAGCCATATGTTCAAAAAAGGGAAGAAATAATCATGCCGTTGATCCAGGTCGATCTGAGCAAGATCATTATCGATGAAAAACGCCAAGACCAGGTGATCGTCCTTAAAGAACGTGACGGGAAAAGAAAATTCCCGATCATGATCGGTTTTATGGAAGCCTCCAGTATTAAGATGCGCCTTGCCAACCTGAAAGCCCCGCGCCCCATGACCCATGATCTGATCCTGAGCATCTTCGAACAGTTAGGCGCGATCCCGCAGCAGCTTATTATCGACAAGATCATCGAGCACACCTTTCATGCCAAGCTTGTGGTCCATCGCTACGATGATGAGCTAGTATACATTGATCTGCGCCCATCGGATGGTTTGGCGGTAGCTGTGCGCGCGCAGATCCCTATTTTTGTCGAGGAAGATGTTCTAAAGAGCGCTGAGCTTCCAGCTCTGTAAGACAGTTTCGACGTGAAGCTCAAAGAAAAAATGAGCCTTGTGAAAGAAAACTCCTTGTTTTTGACCATTCCTTACGCCCGCATCCTGCAGGCGCTTGCGCAACGTTCCAAGACAAAAATTTATTTGGTCGGTGGAGCGATACGTAATCTTTTTGTTGGCCAAGAGAATGCAGATTTTGATTTTGCGACCTCTCGGGGCGCGCTATCTTTAGCGCGCGCGTTTGCTAGAAAGATCCGTGGCGCTTATGTGCTTTTAGACGCTGAACATGGCTGCGCAAGGGTGGCCCGCAAGGAGAGCGGAAGGCTTTTGACCTTTGACTTTGCGGATTTTCGCGCGGCCGACCTGCGCGGGGATCTGGCGCATCGTGATTTTACCATCAATACTCTTGCTGCTGATCTTTACAAGGTTTCTGAAGAAAAAAGCGTTCAAAGCATCCTGATCGACGCGCATCAAGGTATCAAGGATCTTAAAGCAAGAAAGATCAGGATGGTTTCAGCCAAGGCTTTCGCTGAGGACCCACTACGCCTGCTAAGAGCTTTTAGTCTAAAGGCGGTCTTTGGTTTTACCATTGAACTTCGAACAGCACAGCGTATCAAGAAAGATAAGGATCTGATTTCGTCTGTTGCTCGCGAACGGGTTCGTGACGAACTTTTTAAAATATTTTCTTCACCGCGAACTTTTTCTACTCTGAAAGCGATGCACACAATAGGGCTTTTGGAAAAGATCATTCCGCAAATGAGCCTCATGTATCATCTGCCGCAAGGCGGGTATCATCATCTTTCTCTTTTGGAGCATAGCTTTGAAACAATACATCAGCTTGAGAAGATCTTTGATGAGGTGAAAAGCGATAAGGATATCAAGGCGTATTTAGAGGAACCGATCGCGTCAGGGCGTAGCCGCCAAGCGCTGATGAAGTTCGCGGCGCTACTTCACGATATTGGCAAACCGCAAACGCACCGTCAGGAAAAAGGCAAAACGACGTTTCACGGGCATGAGCATGTTGGCCGAGGCATTATTCGGCCGATCATCAAGATGCTTAAGATGTCTACTGCTGAGAAGAACATGATAGAAGACATGGTTCTGTATCATCTGCGTCCAGGGTATTTGTCAAATTTTAAAGAACCATCGGCTCGCGCGATCTTTCGCTATTTTCGTGATACAAAAAAAGAAGCGGTTAGCGTTCTATTATTATCCCTTGCGGATCAGCGTTCTACATTAGGGCCGCTGACCACAAAAGCGGCCCTTGCCCACCATGAAAAGATCGTTCGAAAACTTTTAGCGCAGTATTTTTGTAAGGCACAAGAAAAGAAACAGCAGCGTTTGATCACCGGGCATGATCTGATCAGGAAGCTTAAACTGCCGCCTTCGCCTGTCTTTAAGAAGATCCTTGGCGCTGTTGAAGAGCAGCAGGCTTTAGGAAAGATCGCAACTCTCAAAGAGGCTTTGGCCTTAGCGAAAAGGATCGCAGAACGTGATAAAAATTAAGGATACGACTATTCGCGTTGTTCGCCGCAGCCATGCGGCTTTAGAAAAGAAAAGAGCAGTCGATCTTAAGGACTGCCAGGGTCTTTTTTCAGAAGCCTCTCTTATCGCTAAAGAAGAAAAATTACGCGTATTTTATCGCGCGGCCCTTGTGAAGGCGCAAAAAAGCAAGAGGCGTTCGCTTTATTTGATGGTTCACATGATCCCTGCGCTCCCTTGTGTCGGCCTGACGCGCGTTGTCACGCAGGAGATCCATCGTTTTCTAACGAGGAACATAGTTGATCTTCGAGAAATTGTTATTGTCGCGCCGGATGAGGGCCTCGCGCGTGTTTTTAAAAGAGAAGTGAAAGGATATCTTTCCCATCTTTTGCGTGATCTTGCCGGCGAACCTTATGTTACAGTGGATGTGATCATTGAGCTGTCTCAGGGGATCGTTGTGATCGAGCGCTCAAATCCGCCTTTTGGCTGGGCACTTCCCGGTGGATTTGTTGATAAGGATGAAAGCTTGGAGACGGCTGTGCGGCGCGAGGCTATGGAAGAAACACATTTAAAGTTAAAAGATCTTAGGCAATTTCATACGTATTCAGATCCCAGGCGTGATCCTCGTTTTCACACCGTGGATACGGTCTTTATCGCTCAAGGTGTTGGAGTCCCGAGATCCGGTGATGACGCGAAAGATCTAAAAATAGTGCCTTATAAGGAACTTTTAAACGCGGCATACGCTTTTGACCATAAGGATATTATCAGGCAATATTTAAAACAGCGAAAGCAGGCGCGATAATGCTACGCAGGGTCATCGTAGGATCGGTGTGCGTTGTTCTTTCTGCGCTTTTTTTTGCGACTATTTTATTAGGTTTTCGGAAAATAGTTTTAGTCCGCGCGGAAAAAAAGGTCATTCATGGCATGGATCAGGCCAATTACTGTGCAGCCGATGATGATTGCGCGCTTGTGATGTATCGCTGTCCTTTTGGATGTGGGACTTATATTAATAAACGAGAAACAGGCAAGATCAATAGGATGGTTTCTGAATATTTTAAACGCCGCCCTGGCCGATGCGCGTATCATTGTGCGGCGCCAATTCCTCCTGTGTGCCAGAGTGGCCGATGTGTTGCAAAGCCTTGTAAGCCTAATAAAGAGTATAGCGTGAATTTTCCAGACAATTGCAGATGCCCGCCAGAAAGCATGTATGTCGTCAAGGCTTCGCGATCCGGACAGAAAGTATTTGAATGTGTTCTAACAGGTAAAAATGATCATGGCAGTGAATAAGGATCAGATCGACAAGGGTACGTGATGACAAGCAGTGTAAATGCTCACAAGCTTCATGAAGCTCAACAGGTTCTTGCGTCTCATGTTGCGATCGCCGCAGCGATCAGCATCTTTTGTTTTTCTCTTATCGCAGGTATTTTGTCTGATTCTATCGCGCTATTGCTGGACGCGGCTATGGGGTTGATCTTCTTGCTGGTTGCTTTTTTTGTTCGTTTTCAGCGGCGTTGGAAAAAGATGTTTTGGCTGAAGTTCCGGAGTGCGATACCGTTGTGCATTTTAAGCATAAGGCCTTATAGATCTTTAAGTAGTTTCTTATCAAAGTTGGCGATGTTTTAAGGAAATAAATCATTCTTAGATATTTCATTAGAAAGGCGCTATAGCCGTGCTTGACGAGCAAGATCGATTACGTTACCAGGATTTTCAAGAGGCACAAGCCGAGGCATGGGAAGGCCGTTGTCGTAGCTGCGGGATGTGCTGCGGGATAAAAGACGGTGATCCGTGCGAAGAGCTCATGCGTCAAGAGGATGGAGCGTTTTTGTGTCGTGTTTATGCCAGTCGGCTAGGCTTGCACAAAACAAAATCCGGCAGAGAATTCCTTTGCGTGCCAATTCGTGATATTCTATACAAGGACTGGCCGGGAAAAGAAACATGCGCGTATCAGCGGATCAAAAGAAGTTCATAGACATAAAGAGAGATCATGGGAAAGACAGTTTTAGTTATTGACGATGTAAAAGAAGATCGAGAATTTGTAGAAGCTATTCTGGATTCTCAGGGCTATAATGTTCAAGTCGCCGCAGACGCTTCTAGCGGGCTACAAAAGGTCAAAGAGCAAGCCCCAGCTGTTATTATTTTAGATATTTTAATGCCGGAGATCAGTGGCTTGGATTTCTTTAAGGCTGTCCGTCAGAATGAGTCAACTCGCCGTATTCCTATTTTTGTTGTTTCTTCAAGAGCTAAAATGGCAGATGTTTTCTTGTCAATGGGTGTTGATGGTTTTATGCCTAAGCCTATCGCTGTCGATCATTTTCTAGAACAGGTCAGCAAGCTTGTCGGGCGCTTGCCGGATCCCGGGAGCGTTCCAGCGCCTACTTCAAACACTGCCGCCATTAAGCCCGCGGAAAAGGTCTTAACAGAGGAGAAAAAGGCCACACAGGCACCTTCGATAAAAGCAGAAGAGAAAAAAACAGGCGCAGGCAAAAAGATCGTTATCTTTGGCTCTGACGAAAAGATCCTGCAGGATATGCGTCAGCAGTTAGAAAAAGCGAAACATATCGTGACCTTGGTCCAACAGGAGGCAGAGGTTGTTTCTGTTGTCAGCGATGTAAAGCCTGACCTTGTTGTCCTTGATCTAGGCTCTGAGCTGCAGATCCCTATTGATAAGCTTGTCTACACTATTGATATTTTAACGCCTAAACCTAAAAAGGGCAGCCTTGATCCTAAAAGCCTATCTATGAAAAAGACAACAATTATTCTTTATAAGGTCGATAAAGGCGGGATCGAGGTCAATACAGATCTAGCCGGGAACCTGGCAGATGTTGAAGCTCTGCTGGATCGCTGTGTCCACAACGGCGCAGAGAAATATATTGGGTTATTTTCATCATTTTCATTTATGTCTAAGATCAAAGAATTTCTGGCGTAGGTCATGTATTTGCGCATTGTCATCGCGTGTTATCTGCTAAAGAGGAGGGTCTCATGAGAAAAATATCTGTTGTCATTCTGCTGCTACTTTTTGTCCTTTGTCCAAATGCCTTTGCCCATCCGCCTCAAGATATTATTTTGGCATATGACCCATCCAGCAGGACGCTAGCCATCGAGGTGCTGCATTCTAGCTATGACCCAAACCGTCACCATATCAATCGTCTTGAGGTCAGTATCAATGGCAATGTGATCCTGGAAAAGACACCTAATCGTCAGAACAATACAAAACTTGAGGTCAATATTCTTATTCCCCATGTGGATGCTGGCGCCACGCTGGAAGTCAAGGCATTCTGTAGTCGAGGAGGAACGCTGACTAAGAGCATCATTGTTCCATAAGCAAGTTTATAAAGGAGAAATAAAGTATGCATAAGATCTTGATCGTTGAAGATGATATTGATCTGGCGATGGTTTTGCAGATGAACCTAAGCTCTAAAGGATACAAGGTCCTGATCGCCCATGACGCGCTTTCCGGGACCAGTTTGACCCACGCGGAAATGCCGGATGTCATTATTTTGGATATCAATATGCCAGCGGGCGGCGGACTGGCAATGCTTAAGAATATCAAGTTATCCATTAAAACGAAAATGATCCCTGTCGTTGTGTTGTCAGGATCAGAGGATGAAGAACTGATCCACACGGTGCTGCACAGCGGAGTGGAAAGTTATATTAAAAAACCGTACGACCTTGAGGATCTTTGTCGGCATATTAAGGCCGCTTTGCATATAAAAGAATAAACATGTTTAAAGAATTGAAACTTGGAGTAAAGTTTTTCCTTTCCCTGATCCTGATCTCGATCATTCCGTTGGTTGTCATCAGCGTTTTTAATTATTTGTACACAAAAGCGCGTCTTCAGGAAAGCACGATCGGGAATTTGCGCGCGATCAATGATTCTCGCGCGGCGCATGTCAACCAATTTATCCGTTTGCGTCAAGAGCAAGCCAAAGAACTTTCGGGGTCATATGCAATCCGGCTTTTAGATCCCCAGGGTGCGAATTCTTTACAGCTAACAGATTCTATCCAGCGTCATATCGATTCGGTCTACTACGAGATCAAGCGAGCATCCCGCAGCGATTATGAATACATTGATCAACCCTCGGGCATTAACAATATTAGCATTTGGGATATCCATGGCAATATCATCGCTGATACGAATCGTTTGCTGATCGGAAAAAAAGTGCCGTTTAAATTTTTGCATATTTTATATGAAAAAGGCGCTTATTTTATGGGGTTTGAAGAAGATCCTTATACAAAAGAAAAGTTTTTGACGATCTTAGACGGTGTGCGTAACTGGGGCACAGAAGAATATTCTGGGGTCGTTCTCTTAAAAAGTCGCGCGGATGTCCTTAACGATATCACGGCGGCGCGGGAGGGCTTAGGTCGGAGCGCAGAGACATATATTGTCGATAAAGAGCGACGCATGATTACGGAATCGCGCTTTGTTAAGGATGCTATCCTGAGCTTGGAAGTCCGGACAAAGGCTACAGACGCTTGTTTTAGCCCTGAGCATCGGCAAGGCCCTGTCGCGTATAAAAATTATCAAGGGCGCAGTGTTCTAGGCGTGCAAAAATATTTGCCAGACCAGCAATGGTGCGTTGTGACCGAGATCGATACCAAGGAGGCTTTTACTCCTGTTATTGTTTTTCGTAACCGTATCCTGTTTGTTATGGGATTCTTGATCATTGTGGTCTTGATCTTGGTGCACTTGGCTGGCCGCGCGTTCATTCGGCCGATCCTCGCGCTTCGTGATGCATCGCTGAATGTGGCAAGAGGTAAGTATGACGAGGCCATTGATGTGCAGGGCAAGGACGAACTAGCGGATCTGTCCCGTTCGTTCAACCAGATGGCTAAGGTCCTGGCCAGCACAACAACTCAGCTAAAGGAAAAGAACAAGATCCTTGAGGAGCAAAAAGAAGAGCTCAAGAAAAAAGATCAGCTCAAGTCTGAATTTGTTTCCATGGTTTCTCACGAGCTACGCACCCCGATGTCAATTATCAAAGGAAGCCTTTCACAGTTGTTGGACGAAAGCGCCCAGAATACCAAGGAAATCAAAGATAGGCTTTTAAATATTTCTCTTAGCAGTATTAAGCGCTTGACAGACCTTATTAACAACTTGCTGGATTTATCAAAGATCGAAGCAGGAAAAATTGAACTGCGCAAAGCCTATCAAGATATTACCGGCCTTATGCGTGAGGTTTGCCGTACTTTTGAGCTGCAGGCAAAAGACCACCGCATCGAAATGCGCTGTCGTTTTTCAGCTGAACCTATCATGATCGATGTGGATAAGGATAAGATGATCCAGGTCCTTGTTAACCTTATCGGTAATTCTCTGAAGTTCGTTGAAAAAGGTTTTATTGAGGTCTCCGCTGAGGACCAGGGTGGTCACGTGCAGTGCATGGTCGAAGACTCGGGGCCAGGGATCTCTAAAGAAGATCTCGTGAAAGTTTTTAGTAAATTCCAGCAGTTCAATCATCCTCTCGCGCGTGATCCCGGGACAAAGGGAACGGGTCTGGGGCTCTCCATCTCTAAAGGTCTTGTTGAGCTTCATGGAGGAAAGATCTGGATCGAAAGTGAAGTCGGCGTTGGGACAAAATTTATTTTTACTTTGCCAAAAAACAGCAGCCCTGCTAAATAAAAAGGGAAATCATATGTCATTTTTAGACCTTGTCAAGAAACGTCAGAGTTGCCGCAAGTATTTGCCGGCGTCTGTGCCCCGTGATGTTCTTGAGC
>Ga0209201_1001084_pt1 | contig 33679 bp, 37 predicted proteins | sample AD_UKC055_MetaG_FD_184411 | JGI IMG/M metagenome (GOLD analysis project Ga0209201, IMG submission 184411) | Active sludge microbial communities of municipal wastewater-treating anaerobic digesters from USA - AD_UKC055_MetaG (SPAdes) (version 2) | ecosystem: Engineered > Bioreactor > Anaerobic >... | reverse complement strand
TCACCCTCATCAATGCAGAGGGCCTCGATATCACCGGCGCCAAGCAACACGGCCTCGTAATGGAACGTGCGAAAGTCAGGAACCTCACCCGCTAGGAAAATCCCGGGGTCAGAAATCTCGGGGTCAGGTCTCAACATGTGACAGCATGTCACATGTTGAGACCTGACCCCTTCTTGCTGTGACCCCTTCCCTGCTGACCCCCTTCTCCATTCCTTCGGGCTTACTTTCTCCAGAACATCGGGCTCAAGACCACCAGCACGGTGTAGACCTCGAGCCTGCCCACCAGCATGCAGAAGGTGAGGAGCGCCTTGCCCAGAGAGGGGAGATCCGCGTAGCTGACGAAGGGGCCCACCGAGGCGAGTCCGGGGCCGATGTTGCTGATGCTGGCCATCGCTGCGGACACGGCGGTGAGGAAGTCCACACCCAGCAGGGCCAGGATGAGTGAAGTGATGGCGAAGATCAGGACATAGTAGATGGAGAATCCGACCACCGAGCTGAGGACTTCCTGGGATACCGGCATCCTGTCCCACTTGATGGTCACCACCGCGTGGGGGTGGATGAGTCTCAATATTTCCCTGCGGGCATACTTGATGAGGATGCCCAGCCTCATGACCTTCATGCCGCCGGCGGTCGAACCGGTGGAGCCTCCGACGAGCATGAGAAAGAGCAGCGTCATCTGGGCGGCCGCAGGCCATCGGGTGTAGTCGTAGGTCGCGTACCCTGTCGTGGTCATGATGGAAGCCGTCTGGAACGACACATATCGCAGAATTTCGGCAAAGGAGCCGTACATGCTCCGGGTGGACCACATGATGACGACCATGCCCGCGACAAACAGACCGATATACCACCTGAACTCCTGGCTCCTCAAATACCGGCCCGGGTTGCCCGACAGCGAGAAGTAGTGCAGGGTGAAACTGGCGCCTCCAAGGAGCATGAATACCGTGATCACGGCGTCGATGAATGCGCTGTTGTAGGAGGCGATCCCGGCGCTCTTCACCGAGAACCCTCCGGTGGCCATGGTCGTGAAGCCGTGGCACACGGCATCGAACCCGTCCATGCCTCCTACCATGAGCAGGATGATCTCCAGGCAGGTGAGGCCCACGTAGATTCCCCACAGAAGCTTTGCGGTCTCCGTGATCCTCGGCTTGAGCTTGTCCACGGTCGGCCCCGGTGATTCGGCCTTGAAGATCTGCATGCCGCCGACACGCAGATACGGCAGGATGGCGATGGTGAGCACGATGATTCCCATGCCGCCGAGCCACTGGATCAGGGATCGCCAGAGGAGAAGCCCTCGGGGAAGCGCCTCGACCTGCGCCAGGATCGTAGCACCCGTGGTGGTGAAGCCCGAGACTGTTTCAAAGAGCGCATCCAGATAGTCGGGGATGTAGCCGCTCAGCCAGAAAGGCAGCGCGCCCAGAAAGCCCGCCAGGGTCCATGCGAGCGTGACGAACAGAAACCCCTCCCGGTGTCTGAGCTCGCCTGTCGGTCTGAATGAGGTGATCAGCATGATCAGGGCCGAAACGATGCTTATCAGAAATCCTGTAACGAGGGAGGAGAGATCGTCGCCCCGAGTGTAATACGAAAGGAGGATGCACGGCACCATGGCCAGAGACAGAAACAGCAGGCCTCTTCCCAGCAGATTCACCAGCATGCGCACGTTCATGCCCGATACCCGCGGAACCCTCAGCCTGCGTTTTCCGCGCCCTTGCCGGATGCACGGACCTGTCTTCGCGAACGCACCGGAAACACCCCTCTTCTCTCCAATCTTCCCATTTCATACCGCCCGTTTCTTATCTTGAGCGGCTTCAGAAATAATTGAGCTTCACGCTCAGGACCTTCTCGACCTTGGGCATGGTTCCCCTTTTGGCAAAGATGATGACACGATCTCCGGGATCGATGACGGTGTCACCCTTGGGCGCGATCACCTTTCCCTCACCGCCGCGAATGACGCCGGCGATAATGGCGTCCTTCGGCCATTTGATTTTCTTGATCGGCCGCTCCACCAGATCGGATGTCTCCATGGCCTCCACCTCGAGCACCTCGGCCTCGATATCCGAAAGGCTGGTCATGGAGAAGATCTTGCCTTTCCGGATAAACTGGAGGATCTTCGCCACTGCAGCCATCCTGGGATTCACGACTGCATCCACGCCGATGTCGCTCACCAGCGACACGTAGTCGGTGTTGTTCACCAGGGCGATCACGTGTGGACATCCGATCCGCTTGGCAAGGAGGGACGAAAGGATGTTCGCTTCCTCGTCGTTGGACACGGCGATGAACGCGTCCTGGTCGGAGATCCTCTCGGCCTCCAGGAGATCCCGGTTCACGGAGGGGATGTTCAGCACTGTGGTACTGGACAGCCGCTCGCTCAACTCGATGCACCTCTTCTCGTCGTGTTCGATGAGCTTGACGTTCACGTTCCTGTGCTCGAGATTCGATGCGAGCGACTCGCCGGTGATGCTCCCGCCGTAGATTATGAGATTCTGCATGGGCTTGCGGTAGGTGCCCATGAAACTGAGGATCTCCTTGTTGTCTCCCTGGTCGAGAACGACATAGACGCGGTCGCCGGGAAGTATCTTGTCGCTCCCCTTCGGAATGAGCAGGTTCATCTGCCTGAGGATGGCCGCGATGAGGAAGTTCATGCCGTTGGTGTCGGAAGACGTGGATATTTCCTGCAGGCTCCTGTACACCAGCGGGGAGCTTGCACCGATCTTGAACCCCCCGAGGCGGATTCTGCCGTCCGCGACCCGCACCGCATCCTGACATCCGGGAATGTCCAGGATGTTCATGATGATGCTTGCCGCCTCCTGTTCGGGGTTGATGATGAGGTCGATATCGAGGTAATCCTCCTCGAAGATCTTCCGGGAAGACTCGTATTCCTTGTTCCGGATCCTCACGATCTTCGCGGGGATGTTCGCGAACGACCCCGCAATGAATGCGGCCACCAGGTTGACTTCGTCGGAATCGGTCACCGCGATGAGCATCTCCGCATGCTCGACGTTCGCCTTTTTCAGCGTCCTGATGCTCGACCCGCTGCCCCATATGATCTGTGCGTCGAGCATCTGGGAGAGATTGTTCACCTTCGCCTCGTCCTTTTCTACAATGTATACGTCGATGTTCTCTTCCGTGAGACGCTTGGCGATCATGAAGCCGACCTCGCCGGCTCCGATGATGAGTACGCTCATGATGCCACCTGAATGATGTCGGCGGGGAGAAGGGATTTCAGGGATACTTTTGTCTTTTGAAACCCCAGCAGGGTTTCGTCCGCGTCACCCGGATCGCAGAGGAAGATCGGGGAGAGGTCCGTGTCTTTCGCCTCATGGATCAGCCCGTAGAGGAAGTGCTCTGCCACCGTGCTTATATCGATCCGGGTAATGCCGTTTCCCGGTAGAGGCATGCAGACGGTCTTTCTTCCGAGCTTTACGAGAGAGGACGCCATGGACCTGCCTGCCTCGCGCATCCTCTTTTCGTCGAACTCACCCATGGGCCCCAGCCCCATCAGGAGCAGACCTTGAAACGGGCAGTCGCTGAACCCGCACATGAGCACCTTCTCTCCCCAGAATCCGCTGATGGTGCCGGCCATGATCAGCCGGGAAACGGCAGTGTCGAGCCTCCAGTCCAGCAGACCGGTCAGCCCCTTGAGCGGCCGCTCGTCACTGAAGAACCACAGCCCCAGCAACTCGCAGGAGACAGCATCTATGCCGCGGGTGTCAATCAGTATTTTCATCAGAGAAGACCTCTGTCCTTACTCTGTCCAGAACTCCGTTCGCAAAGGCAGGGAAGCGGGGAGAGCCGAACTTCTTGGCCAGCTCGATCCCCTCGTTGATCGCCACCTTGTAGGGGATGTCCGGTTTGAACGCAAGTTCGTACGTGGCGATCCGCAAGATGTTCCTGTCGGTGGTGGACATCCGGCTCACCGACCAGTTGTTGGACGCATTCTCGATCAGCTCGTCGATCTTGTGCAGATGATTGTACACCCCCTCGATGAGATCATGGGCATACGGGATCACATCCCTGTCCTCAACGAAATGGTCGATGAAGTCCTTCAGCGTCTCATCGGTGTGGTTCTTGGTGATATCGACCTGGTACAGGTACTGCAGTGCGATCTCTCGTGCCTTTGTCCGGATTCTCATGCCTTCAGTCAGATCTGCGCATAGAGATCCATCATCTCCAGAAGCGCCATACCCGCATCGAATCCCTTGTTGCCTGACTTGGTCCCCGCTCTCTCGATGGCCTGCTCGATGGTGTCGGTGGTGAGGACGCCGAAGATCACCGGACACGGTGCTTCCAGAGACACCAGTGCGATGCCCTTGCTCACCTCTGAAGCCACATAATCGAAATGCGGAGTTGAGCCCCTGATCACCGCACCGAGGCCGATGACGCCGTCGGTCTTCTTGGTCTGGGCGATCCTTTTCGCGACCGGCGGGATCTCGAAGGCGCCGGGAACCCGATAGATCGTGACGTCCTTCTCATCCACGCCGTGTCTCTTCAGGGCGTCCATAGCCCCTTCGATAAGCCGTGCGGTGATGAAGTCGTTGAACCTGCTGGCCACGATAGAGACCTTTTTCCCTTTGCCGATTAATTTCCCCTCAACAACACCAGCCATTATACAACCTCCAATATATGACCCATCTTCTCTTTCTTGGTCTGAAGATATTTCTTGTTTTCCTCGGTGGGCGGGATCTCTATGGGCACCCGTTCGATGACCTCGAGTCCGTAGCCCTCCAGGCCGATGATTTTCTTGGGGTTATTCGTCATCATCCGCATTTTCCGCACGCCCAGCGCCACCAGGATCTGGGCGCCCAGACCGTAGTCTCTCAGGTCCGGAGCGAAGCCGAGCTCCACATTGGCCTCCACGGTGTCCCGGCCGTTCTCCTGGAGATGGTAGGCCTTGAGCTTGTTGATCAGCCCGATCCCTCTCCCCTCCTGGCGCATGTAGACGATCACGCCTCTGCCCTCTTCCTCGATCATCTGCATTGCGCTGTGCAGCTGGTCGCCGCAGTCGCAGCGCGCGGAATGGAACACGTCGCCGGTGAGGCATTCGGAATGCACCCTCACCAGCACCGGCTCATCAGGGCTGATTTCTCCCTTCACTAGCGCAACGTGCTCCTTCTTGTCGATGTCGTTGTCAAAGCCGATGAGCTCGAAGTTGCCGTACGGGGTGGGCAGCTGCGCTCTCACCGCCTCCCGCACCAGGATCTCCGTCCTCATCCGGTAGGCGATGACATCGGCGATGGTGCAGATCCTGATACCATGTTCCCTGGCGAACGCCTCGAGCTGCGGCCTCCGTGCCATGGTTCCATCATCGTTCATGACCTCGCAGATGACGGCGCCCGGCCTCAGGCCCGCTATCCTGCACAGATCCACCGAGCCCTCGGTCTGGCCGGTGCGCACAAGCACCCCTCCCTCGCGGGCCCTCAACGGGAACACATGCCCCGGACGGGCCAGATCGGCGGGTCCGGTATCCTCCGCGATGGCGGTGCGGATGGTGGTGGCGCGGTCTGCGGCGGATATGCCGGTTGTCACGCCCCGTTTCGCCTCAATGGAAATCGTGAAGCCGGTGCCGAACTTGCTCGAATTGTCGCGGACCATCTGAGGAAGATCGAGGTGATCCACGATCCTGGGGTCCAGCGCCAGACAAATCAGGCCCCGGCCGTATTTGGCCATGAAATTGATGGCGTCCGGAGTGACAAACTCGGCGGCCATAGTGAGATCACCCTCGTTTTCGCGACTCTCGTCATCCACGAGAATGATCATTCTGCCTTGTCTGAGTTCTTGGACGGCCTCTTCAACGGTGCACGTGGGCATGGTACTACTCCTTATAGATATCCCTGTTTCTTCAAGAGCTCCTCAAGAGATGTCCCGCTTCCCCTGCTCAGGAGCCTCTCGACATATTTTCCAATCACGTCAAATTCGAGGTTTACCCTATCACCCGGCTTTTTCAGTGTCAAGGAAACCGAGCCGGCCGTGAATGGGATGATGTTGACCTCGAAGATCTCGTCTTTCAGCACGTTTACGGTGAGCGATATGCCGTCGATCGCAATCGAGCCCTTCTCGATGAGGTACCGGGAGAAACGCCTGTCGTACCGGATGCCGATGCGGATGGATTCTCCGGCGCCGGTTTTGCCGGCGATTGCGCCCACCGTGTCCACATGGCCGAGCACCAGATGCCCGCCCAGCCTCGTGGAGAGCGTCAGGGCCCGCTCGAGATTCACTTTCGAGCCCGGCTTGAGCAAGCTCAGGGTCGATCGAGACACGGTTTCCGCGGAGGCGGTGGCAATGAAGCGCATTCCCTGGATAGACGTGGCGGTGAGGCATACGCCGTCCACGGCGATGCTGTCGCCGACCATGTCGTGTGAGAGATCCATCCCGGCATCCACGCAGAGCTCGTATCCCTGCTGATAAGGCCGGATGCTCACCACCTCTCCGACCGATTCGATAATGCCTGTGAACATGTCAACCCTCCAGACGGGCCGAGACGAGCACGTCGCCCCCGATCATCCTGACCCCCGTTACCACAAGGGAAACAGACTTTGCAATCTTCTCCGGAGGATCCCAGGCAACCAGGGGCACGCCGCCCCCCAGAAGCTTGGGCGCGATGAATACGAGCAGCTCGTCGACGAGACGGGAGCGGATGAGGCTCGAAAGGATGGAGCCGCCTCCCTCGACGATCACGGCGTGAAGCCCCATGGAGCCGAGCTCGCCCAGGATGTCCTTCCAGAGGAAACGGCCCGATCGGTCAACGGGAAGCCGTATCACCCGGGCGCCGGTGTCAATGATCTCGGGCCTGCTCCCGGGCTCGCGGCCGGTGAAGATCACGGCCCGCTCGCCCAGGCACCGGGCGGCGGCCGAAACCGCATATCCGGGGTCGATGACGATTCTCACTGGATCCCTGCCCTCCGGCATCCGGCAGGTGAGCAGGGGGTCGTCTTCATTCACCGTCCCGATACCCACGATGATGCCGTCGGCACGGTTTCTCAACTCATGAACGAACGCCCTCGACTCCTCGGAGCTGATCCATTTCGAGTCTCCCGACGGGGCGGCGATCCTTCCGTCCAGGGTCATGGCCGCCTTTGCGATCACGAACGGGCGCTTTTTTTCCATCCACAGGGAATACCACGCGATGAGCTCCGCGGTGTGCCTCCCGGCCGTGCCCACCTCCACCTTGATCCCGTGCTCGCGCAAGGAGCGGATGCCGCGGCCGGCCACTTTCGGGTTGGGATCGATGCTGCCCACCACGACGCGGGCTATGCCCGCCTGCACGATCGCTTCGACACAGGGCGGGGTCCTTCCGTAGTGAGAGCAGGGCTCCAAGGTAACGAAGAGGGTTGCTCCCCGGGCCTCAGGTCCCGCCTGCCTCAGCGCGAAAACCTCGGCGTGGGGCTCGCCCGCTTTGGGATGGAATCCCTCTCCTATGATCCGGGGTCCTTTGACGACGACGGCGCCCACCGGGGGGTTGGGTGCCGTTCTGCCGAGGCCTCTGCGGGCGAGGGTGACGGCCCGCATCATGTACCGGGAATCGCCCTTCATGATCCGTTCTTGTCGAAGCCCTTGATCTCGTCCATGAATTCTCTCACATCCTTGAACTCCCGGTAAACGGATGCGAATCGGACATATGCCACCGGGTCGAGCCGGTGCAGGGCCTCCATGACCTTTTCTCCGATGTACGTGGAGGGAACCTCCCGGTCCCACTTGGTCTGGATGTCGTGAATGATCGAGTCCTTGACCGCCTCGATGTCCTCAATGCTCACGGGCCTCTTTTCGCAGGCGGTGATGATCCCGGCGGTCACCTTGTTGGGGTCGAAGGCCTCTCTTCTCCCGTCCTTCTTGATGACCATGGGCAGCGATTCCTCCACCTTCTCATAGGTGGTGAACCTGTACGAGCAGCGGATGCATTCCCTCCTGCGCCGGATGGAGCTCCCGTCGCGGCTTATCCTCGACTGGATGACCCTGTCTTCAAGCCCGGAGCACCGTGGGCAGCGCATGCATCACCCCAGCCCCTCATAGATAGGGAACTTCTGCGAGAGGGCCTCTACGTCATTTTTCACCCTGTCGATCTCGGCCGGGTCGCCCTTGGAGTCGATGACCCGGGCGATAAGGGAAGCCACCAGCTCCATCTCCCCCTCTTTCATGCCGCGGGTCGTCAGCGCCGGAGTGCCCAGACGGATTCCCGAGGTGACGAACGGGCTCCTGGTCTCGAAGGGGATGGTGTTCTTGTTGACCGTGATCCATGCCTGGTCGAGGAAGGCCTCCGCATCCTTGCCCGTGATGTCTTTGTTCGTGAGATCCACGAGCATGAGGTGGTTGTCGGTGCCGCCGGAAACGAGCGAGAATCCCCGCGAGATGAGCCCCTTGGCCAGCGCCTGGGCGTTTTTGACGATCTGCTCCTGATACTGCTTGAACTCCGGAGTCATGGCCTCCTTGAGCGCCACCGCCTTTGCAGCGATGACATGCATGAGCGGCCCGCCCTGCATGCCGGGGAATACTCTGGAGTTGAGGGCCTTCGCATGCTCCTCCCTGCAGAGGATCATGCCGCCGCGGGGACCGCGCAGGGTCTTGTGGGTGGTGGTGGTGACGAAGTCAGCATAGGGAACCGGGCTCGGGTGGAGGCCGGCCGCTACGAGTCCGGCGATATGGGCCATGTCGACCATGAAGTATGCGCCCACCTCGTCGGCGATCTCGCGGAATATCTTGTATTCGATGACCCGCGGATAGGCGCTTGCGCCCGCGATGATCAGCTTCGGTGTATGCTGCTTCGCAAGCGAGCGCACCTGGTCGTAATCGATGCGGTTGGTGTCTTGCCTGACTCCATAGGGGACCACATTGTAGAACTTGCCCGAGAAGTTCACGGGCGAGCCCATGGAAAGGTGGCCGCCGTGCGGCAGGCTCATGCCGAGATAGGTGTCGCCAGGCTCGAGAATGGTGAAGTAGACCGCCATGTTCGCCTGGGAGCCCGAGTGGGGCTGGACGTTGGCGTGCTCGGCGCCGAAGAGCTTCTTGGCGCGCTCGATGGCAAGATCTTCGGCCACGTCGACATACTCGCATCCGCCGTAGTAGCGCTTCCCGGGATACCCTTCCGCATACTTGTTGGTCAGCACGCTGCCCTGGGCCTCGAGCACCGCCTGCGAGACGATGTTTTCCGATGCGATGAGCTCGAGCTTGTTCCGCTGTCGCTTGAGCTCATCCATGATTGCCCGGTACAGCTCGGGGTCCGTTTTCTTCACATGTTCAAAACTCATATACAGCTCCTATCTCGAGTGATTTCCCCGGCGAGCTTCTCGATCTTCTCCAGCCTGTCCCGGTGTCTTGCCCCGTCGAAGGGCGTGGTGAGCCACACGTCCACGATGTCCTGCGCAACGGCGGGCCCGACCACTCTTCCGCCCAGGATGAGGCAGTTGGAGTCGTTATGGCGGCGGGACATCCGGGCGGTGTAGGCATCGTGGCAGAGCGTACCCCTCACCCCGGGAATCCGGTTGGCGCAGATGGACATTCCGATGCCCGTCCCGCAGATCAGGACGATGCGGTCGCACCTGCCGCAGGCAAGCGCGGACAGGGCCTTGGAGGCGTAATCGGGGTAGTCCACGGACTCCGGGCTGTGAGTCCCAAGGTCCGTGACCTCGCAGCCGTGCGCGGCGAGGGTCTCCTTCACGAGCTCTTTCAGCACCAAACCACCGTGGTCGCTTGCGATTCCGATCTTCATCCCCTGTCCTTTCCCAGGATCAGCGCAACGTTCTGGCCGCCGAAACCGAACGAGTTGTTCAGGCAATAAGAAACCTCCGAGTGCTCGGCCTTGTTCGGGACATAGTGTAGATTGCACTCGGGGTCGGGGTTGTCAAGATTTATCGTAGGCGGGATAACTCCGTGTTTGAGCACGAGAACACAGATGATCGTCTCCAGCCCCGCCGCGCCTCCGATGAGATGGCCGGTCATGGACTTGGTGGAGCTGACGGGCACTTTGAATGCGTGATCCTTGAGCGCTCTCTTGATAGCCAGCGTCTCGACCACGTCATTGAGCGGGGTCGACGTTCCGTGGGCGTTGATGTAACCGATGTCGGTCATCTCGATCCCGGCGTTCTTCACGGCCCGCTCGATGGCATACACCACGGCATCGCCTTCAGGGTCCGGGGCCACCACGTGATGGGCGTCCTGGCTCATGCCCGAGCCTTCGAGCACGGCGAGGATCTCAGCGCCCCGCTCCCTGGCATGGGTGTACTCTTCCAGGACGAGCACCCCTCCTCCTTCGGCCATCACAAACCCGTCCCGGTCGATGCTGAAGGGCCTTGACGCCGCCTCCGGGGCGTCGTTCCTGGTCGAGAGCGCCCTCATGGCCGCAAAGGCGGCCAGAGAAAACGGCGTGAGGCATGCCTCGACGCCTCCCGCCAGCATGCAATCCGCATCGCCCGCCTGGATCAGCCGGGAGGCGAGCGCCAGCGCATGGCCCCCAGTTGCGCACGCAGACGTTATCCCCATACCCGGGCCCTTGGCATTGATGCGTATGGAGCACTCGGCCGAGGCCATATTGGTGATGAACATGGGCACCGTGACCGGGGATACCCTCCGGGCGCCGCGGGCAAGGAATGTCTGGATCTGGCTCTCGATCGTGGCCATTCCGCCGGAGCCTGATCCGATCATCACGCCGATGCGCTGAGGCGGGTAAGAGCTCCGGCTGAGCCGGGCATGATGGTAGGCGTCGAGACCTGCGGTCAATGCCATTTGCGCATACCGGTCCATGTGGCGCAATTCTTTTTGCCCCAGGTACCGGCTCGGATCGAAGCCTTGTGCACGACCGCCGAACGTGACCGGAAGGTCGGAGAATTCCTCGATGGGCACTATGCCCGATTTTCCTTGGATAAGGTTGTCCCAGAGAGTGCCGATGTCGCTTCCGAGGGGAGAAACGACACCGAGGCCCGTGACAGCCACTCTCCTCATGGAAGGATCATAACCTTGAGGTGACGTAATTGATGGCATCCTTTACGAACTTGATCTTCTCAGCCTCATCATCGGGAATCTCGATATTGAATTCCTCTTCAACAGTCATGATGAGCTCGACGAGATCAAGGGAGTCCGCACCCAGATCGTCGGCAAAAGACATCTCCGGGGTGATCTCGGAAACGTCCTTATCCAGCTGCTCAGCGATGAGTTGAATAATACGCTGTGCTACATCAACCATAAGATATACTCCTCCTTCTATCTTTCTATACATACTGACCGAGTCAAGTATAGAGACCGCCATCGACAACGAAGACCTGACCGGTGATGTACGCACTGTGATCGGAACAGAGAAACGCAACGAGCCCGGCCACATCTTCCGGGTTTCCGATCCTTCGCAGCGGAATCTGCTCGACGAGCGAGTCGATATTCAAATCCCTGGTCATATCCGTCTTCACCAGACCCGGCGCCACAGCGTTTACGAGTATACCCTTGGAACCCAACTCTTTTGCAAGGCTCTTCGTGAAAGCGATGAGCCCTGCCTTGGTTGCCGCATATATACTCTGTCCCGGGTTCCCGCCAATGCCTACAATAGATGACACGTTGATGATTCTTCCTCTTTTCTGCTTTAGCATAGTTCGAGAAGCGTGAAAAGAACAGAAAATCGGACCCTTGAGGTTCGTCTTCAGCATGGAATCGACATCTTCGCCTTTTATCCTGAGCAACAGCGCATCTTTCGATATCGCGGCATTGTTCACCAGGATATCGATACGGCCATGGCGCTTCGCTATGTCCTGAAACGCCTTCTTCGCCTGCTCATCATCCGCGACGTCGAATCCGTACGGCTCCGCGCTCCCGCCGGCATCCTGTATGGCGCCGACCACCTCACGGGCTGCTGCGGCATTCTCCAGATACCCCGCCACCACGTGGGCTCCGCATGACGCGAGCGCGGCGGCGATGGACGCCCCGATGCCTCGTGACGCACCGGTGACAACCGCCACCTGCGAATGCAGATCAATGGAAATCATGAGGTAACCACCTCCACTTTCGCGCCCGGCACGATCCTTCGGATCATGGGAGCGAGCACGGACTTCGGCCCGATCTCGACGAAGTGGTCGATACCGAGGCCTGCCGCATATTTCACAGATCTTTCCCACTGTACCGGAGAGACCAGCTGCAGCGCAAGAAGGTCTTTTATTTTTTCCGGCTCGGACTCTTCCTGCGCCGAGGCGTTGAAAACAACCCGGACATCGGGGCCTCTGACGTCGATCTCCTGCAGATACTCCCGCAGCGCCTTCCTTGCCGGCTCCATGAGGGGGCAGTGCGATGCCACGGACACGTTCAGGGGCACCACCCTTCTGGCGCCTCCCTCCTTCAGCACTCGGGACGCACCTTCCACAGCAGATGCGCGGCCGGCTATCACCACCTGGTCTTTCGTGTTGATATTGGCGATCCACACGTCGGCCAGGGGCTCTATCAGCGCGGCGACGTCCGCCGCCGGCATTCCCAGCACGGCAGCCATCGAGCCGCTGCCCGGCGCCATCGCATCCTGCATGGCACGGGCCCTTTTCTCCACCAGCCGATAGCACTCCGGTACGGAAAGGGCTCCTGAGACCGCGAGCGCCATGTATTCCCCCAGGCTGTGCCCCATGGCGATTTCCGGCCTGTCCAGACCGGATCTCATCCACAGCGAGGCGGTCACGGCGAAGACCGCTTTCTGCGCATTCGCCGTCTGGGTGAGCACGTCCTCGGGGCCTTTCGCCATAAGGTCGATCAGCGGGCCGTCACCGGTCCACTGGAGATCGAGACCCGCCGACATGCCCGGAAACTGGGTGCCCTGACCTGGGAATATCAGGCAATACGGCATTGCGGACGTCTATTCGGCCTCCGCTACCTTGATGACCTCTTTGCCCTTGTAGTAGCCGCAGTTCTTGCAGATCCTGTGGGGCGGTTTGGGCTCCTGGCAGTTGGGGCAGTAGGATGCCGCCGGCTCGCTGAGCGCGTCGTGGGATCTGCGCTTATCCCTTCTCGAACTGGAATGTCTCCTCTTTGGAACAGGCATCTCGTTACTCCTTCCTGATCTTTTCTTTGAGCTCTGCCAACGCATGCAGCCTGGGATCCACCGGCTTTTTCTCGCAGCGGCACTCTTCTTTGTTGAGATTAGCCCCACAGCCCGGGCAGAGGCCTTTGCATCGCTCGTCGCAGATAAACCTCAAGGGAAGCGCCAGGACCAGCTCGGATGCGATGTAATCGCCCAAACGGATGCTCTTCCGATAATATCCTGTTTCGCTGCTTACCCTCTCCTCCTCGAGGTTTTTTGACATCTCCGGAGATGCAGGCATGTAGTCGGTTTCGAGGTGAAGATCCACGGAATGAGTCATGGTTTCCAGACAACGGACACAGAACGTCTCGATCTCGCCGCTCACATCGACGCTGACATGGACGTCTTGAGAGTCCTTCTCCCGCTGCACCACGTAGTGGATGGCAAACGGCTCCTTCACCCTGAGATCCTTGTTGCGAAAGACCTCGTCGAGGGCTTCGGGCAGGGCGAGCACGTCGTTTTCCATCCCCGCCTCACCGATAACCTCGGGGTTGATCTGGATGTCTTCTATCCTCTTGAGCTTTTCCACAATAGCCTTTGCTACTATTTCATACTCATGATTTTGTCAAGCAGACATGGAGCGAAACCCGAGTGTAAGCAAAAAAGAAAACGGGCTCTTTTTACGGATCATTCCATATTTCATTCAGGATCTCTTCTGATGCTTGATGCGCGGTACGCCATTTTCTCTTCCCGCGCACGGTCTGTATCCCCCGGAGATAACCCGGTCCCGGCGGCCGCGTGGAGTATTGACATATCGCGCATGCCCGTATAGGGATACGGCATATGACCAGCGGAATAACAACATGGATTGACGGGGAATTTATTGACTGCGCCCAGGCAACGGTCCCGCTTCTTTCGCACAGCTTCAGCAGGGGTTCCGCCGTATTCGAGGTGATGGCCGTCACCTCAACTGTAACAGGCCCGGCTTTCTTCTGCCTCGAGGAACATGTCGATCGGTTTCTCTTCAGCGCCGGCCAGACCTACATGAAGGTCCCCTTCCCCCGGGAAACCATTCGTGATGCGCTCATGGAGCTGGCGCGGATCAATTCCGTCACCTCCGGCCTGGCGAAATTTTTCGCTTACTATCCGGACATCGAGTTCGGCACGACTCCTTCCGGCGGGGTCTCGGTGGCTGTCTTCTGCTTCAACTACTCGAGCTGCGGCATCAGGAAACCTGAGGAGAATGACAGTGTGTCGGTGGGAATCTCGCCCTATCGGAAGCTTCATCCCCAGACGACCACCGTGCACGCCAAAGTGGTGGGGAACTACGTGAACGGCTACCTGGCGCGCATGGAGAGCAGGAGCAGGGGCTTCGACGAAGCCCTGATGCTGGATACCGGCGGTTTCATTGCGGAAGGGCCCTCTGCCAACATTTTTCTCATCAGGGGCGAAACCGTGGAGACCCCCACGGAGGAAAACGTTCTGCCCGGCATCACCAGGAAGGTAATCCTGGAGGTTCTGGACGACATGGGCTACCCGGAGAAGCAGGTTCACATCCGTCCCGGAGACCTCCAGAGATACGAGGAGGCGTTCTTCTCGGGCACCACAAACCCAGTCCTGCCTATCCGCTGCATCGAGCGGAAGGATTTCATCTGCCCCGGACCCCTGACCAGGGAGGTCCGGAGGAAGATGGAAGAGGTGCTGAAAGGCGCGGTCCCCCGATACGAAAAGTATCTGACGCGCATACCCCGGGGCTAGACGCGGTCCCCGGCACTCGAGCGCGGCGCGGAGCCTTCGTTTTTTAAGGCTATTGTCTCTTGACAACCCACGCTAATCATCATAGATACTGTGTTCGTTCCTCGGTAGCTCAATCGGCAGAGCGGGTGGCTGTTAACCACTAGGTTGGGGGTTCAAGTCCCTCCCGAGGAGCCAATCTCTCAATTCCGGCAGCCGCCTTTTCCATTCGTCCTTGCCGGCGCTTATGCCCCTGAGAAAATATGCCTTTCCCGGTCCGATCTTCATAGAAGTTATGCATAATGCTTCACCTCGATGCAATGACTCATAGTACCTATGGTTCCAAGACCATAGGTATGGCGGCAAGACCCTTCCCGGCAGGCATGATTCTGCGGCGTTCGTGCCCTGGAGAAAATCGCTGTCAAACATATTCGTCGTTATTACAGCATCTTATAACAGGCTGTACACCGCAGACCTCTTGGCATGGAAATAGCTATATCCCTCTATTAGAAAAACGGGAAAATCAGAAAGGAGAAGGCTATGGAGGCTGCAAAGAAAATCATTTACGAATGCGCATGCGGCACCATATCGGATCTGTCGTGTGACGGATGCGGTGCGCCTGTGTGCGGTTCCTGCGGCACCAGGCAGGTCAGCTCCTTTGATCCGCTCAACGTCGAGGTCAGGCACTATTGCCTGCATTGCAGCCAGGATGCCGGAAAAAATGTATGGGGAAATCTGTACTGGAAGGAGCTCGTTTCCCTGTATTCGTAACATTGATACAGGAAGTGAACAGAACAATATCTCGCTAAGAGTAGCTGGTACCTGGAAGGGAGCCCGTCATCCATCACGAACTTCACCGAGAGGGCTCCCTTCATTTTCGCCCATGACAGCATGTGAGCGGTATGCGTTTTCAGAAAAGATTTCCGGCCGCCGCATAAACTCCGCCGCACACGGCATCCGCTTTGCCTGTCCCGCCTTTGAGGCGGACAGGGCGGTAGGGAAAATTATTTATCAATGCCCCGCCCTGTTACCGATACTGTGTTGAAATGGATACCGTGTTCAGATTAGAAGACATAACGTTTCCCCTTCTGATGAAGGACACTATTGATACGCTCTTTACCGGGATCATCTTTGTTTCCTCCGAAAACTGGAAAAAAGGCCTTATCTTCAAGGACGGCATCCTCTGCGCCATACAGTCGAACAGGATCGAAGAGCTTCTCGGGCGTGTCCTGGTAGACATGGGATACATCACGGAGGGGGAGAACGAAGAATCGCTCGCACGGTCCCGCCTCGAGCGCAGAAAACAGGGGGTTATCCTGCTCGAGATGGACAAGGTGACTCCGAAAATGATCACCGAAGCGCTGAGGCGTCAATTCGAGAAGCGGTTTTTCGACATCTTTTCCTGGGAAACCGGAACGGTCCGGCGGGTTGCTAAGACGTCCATCGAAAAACCCCCTGACATAACGAAAAACGAATTCCACCGGCTCGTGAGGAAAGGGATCATGAACTACGTGCCCTTTTCCACGGTCATATCTGCCCTGAGCCCACACGCCGATACAGTTCCCAAAAGGCTGACCGAGAGCGTGCCCGCCGACATGGGCATCGACATGGACAGCTTCGACCGGCTCAGGGTATCCGAGATGCTTCTTCTGGGGCAGGATCCCGCCCGTGCGCTGCTGGCCTTTTACTGCACCGGGCTGGCATCCTTCGAAGAGAGCAAGCACAAGGCCATCATCGATCACTTGAGAACGATGCTGCGGAAGATCAAGGATCAGAACCCCTTTCAGACCCTTGGTGTGGATGAGAGCATTTCAGAGGGCGGCCTCAAACGGGCATACATCAAGCTGGTGAAACAGAATCACCCCGACACCTACGCATATGCAGACGACCCGGAAGTCAGGCGTCTTGCGAACGATGTTTTCACCGAAATCCAGAATGCCTACACCACGGTGTTGCGGCTCAGGGAAGGCAAACCGCCGGAAGAAAAGAAGGAGATAGACCAGGCGCTTCAGGCCGAGATCCTCTACAGCCAGGGACTTGAGGCCATGAAGGAAAAAGATTACAGCAAGACCCTGGACCGCTTCAGGCTCTGTGTTACCATGATGCCGGATGAGAGGGTGTTCATGGAAGCGTATGTGAAGGCCCTTTTTCTCAGGTGGCAGAACACTGGCAAGGGGAGCAGCATCGAGATCAAGGCGGCCATACGGGAGGGGACGAGAAAGTTCCCCTCATCGGACACTTTGCATGTGATTCTCGGGTGGGTGCTGAAGAAAGAGGGATCCAAGAAGGCCCCGGACGCCTTCCGCAGAGCCCTGCAGATCAACCCGCAGAATACTGACGCTCAGCGCGAGCTGAGGCTCTACACCATTCGATCCGGCAAGTGACGCCGCACCCCTTCTGAGAAGACCGGATCTTCGGAAAGTCCTGAATCTGTTTCGGAACGGGAAATCCCGCCGGCACCGTCTCCGTTCGACACCGCCCAAGACCTGTACGGTGCTTCCGGAGCGAGGCCCGATCAGGCATCATCCTCTTCCAGAAGCCTCCTTACCCGGGGAGGAAGGTAGAGGTGATCCCTGTTCACCTGGGATATGGCATCGAGGATGAGGCGGTTTCGCTCGTGGAAGGGCGCCTGCGCATCATAGACGACCACGAGCCTTTCCTGGAGCCTGCAGACTCCGCCCTTGCGGTTGATGCGGTCCTCTATGACCTCGATGCCCGCATTGACGGCCGTCTCGTAGAGGAGGCCGAAGAGCTCCCGGTGATTTCCGATATTCCTGTCTTCAGCGCTCATATTCTTCCGAAATCATCCTCGATCCTGACAATGTCGTCCTCGCCGAAATAATCGCCCTGCTGGACCTCGATGAAAATCAGGTCCTCCGAGCCGATGTTCTCGATCCGGTGGGAGGCTCCGTGCGGGATATCCACAGTCCCGGACGGTCCGACCTTCGCCGTCTCGTCGCCGACGGTCGCCAGGGCGCGCCCGGAGATGACGATCCAGTGCTCTTTTCTCCTGCCGTGGTACTGGAGGCTCAGCCGCTTTCCCGGCAGCACGGTGATGCGCTTCACCTTGTGGTCATCCCGGTCCTCTGAAAGGATCTCATAGTTTCCCCACGGGCGATGCTCCTTTGATTTCCCCATTGCCAGAACCCGTGAATACACGTCAAGATAGTAGCGCACCCTGTCTCCGTCGAACGGGCCGAGGCCCGGGACTTTTCTGAGACCCGGAAGCTCCCGGGCTTCTTCGGACACAAAGAAGCATCTGCCGGGCACGGCCCGGTATACGGCCGCCTCATCTTCGGTGAGCGTCGCTGGGACGGACCAGACAACGGGGACAGGGGACAGGGGAGCGAGCAGGAGCCCGAAACAGCCGCAGAGGTTGTGCACGATGTCGCAGCCTGCAGCCCGGTTCAGGAACGAACCGGCTTGCTCGAGAGCACGGGCTCTCGAAAGGACAGGAGACACTACGTGTATATCCACCCCGATCCCTGCAGACGTGAGTCCTTCGACGAGATCGTTGTGGAGAGAGGTTTCCTCCAGAAGAATACCGACTTGCATGCCCATTGTCCCTCACAGCCCTGTCATACAGAATATCTTCGCCTGGCAGGTATGGCAAGAAAAAAGAGGAGGCTGTGCAGCCTCCTCTTTTTTCGGATGATTCAGGGGTTTCGTACCTCAGTCTTCGATCAGTTTGCAGCCTCCTGATCGTTTTCATTCCCGGCCTTGTCCGTTTTCTGGTCGAGGCCGGCCGCCTTGGCAACAAGCTGTGCGATATCGATTGCCTGGAGTTTCTCTGAGAGCTCGAGCTCCTTGATGCCGTCGGAGAGCATGGTATAGCAGAACGGGCATGCCGTGCACACGGTCTTCGCACCCGAAGCCTCAACCTCTTTCGTGCGCTTCTGGTTGATCCTCGTGCCCAGGTCTTCCTCCATCCACATTCTGCCGCCGCCTGCTCCGCAGCAGAAGCTCTTCGCATGGTGGCTCTTCATTTCCACCAGACTGCCCGAGTTCAGGGCCTTCAGGATGTCTCTCGGCTGATCGTAGATCTTGTTGTATCTGCCCAAGTAGCAGGAATCATGGTAGGTGATAACGCCCAGGTTCTCGATAGGCTGCTTCAAAGTGATCTTGCCCTGCTTGATGAGCTTGTCGAGGATCTCGGTGTAGTGGAACACTTGGAAGTTGCCGCCGAGCTCCTTGTAATCGTTCTTCAGGACTGTGTATCCGTGGGGGCACATGGTGATGATCTTGCTGACGTTGTATGCCTTGAAGGTCTCGATATTGGCCATGGCAAGGGCCTGATAGACATACTCGTTCCCGATCTTCTTGGCTGAATCGCCGCAGCATCCCTCCTCGGTGCCCAGGATGGCGAAATCGAGCCCGGCCGCCTTGAAAATCTTCACCAGGGCGACGGCGACCTTCTTGTTCAGGTCGTCGAACGCACCCGCGCAGCCCACATAGAAGAGATACTCGGCCTCGCCTTTCTCGGAGAGCAGAGGAACATCGAGCCCCTTGGCCCAGTCGGCCCTGACGTGAGCGCCGATGCTCCACGGGTTGGAGTTGTTCTCCATGCCCTTGAAGACATCCAAGACCTCTGCCGGGAAGTCGGATTCCATCATGACGAGATAGCGCCTGAGATCGATCAGCTTCGGGAACTGGAGTATATAGGCGGGGCAGGCTTCCACGCATGCCATACAGGTCGTGCATGCCCAGATGGTATCCTTTTCGATGGTGTCGCCGATCAATGCCGGACCGGTGTACTCCTCATCGGGGAGGATGTGATAATTGCCATCCGCGTCAAGGGCGAACTTCGCCTTCTTTTCCATATACGTGCGGATGTTCTGGATCACGTCCCTGGGAAGCAGAGGCTTGTCTGTGTTGAACGCTGGGCATACCTCCACGCACCGCCCGCAGCGCATGCAGGCCTCGCTGTCGAACAGGTCTTTCCAGGAGTATTCCTCGAGCTTGTGGATGCCGAACGTCTCGGCGTTTTCGAACATCTCGGGCGGCATCGCTTTGATGGGCGGCTGAGGGGTGTCGGGGCGCAGGAAGATGTTCACCGGCGTCATGACGATATGAAGCAGCTTGGAGTACGCGATGAAAACGATGAAGCCCAGAGCGCCGAGCACATGGGTCCACCAGAGAACCACATGGGTGTCTCTCAGCGCATCCATGCTCATGCCGGAGAACAGGAATGCCACGGTCCTTCCCACCGGCGAGAACCAGATGTACGGGTTCATGGGGCTGGCCGGGTCGGTCTCGGTGGCCTGGATCCTCAGGGCCTCGACCACGAATCCGGTCACCAGAATGGCGAGGATGAACCAGAGGATGACCTTGTCTTCGCCTTTTTCATCCAGCCATTTCGGCTTCATGAAATACCGCCTGGCCATTGCCATGAGTATGCCCACAATGGCCACGAGCCCGAATACATCGGCAAACAGGGACAGGCCGAGATAGAAGCCGCCCTGCATGAACCACACGTGCCAGATGGGCCAGATCACGTCGGCCTGGAGAAAGACGATCGCTGTGGTGATGGCCAGTGCGATGAACCCCCAGAAAATGAAAAAGTGGAACACACCCTGGTAGGGCTCTCTCAGGATCTTCCGGTGCCCGAAGACGTCCACCACCATGTACATGAAGCGGTCCCACGCGTTATTGACCCTCTCGACGTCGGGCCCCTGAGCACTGGTGACCGCCTTCATGCGGGTAAAGAAACCGCTCCTCGCAAGACCGTGGAAGAACAGAAGAAACGCTATGACAACAAGCACATAGAGGAGAACCTGTTCTGTAGGAAATCCAGGTCCCAAGATGTTCCAAAAAACCTCTCTTGAAATTTCTGCTCCTGATCCGTGCATTGCACTCCCCCCTGAATCTTGTATGCTGTGGGATGGGGATTCCCCATCCCACAGGTCTTACTTCCTAGCCTTTTACCTTCTTGATCTCGTCGATCAATGCCGGGACAACGTTGAAGAGATCATCGACGACGCCGTAGTCGGCCTTCTGGAAGATGGGGGCCTCAGCGTCCTTGTTGATGGCAACGATGACCTTGGAGGTTCCCATGCCGGCCAGATGCTGGATGGCTCCGGAGATGCCGCACGCGATGTAGAGGTTCGGGCTGACCGTCTTGCCGGTCTGGCCCACCTGATAGGAGTGCTCTCTCCAACCCGCGTCGACCGCGGCCCTGGATGCGCCGGTCGTTGCTGTCGGGCCGAACAGTTTGGCCAGATCTTCGAGCATCTTGAAGTTCTCGGGGCCTTTCATGCCGCGGCCGCCGGATACGATGATCTCCGCCTCGGTCTGGTCGGGCTCGTCGGTCTGGGCGACTTCGATGCTCTTCACGACCGCCTTGATCTTGGAAGTGTCAAGGCTGACCGCAACCTTCTCGACCGCACCGGCGCCCGCAGTCTCCTTCACGGCGAAAGAGTTGGGCCTCACCGCTATGATCTGCGGATTTGCCAGCGCTTCGACCATGGCATACGCCTTGCCGGCATACATAGGCCTCTTGGCAACGATCTTGTCGCCTTCCTTCTTGAGATCCACACAGTCGGAAATGGCGCCGACATTGAGCCGTGCCGCTATAGCGGGAATGAGATCCTTCCCCTGTGCGGTTGCGCTTGCGAGAATGACTGTCGGGCTCACTGTGTCCGCCACCTGCTTGAATGCCTGCACATACGCCTCGGTCACGTAGTTCTCGTACTCAGGGCCGTCAACCACGTATATCTTATCCGCACCATATTTTGCAAGCTGAGAGGCGAGTCCTTCCGCACCCTTGCCGATCAGGCATACGGCAACATCGCCGCCCAGTTCCTTAGCCTTGCTCGTCACCTCAAAAGAGCCTTTCTTGATCTCGCCCTTCTGGACTTCCGCATAAATGAGTGTACCTGCCATGTTCGTATCCCCCTTTATCAAACGATCTTCACTTCTTCATGAAGGATTCTCGCGAGCTCTTTGGCCTTCGCAGCCGCATCGTCGCCCGTAATCACCTTTCCTGCCTGGCGTGCCGGCGGCAGGGACATCTCTTTGATAGCGGTCTTGGGGCCTTCGCTTACGCCGAGATCCGCAGCCTTTTTCACATCGACGGGCTTCTTCTTTGCCTTCATGATGCCGGGAAGGGACGCATACCGGGGTTCGTTGAGCCCTTTCTGAGCCGAGAACACCGCCGGGAGAGGGACCTCCACCACAGCCTGGCCGCCCTCGATTTCTCTTGTCACGGTCGCCTTGCTCTTGTCGGCGGCGACTTCGAACTTGATCACCATGGTAACGACGGGAATTCCGAGCATCTCAGCCAGCATAGCGGGGACCTGAGCCGCGTCGTCGTCGATGGCCTGCTTGCCCACGAAGATGGCGTCATACTGCATGCCCTTGATGGCTGCTGCCAGCGCTGCTGCGGTGGCGTACGGGTCCGCCTTGTCGTAGTAGGCTGCGTCGTTGATGTGAACGGCGGTATCGGCACCCATGGCAAGACCGGTCCGGACCGCCTCGATCGCCCTGTCCGGTCCGAGAGAAACGATGGTAACGTTCCCCGCCTTCATCTTCTCTTTCTGCCGAAGCGCTTCTTCAACGGCGAACTCATCGTACGGATTCATAACCCACTTGATTCCTTCCGTTACAATACCTGCACCCTGAACTTTGATCAGAGTTTCCGTGTCAGGTACCTGCTTGATACATACGACGGTATTCACATGATCCTCCTTCCTACATATTTATTAGCCTTTTATAAGCCTTGAGGCCTGTTTCTCATATCATTCCGCCGGCTTGCGGCAAACAGCCTTACGCCGGGCCCTGTACGGGCGGGATCACCTGTCCCTGAAGTCGGGCTTGCGCTTGGTCAGGAAGGCGTCCAGTCCTTCCTTCGCATCCTGCGAGACGGCGACCCGCGCGAAGTTCTCGGCCTCGATGAGCAGCCCTTCCTCGAAAGACACTTCAAGCCCGCCCATGACCGCATCCATGGCGGCGCTCACAGCAACCCTGCTCCTTGACGCAATAGTCCGAGCGAGGGCCTTTGCCTCCTCCATCAGCCGATCGTGGGGCACGACCCTGTTTACCAGCCCCATCTCCCACGCCTCTTTTGCGCTGTAGTGCGCTCCGCTCAAGATCATCTCCAGCCCCTTGGCCTTACCGACGATCCGGGGAAGCCGCTGGGTGCCGGCAAAGCCCGGAATTAGCCCCAGAGTGATCTCGGGCAGACCGAGCCTGGCCTTTTCGGAAGCGATCCTCATGTGGCAGGACATGGCGAGCTCGAGGCCTCCCCCGAGGCAGAACCCGTTGATCACCGCGATAATGGGTTTGTCCGCCTCCTCGATGGTGTTCGTCATGCGGTATCCCCGGTGTGCGAGCTCGATCCCGTCGTCGAGGGTTTTGAACCGCTTCAGCTCCTCGATGTCAGCGCCGGCGACGAACGCCCTGCCCTTGCCGGTGAGAAGGATGACGCGAACCCTGGGGTCGGCGACCGCCTGGAGGACGTTCCTCGTGATGTCCGACTTGGTCTTACGGCCCAGCGTGTTCATGGGAGGGTTGTCGATCGTCATGACGGCAACACCGTCGGCATCCACGTCGTAGCTGCAGTTTTCGAACGCGCTGTCGCCCTTGACGAGGTCCTCCATTATCGAAGGAGCGGTGAACCGGTCAGGGCCGTATTCGCATGCAAGGGAGCACAGGAGGTCGTTCACCGCTTCCCAGCCCACGTTCTCTGCATAGTGCAGCGGGCCCCATGCGACCTTGGTAGGGAAGTTCGTGCCGTACACCATCCCGGTATCGATGTCGTTGGCCGAGGCGAGGCCTTCCGCGAGAATCCACAGGGCCTCCCTGATCTGTACGGCCATGAGTCTCTCGGGGGAGAAGGCGAGATCGCTCGGCAGGTTCTCCTTCCGCCAGTCCTTGATGAATTTCTCCACCTCTTTCGAAGGCTTCTTCTCGCCGGATGAATAATCGAAGAAGCCCTTGCCCGTCTTCTGCCCGAACATTTTCTTGTCCACGAGATGCTTCAGCAGTTTCGGAACGGGAGCGCGCGATCCGTAGGCCTCCTCGAGGGTGCCGGATGCATGAAGGCCCACGTCGAGGCCTACCATGTCCCACAGAGTGAAGGGGCCCATGGGCATGCCGAATTCGACCATCGCCTCATCGATCTCCTCCATGGTGCCCTCGCCGTCCAGGAGTGCCAGCACCGCCTCGTTCATGTAGGGGATGAGCACTCGGTTCACTGCAAAGCCGGGGCCGTTCTTTACCTTGATAGGCACCTTGTCGATGACCAGGGAGAACTCCATCATGGTATCGACAATGTTCTTGGACGTGTTTTCGTCATAAATGACTTCCACAAGCTTCATCACGTGGGCGGGGTTGAAGAAATGCAACCCCACGAAGCGGGACCTGTCTTTGAGCTTGGCCGAGATCTCGGTGAGCGAGAGGGTGGATGTGTTCGATGCGAGTATGGTGCGCTCGGGGCAGAGCTTTTCCAGCTCCGCGAATACGTCCTGCTTGAGCTTCATGATCTCCGGGACCGCCTCGATGACGAGATCGACCTCGCTCATGTATTTCTTTTCATACTTCACCGAGCCCGAAAGCAGGCCCTGCATGTCCTTTGCTCTCTTCTGATCGAGCTTCCCCTTCTTTACCAGCTTGTCGTAGATGTCCTGGGAATGCTGCAGCGCCTTGTCGATGAACTTCTGCTCAATGTCTTTGATGAAGCACTCGATACCGACGCTCGAGAGGAGATGCGCTATGCTTCCCCCCATGGCGCCGCCGCCGATCACGGCGGCCTTTTTTATCTGCATCATACTAAACCTCCTTGAACACCCTCTCCTCGATTACCTTTTCACCAGGCCGTTGATAAAAGAATTGCCGACCATGGTTGCGACTTCATGCACATCGAACCGCTTCCGCCTCGCGGTCACGAGGTATGTCGACAGCTCGTCGAGAGACCCGAAGATCACCCTTGCGAATATGTCGGGTTTGACATCGAGCCTGAAAATTCCCTGTTCCTGCCCCTGGGCTATTATATCCGCTATGATGTTCAGATACGCAAGAAAATGCTTGTTCTTGTACTCCCTCATGAACTTGTTCGACTGTCTGAGCTCCACCTGAATGACCTCGGCGAGCGCTCTGTCCGACTCCACCATGTTCAGATGGTTGTCGCAGAATACGATCAGCTTCTCCCGAGGATCTTCTATGTTCTCGATCTTCGACTTTACCGTTATGATGATCCTGTTGAGCTCCTCCTCGAACAGGGAGATAAGGATGTCGTCTTTGTTCTTGAAGTAGAGATATATGGTGCCGTCCGCTACATGCGCCTCTCGTGCTATCTCCGATACTTTGGAATTATAGAACCCTTCCATTGCAAACACGTGCTTGGCGGCGTTCAGTATCATCCGATATTTCTCTTCACCTCTCATTTGTTTCCTTCCTTAAAATTAAAATAATCAATACTATTCCGCTGAAATATTCTGTGAAACATCTGAGGGGAGGTCCGGGCCCGCCCGGAGCCTCCCCTTTGGTGCAATACTGCCTAACCTATCTTTTTCCTGTTGGAGACGAGTTCATCCACGACTGAGGGGTCGGCAAGCGTGGAGGTGTCGCCGAAATCAGAGAAATCGCTTGCAGCAACCTTTTTGAGCACGCGACGCATGATCTTGCCCGAACGGGTCTTGGGAAGAGCGTCCGCCCACTGGATGATATCGGGAGTCGCGATGGGGCCGATCTCCTTTCTCACGTGAGCGATGAGCGCCTTGCGGAGCTCCTCGGTCTTCTCCACGCCGGTGTTCAGGGTGACGTATGCGAAGATGCCCTGGCCCTTGATGTCGTGCGGGAAGCCCACGACCGCTGCCTCGGCCACATCGGGATGGGAGACGAGCGCGCTCTCCACCTCTGCGGTGCCCATGCGGTGGCCGGATACGTTGATGACGTCGTCGACCCTGCCGGTGATCTTGTAGTAGCCGAGATCGTCGCGCTCAGCGCCGTCACCGGTGAAATAATTGCCCGGGAACTGTACGAAGTAGGTCTCTTTGAACCTGGCTGGATCGCCCCATACGCCCCTCATGATTCCGGGCCACGGCCTCTTTATGCAGAGGTTGCCCCTTCCGACACCCTGGATCTCCTTGCCGTCGTCATCCACCAGGCAGGGCTCGACGCCGAAGAACGGAACCGTGGCCTTTGCCGGTTTGATATCGATCGCGCCGGGAAGCGGGGTGATGAGGATGCCGCCCGTCTCGGTCTGCCACCAGGTGTCGACGATGGTGCACTCGCCGCGGCCGATGAGATCATAGTACCATCTCCATGCCTCGGGGTTGAGCGGCTCGCCCACGGAGCCCAGCACTCTGATGGAGGAGATGTCGTGCTGCTTGACCCAGGAATCGCCCTCTTTCGCAATGGCGCGGATGGCGGTGGGTGCAGTGTAGAAGATGTCGATGTTGTACTTCTCGACAACGGCCCAGAAACGGCCATAGTCAGGATAGCTCGGCACGCCCTCGAACATGATGCTGGTGTTGCCGTTGGCAAGCGGCCCATAGACGATGTAGCTGTGGCCGGTGACCCACCCGATGTCTGCGGTGCACCAGTACATGTCCTCAGGATGGCAGTCGAACACGAGCTGCTGGGTCATGGCCGCATAGAGCAGGTAGCCGCCGGTGGTGTGCATCACGCCCTTGGGCTTTCCGGTGGAGCCGGAGGTGTAGAGAATGAACAGGGGATCTTCCGCATCCATCTGCTCGGGCTCGCAGTACACGGGCGCCTTGGCCATGAGCTCTTCGTACCAGAGGTCCCTTCCCTCTTTCCAGTTCACCTTGGTGCCGGTCCTCTTGACCACGATCTGCTTCTCGATGCTGGGCGTTTCCTCGAGGGCCTTGTCCGCATTGTCCTTCTGAGGAACTGCCTTTGATCCCCGGTAGGTGCCGTCGCAGGTGATGATGACCTTTGCGCCGCAGTCGTTCACCCTGTCTCTGAGCGCCTCGGCCGAGAAACCGCCGAACACGATGGAATGGATCGCGCCGATCCTGGTGCAGGCCAGCATGGTGATGGCCAACTCGGGGATCATGGGCAGGAAGATGGAAACCCGATCGCCCTTCTTCACGCCCAGACTCTTGAGCACGTTGGCGGCCTTGTTGACCTCACGATAGAGGTCCTGATAGCTGAATGTCTTGTTCTCGGACGGATCGTTGCCCTCCCAGATGATGGCAGCCTTGGTCTTTTTGCCGCTTTTGACGTGGCGGTCGAGACAGTTGTAGCTCACGTTGAGCTTGCCGCCTTCGAAGAACTTGACATAGATGTTGTCCTTGAAGGAGTAGTCCATCACCTTGTCCCACTTCTTGAACCAGTCAAGCCTCTCGGCCTGCTTTGCCCAGAAAGCCTCGGGATTCTCGATGGACTCCTTGTACATCTTTTCGTACTCGGCTTTGCTCTTGATAAAAGATTTCTCCCTTACCTTTGGAGGAACCGGGAATAACTGTTCCCCAAAATCCTTGGTCTCCTCAGCCATGTAACGCCTCCTTAAGAATATAATTTGCTTTGTATATGCACAATATATCCAAAGAGGCAGACAAGGTCAAGGAAAAATGAATGGTCATTCAGAAACGGGCTGGGGGCTTCACATCCTCCCTCTTGTACCTGGGTGCCACTGTGCTATAATGGTTTTTCAATGAAATTACCAGTCGGGGAGTCATAATGAAAAAATCATCTGCATGTCTGGTCTTACTATTGTCGCTGCTCATCGCTTCAGGAACGGCCCATGCCTTCACGGTCGTGGTGGAAATGACGGGTGCCGAGGATTTTGTGGGGCTCAAGGAGGGCATCCAAAAAACCATTACCGCCCGGTGTCTCGCGAACAACGTGGCCGGACAAGCCGGTGAAACGCTCTCCGTTTCCCTTGTTCAGCTCGGAGAGACCATATCCTTCGACGCCGTGCTCGATTCGAAGCCTCCCCGCGCGTTTCACCGGGACGTAGGTTCCAGAGGCGAGATCTCCGGGGTGATCGATCAGATGATCGGCGAGATATTCACCGTTGCAGCGAGTGCTCCGCCGGCCTGGTCCGGGGCGCCGTCAGCCGCGCCCGCCGAGGATGCTCTGATCGAAATTCCGGCCCCCCCGGCAGCCGAATCCGGGATAGAGCTCCCCTTTGTCGCGACGTCCATGGCCGCCCTTGGAGGCACCCTCTATGTCAGCGACGAGAAGACGCTCTACCGCATGGAGGGAAACGACGCAGTCCCCTGCTGGAGCCCTCCCGGGACCGCCAGGATATACCGGCTCTATCCCTACCGGGATTCACTGCTCGCAGTTACCAACCGCCGGGATTCGTTCATTACCTATCAGATCCGGGATTCAAAGGCCGTCCAGAGCTGGGAACGCTGCGTCGTCCCTCTCGGCGGCACCCTGGTGATGTCGCGGCTTCTGACTGACTCTGTGCTACCAGACGGGGCCAACTACTGGGAAGAGCCGGCAGCCGTAAGCGGTGAGGGTTATGCATTCCCGCAGGGATTCGACTTTGTTTCGGCGTGGACCGCGGACATTTACCCGGGACAGGAAGGCTCCGAGCTGGTGGCGTTCGACAAGATGGGCCGCATCACCATCCTGAACGGGAGCGACCGGCTCTGGGTATCGGACACCAAGGTGGCGTCGCTTCCGCTGTATTTCGAAAACAGGACAGGCACCGTCAAGATGGAGAAAAAGGACAGGCCGGACTCACGGTATTATCTGATGCCGAGGATGCTCGAATACCGGGGCGGCATCATCACCATCGCGAACGACCAAGGGCTCATGAGGTTCCTGAGAAACGTCAAGTTGTACAACTCGTCAAGAATCCTCGCCTTCTCCCCGGACAAGACAGGATTCAGCGAGAGGGACCTGGCGGTTGTCCGGAAGCATTACTGCGCAGATATCGCCCTTGATCGAGACGATCTCATCATACTGATAGTGAAGAAGTCGACAAGCCTGATACGGCGTATCGGCCTGTAGAAAGCCTAGAGAGGGAAAAGGCCTTTTTTCTTCTTTCCCTTCTCTTCGGGCTTGTTCTCTTTGTCGAGCTCTTCTTCGAGCTCCTTGTTCTTCACGTTCAGGTCTCTGCTGAAGTCAGGGCAGTGAAGGCCGGCGCCCTTTTTGAACTTCTTTTTGCAGTCCTCTCTCCAGGCACATATTGGGCATAAGCTTCTATCCATTGTCATATTCCTTTTCATAGAGTACGGGCCGGACAATGTCAAGGATAACCAAGCGCTTATCCGGCATACCCGGCATCGCCACTGACAGCGTCCCGAATCCGGGTTCCCCTGCCCTCAGATGCGCAGGACATCCTCCAGCTTCGACAGATATCTCTGCGTCACGCCTCTCTGCTCTTCGACCAGTGCCCGGGCCTTAGCGGCCATGACACGGTATTTCTCCGGGTATGCCAAGATGTCGGCGACGGCGCCTGCCAGAGAGGACGAATCGCGGACCGTGACGGTATGCCCATCCACGAGTTCCAGGGCCCAGACGAAGTTGCTCATGTGAGGTCCGTGGATCGTGGGCACCCCCCAGGCGATCGGCTCGAGAACATTCTGTCCGCCCAGGTCCACCAGCGACCCGCCCACAAATGCCGCATCCGATGCGCCGTAGAGATCGAAAAGCTCGCCCATGGTATCGACGATCACCAGATCGACGTCTGCTTCCATCCCGCTCCTGAGACACCACCTCAAGTTCGCTTCTTTCACCAGCTCGGACAGGCGGCCGATCTGCCGGGGATGCCTCGGTGCGATGACGGTAAAGAGGCCGGGGACCCTCGACGCGACCGACTTGACCGCATCGACCACCATTTCTTCCTCGCCCTCTCGAACGCTTCCTGCGATAAAGACCGGCCTGTCGCCCGCACCCAGGCTGCCCCTCAGCCTTTCTCGAGCGGAGCGGTCCGTGCTGACGAGCATGTCGATCTTGAGGTTCCCCACGGTTTGAACCCGGCCCGCCCCGAGCTGGGAGAATCTCTCCGCATCGGCGTGAGCCATGGCGAGCACCTCTATGTCTTCAAGGACATTCTTCACCAGAGGCAGAACCCGTGCATATCTCCGGAATGATCGCTCTGTCATGCGCGCGTTCACTATGCCAACCGGGATGCCGAGCCTCCTGGCCTCGAGGATCATGCCGGGCCACAGCTCGGTTTCCACAATGACGAGAGCCCTGGGTGAGAGCCTCAGCAGATAACGTCTCATGACCCGGGGCGAGTCGAAGGGAAACGGTATCACCAGGTCGGCTGAGGCATCCTTCGAAGCCACCTGTCTGCCGGTAGCGGTCATGGAGCTCAGGCAGATCACGAGATCCGGCATCCGGCGCTTCAATGCCGCAAGCAGCCCGGAGGCCGCCCTGACTTCGCCGACCGATGCGGCGTGCACCCAGATGAGCGGCCTTCCGTCCGGGACTTCGGGAAGCCGGAGGCCGAGCCTCGCTGCAATGGTGCCCGCGAAATTCGGATGCCCCCGGAGCGCCAGGGCGGCCGGCCACATGAGCACGGACACGAGCATGCGATAGAGAAGAATCAGGAATCCTGCCACGCCTCGAGCACCCTTTCCCTGTCCTGAGGGGTGTTGATCTCGAGAAACTCGCCCGATGCGATGATCACCTTGATGGGGATCCCGTTTTCCAGGGCCCGCAGCTGCTCGAGTGACTCCGCCGTCTCCAGGGGAGTGGGCTCCAGAGCGGTGAACCGAGCGAGCGTCTCCGCGCTGAAACCGTAGATGCCGATGTGCTTGAGCACAGGTGTCTTGAGCGCGTTGCGGGCATGGGGAATGGATGCGCGGGAGAAATACAGGGCGTATCCGCGGGTGTCGCAGACCACCTTGACGCAGTTGGGGTCTCCGTATTCTTCCGGAACGGCCGGGGTCGCCGCCGTCACCATGGCACAGCCGAGGCGGAGCTCTTCCGCGATCCGCGAAAGCGCCGCCAGGTCGAGCACCACCTGATCGCCCTGAACATTGATGATTGCGTCGGCGGCCATGCCGAGCGCGGCCTGGGCAACCCGATCGGTGCCGGATCTGCATTCCGGGCTGGTCATGACCGCAGGGGCGCCGAACGTCCGAGCTGCATCCGCGATGCGCGGGTCATCCGTGGCGATGACCACGTCGTCGATGTCCTCACACATACTCACCTGTTCGAAAATCCGCTGGATCATGGTTTTTCCCTTGATGTCGGCCAGAGGCTTGCCGGGAAACCGCGAAGACGCATAGCGGGCCGGGATGACTGCAACGACTTTCATATCAGTCCCGCCCCCCGCCCGGCATCAGAGCTTCCAGCGCCTCGACATGGGCGTCGTATGCCGCCTTGTCGTACAGAACCATGCGTACGAGCTCGATGCCGGTGTCCTTCAGGAGATAATCCCTGATGGCGGCGAAGGCTATCCGGGCCGCCTCTTTGAGCGGGTATCCGAAGATCCCGGTGCTCAGGGCGGGAAAGGAAATCGATTTCACGCCGTTTTCCTCCGCCGCTTTGAGCGAGTTGATATAGCAGGATCGGAGAAGCACTGGATCTTTCTCCGAGCCCGAGTATACCGGCCCCACCGTGTGGATGACGAACCGGTTGGGAAGATCGTATGCCCCCGTGATTTTCGCCTCCCCGGTTCTGCACCCCCCGAGCTTTGAGCACTCCTCCCACAGGCCTGGGCCGGCGGCCTTGTGTATGGCCCCTGCGACTCCTCCTCCCGGGGCAAGCCGTGTATTGGCGGCATTCACCACGGCATCCGTATCCTGGGCCGTGATGTCCCCCACCATGCACTGCAGCCTCGATCCGCCTATACGTATCTCTTTCACGCCGGAAACCTCCTCCAGCCTCTTACTGATCCGGAGCCCATGATGTTTCCATTCATCCGATCCGAACCGATTCCTTAACTATACCTCTGCCGCCTGTTTTGCAATCCCTCCATCCGCGCCCCACATTCGCCGCTTTGGCGCTTCTTTTCGCGGATGCCGTCAACATACGGTTGACACGAACGCTCTGCAGGCCGTATCCAGATCGTAAGAATCGTTTGACCAGGAGAACGGAGCTATGGACATCAATACACTGATCCGAAAAATCAAGGAGCGCGACGATTATCACAAGGTGGGAATGATCTTGTGCCATAATGGTGTAGTGAGAGGGACATCCAGGGACGGCTCACCGGTGGGCTCTGTAGACGTCCGGGCCGACAGGGAAACCATCGAGGCTATTGTGGAGGAGCAGAAGAAGCGGCCGGGAATTATCGAGATCCTCTACGAGGTGAACGAGGGAAATCTGAAGGTGGGCGATGATCTCCTGATGATCGTTGTGGCCGGCGACATCCGGGAGCACGTCATCCCGGTGATGACCGATACCCTCAATGCGATCAAGGCCAGGGGAACAAAAAAGCAGGAACACAGGTAGGGAATGCGGGAACGCACAGAGACGCCTTCCCGCCTCGGGCAGACCGGGAAACAGCACCTTCACCCCGAACGGGGCACGGCGGAAGAGCCGTTGCCCCTGCTTCTGCTGCGGGAAGTCGCGAAAGACGCCATCGGCGCGCGTCCATGAGTCAGATTTTCTTCTGCGCCTTGGCCTTGAGCTTCCTCAGCTCCACGATGAGATTGTCCTGATCATACTTGCGGATGAGATCGATCATCGCCTCCTCGAAAAAGTCGTTGAGGTTGCGGTCCAGGAGCACTGAGAGCGCGCGGAACTCATTGAGGATAGACTCGCTCACCCGGGTATTGAACGCGACTTTCTTCGCCATGGCGTTATTCCTAGCATGCATGAATATCATACGTCAATCATATAATCATTATTACGTAGTTTATTAATTTATATATTGCTGGCAACATTGCATCTCTGTGTCCTGCGGGAAAGGGCGTCCGTGCATCGTAGGCTGGATGACCTTCAGACCATGCAGGAGATAGATACGTTGCACCGACCGCCTTTTCGATACCACCTGCTCCTTTTCACGACCGGATGCGCTGCATGCACTCATCACGGCATTTGCAGGGAAACTTTCGTTTTTCCCTTCTCCGACCTTGACTCACCACAGAGGTTATGATAGCAGATCAACGTTGCACGGGGCCGTAGCTCAGTTGGGAGAGCGCATGAATGGCATTCATGAGGTCGAGGGTTCGATTCCCTTCGGCTCCACCAGTTTTACCATATTAAATCAGGATAACGCCCTCCGATGGAGGGCATTTTTTTTCCCGGCGAGCCCTGAAGGACGTCAGCCACGTCTTTCGGCAGAGCTTGCCGCGGTGCCGCGTCGTGTGCCGGACACATCTTCTCCGGGACGGTTTCCCTCCCCGGCAGCCCTGCAATATCAGATCTCCAGATGCACGACGACCGGGGATGAGCGGCTGATGGTGTTGTAGACCGGAGAATGCCGCTGGGCGAGCCGGATCAGCTCTTCTTTCCGGTCGTCCGGGATGTCCGCGTCGATCCTGAACCCCACACGGATCCTCTGATATCCGGGGCTCACTTCATCCGAGATTCCCAGAAACCCGCGGAGATCCAGCTCGCCCTCGTACCACGACTGTATGCTTTTCAACGCGATTCCCTGCGCAGAGGCATATGCCACCAAGGTGGTGGTGAGGCACCCGGAAAGGGCCACGAGAAGATACTCCACCGGATTGCGCCCCTGGTTGCGGCCCAGAAGCACCGGCGGCTCATCCATGTCATACGTCTGAGGAGGACGATCCGTATCCTCATGAATCGCCCCGTAGAAATGTTGGACAGTGCCGCGGCAATGGGTTCCATCCACCCACTGGTTGGTCGCGCGGAACTCGAACTTGCCGATTTCGGGATAGTCGCGTATCTGATCTATGGTATCGTGCAGCCTGATCACATCAATGCCGTTGACGAAACGCTCTCGTTTCATTTTGCTTCTCCTCTCCGCCCGGGCACCGGAGATTCCCGGCGCTCCGCATATTCATACGGGCCTCCACATGCCCGGGGCCTGTGGAATTTGTCATGGAATTCGGTATGCCGATGACGAGCCTGAAGATGGGCGGCCGCTGAGGTCCAGGGCACCGTGCCGGGAAACTCGCCGAGGTTATC
>Ga0209201_1001079_pt1 | contig 33724 bp, 33 predicted proteins | sample AD_UKC055_MetaG_FD_184411 | JGI IMG/M metagenome (GOLD analysis project Ga0209201, IMG submission 184411) | Active sludge microbial communities of municipal wastewater-treating anaerobic digesters from USA - AD_UKC055_MetaG (SPAdes) (version 2) | ecosystem: Engineered > Bioreactor > Anaerobic >... | reverse complement strand
GATACAGCTCCGCTTTCTCAATTACATGGGATTGAGTGGAGAAAGTGACGGTTCGTACTAAAAATGCCCTGTATTGTCAATGAATTAATAGGGTTAAATTATCCAACAGCGTTTCATCCATTAGGATCGGTTATCAAATATCAAGTTTTTTATTCTGCATTGAGAGAATAATTTTGCGGTAAATAGATTTCTTCGGATTTGGGATATTTACTAATCAATTGGTTTATGGTTTCCCATGCTTCATCAACTGTTATGAGCGTCATGCACCTGTTTTCGTCATAGATACATTCGATATGATTACAGGGCCCGGTACATTCTAGATTTTTAAAAACGGTAGCCCCTTTGTCCGTATACGGCGCCCACAAAAGAGGAAACTGCGGACCAAAAAGTGTCACTATTTTAACACCGACAGCCGCCGCTAAATGAGATGTACCTGTATCATTTCCTATATACAAATCACATTTTTTTATTAACGCCGCCAATTGAATGAGTGAAAGATCAGAAAGCCTGACCACTTCGCCATCAATGGCATCGCCGACTTCGTCCAGAAGTTGTCGTTCTTCAGGAGCAGATACCAAAATAATATCCGCATTATAATGCTTCTTGAGAAGATTGGCGATTTCGGCAAAGCTTGCCCCGGGCCATCTCCGATTAATCATCCTGGCACCAGGATGAATTACCGCTTTAAAGGACTCCCGATTGAGAAAAGGAAATTTCACTGCGACATCATTCTGTATATTCGGTGGAATATAAATGGACAGTTTTTTATCTCTTATTTCAAAACCCATTTGTTGAAGAGCACTAAACTGGTAATCGAGAATGTGCATTTTACTGATATCAGCCGCAATGAAATGATGATAACAAAGTCTGAGCAGTGGACTGACGCGCCGGGAATCGCCCCGTCTTTTCACACTATCTGTTTTGAATGGGTCGCTCGTCAGCGGATCGCGATAGTTAAAGCCCCATCTGTTTTTTGAGCCACTCAAAAACGTAATGAGCGCCGCCCGATCAGAACCGGAAAAATCAATAACCAGATCGTATTTAGCATTTCGGACGGCACAAAAGAAATCAAGGTTGCTTTTTATTTTTGAAAATAAAGATTTGTTGTGCTTCATCTTGTGGCGGTCATAACAAATTAATTGGTCGATGTCTTTTGAATGACTCAAGATATCTTCCGCACCGGAATTGATCATGACGGACAAATGAGCATTCGGCAATTGTTTTTTAATATTGGAGGCAACCGGCAATAAGTTGATTGAATCACCAATGTACCTTAACTTGATCAGAAGAATATTTTGATAATCAAGGCTCATGACGTTTTATGTAAATTACCCCTCATCGGAAATCTGATCTTATACCGGACATGATTGAATCATATGTACTGATCAACGCCTTTTGTCGCCTGAAAACGATTCGACTGCATCAATTCGTCGAGACGACGGCGATTATCAGGTAAACATTCACGGTCGTTTTCCTTGTGCCACAAATGCAATACCGGAGAAGAAAAACGCGCGCTCTTCCGCAAGATTTTCGCATGCAAAAGCCGGATGACCAAATCTGAATCCTCAAGCCCCCAGCCGACATAATCCTCATCAAAACCGTTTACTCGAATTAAATCTTTTCTCCAAGCCGACATGTTGCAGGTCATGACACTACTCCAACTGTTCGGTGTAATTTTACGCAACCGGTTACTGATGGGTAACGACAGTAGAGGTGTTAAACGATTGATGTCTTTTTTTATCCTGGCGGTTATCCATTGACTGCTCCTCCAATGGCAAAGTTGAATTGATTTTTTTAATACGGCATGCGTAAACGATTTGCTCAGCAAGACGCGGCTTCCCGCAACAAACCAGTTCTTTTCCGCCAGGTATTTGTGGGAGCTGACAAAATCAGGCAACGGAATACAATCACCATCACTGAAGATTACATAGTCCGAGAACGTGGCCGCTATTGCCCGATTGCGAATCTGAGCGGCTCGAAATCCTTGATCTTCGTGCCACACATGACGAATATTGATTACGTGTCGATTGCTGTAAGAAGCAATTGTCTTTTTAGTTTCAGCAGTCGATCCGTCGTCGGCGACTATTAATTCGAAGTCTTTATCTTTTTGCGACAAGTAGCCTTCCAAGGCCAAGGCCAGTGCATCAGGGCGATTATACGTAGTGACGATGACCGCTGTCTTCATTTTTTATCTTTCGTCATCAGCATCAGTTTTAAATATTTATAGTAAGTCCCCTCCGCATTAGAAACTGCCAGCATAAATCCCATGCGGCCGTCCAGAAAGCCGGCACGCACAAAATAGGTGTAAAAGAAACTCCAAAAGCCATGCAAAATGGCGTTTGTTAATGATGACTTTTCTCCTTCATTCAGCAATACCCGAGCGCCTCCTGTGGAGTATCTGTTTAATTTATCCAGCATGTGATCGATGTTCCGGAAGGATCTATGCATCAGATGATTGGATAAACGGCCAATGCTGCCATCAACAATCAATTTATCGTGAATGAGGTGATCATTGAATCGTGCCTTGCCGTTTTTAAAAAGACGCGTAATTCGATCCGGCCACCATCCGCTGTGATGAATATATTGACCGCAGTAACTTGACAACCGCGGCATCTCAAATGCAACCGGATCCCCGGGATTGTTGATTACCTTTACAATCTCATCCTTTAATTCAGGCGTTACCCATTCATCCGCATCCAAGGCAAGCACCCAGTCACCTGTGGCAAGATTTAATGCCCTGTTTTTCTGAGGCCCGTGGCCAATCCAGTCCATGACATAAACTTTATCCGTATATTTCCTGCATCTATCCACTGTGGCGTCCGTACTGCCGGAATCAATGACAATAATTTCATCGGCCCAGGCGACAGATTCTAAACATGCACCAATAGACTCTTCTTCATTTTTAGCGATGATTGTCACGGATAGTTTCATGATGAACCTCTCGGAAACAACAAGATGCTTCTTGCCCAAAATTAATGTGCAAAACCCTAAACATCATCTCTGCGATGCCAGCATTGATGCACAAGACTGCGAATCCACAACAGCAGGGTGTCCGAACGTATGCCCCGGGGGCCCTTTATTCGCCCGGCCAGTAAATGACGGGCATCGGCATAGTAACCATTTTTGTACAGACCTTTGATGATCTTTCTTCCTGTTTCCGAATATAAAATATCCCCCGTATATAACTTGATGTAATTTTTAAGATCAATTGGAGACAGTACTTTGGGGACATTGTAGATTCCATGAAAACCAAATGTCGGCTTTGCCGGATTAATGTTTTCAAAAGCAAATTTTTCTGCAAGTTCAACCGAGGCGAAAGTAATGCCGTGCCGGGTCTCCAGTTCCTTTCTGTGCCACCGGCAAATATAATCGTCTTCAGGATGTGTAATGCCGACGCTAAGTTTTTTTAATGCGTCAAGCAACCGCCGTGATCGTATAGAAAACCCTCCGTTCCCAACCGTCTTCACAGGATCGGGCCAGGGCGCGCCAATGTAGTCCACTTTCAAGAATTCAGAGGTCCAGCACTCAGAATGGATGATAAATCCATCTCCCTGAATGATCAATACATAATCTCCCTTGATGTGATCCCCCAATCGCCTGATAATAAAATCCGAATATTCCTCATTGGTGTTGATTGCGCCAATATCCACATGCCGGATCCCTTCCGGCAAATCTTCGGGGCAAGCTCCCAGCAGCAGACATTCTTTGAAATTGGCCACCGCTCTACATCGGCGCAGGGCAAATAAAGCCACCGCCGGCGCGCGTGTTTCAATACACACCAAGCTTACATTACTTAGATCTGTTTTTGTTGCATTCAAAATTATGCTCTCTTGATGATCCGCCTATTTGTTCGTATCCGGTTTTACCAAGATCGTTTTATGTGGATGCAGGGGTCGCACCCTAGGGGAGCAGGCGATCATTGTTGGGATCTGTATGATCATCATGGTGTTGTTTGTTTCCGGCAATCCCTTTCATGGCTTAACTCATGACTCTTAATCGTCCGTTTTATCCCATCGACAAGATCGACAATTTGCCGCAGGTTACAATCTTCCCTCGCCCGCTTTGACAACGGTACATATCGCTCCGGCGGTTTGCCTGGTGTAGGTTTTCCGGCGATTATTACTTCAACGGGATTACGGAAACACTGAGCCGCCGTCCTGGCTAAATCTGCGATGGTGATCGCTTCTTCTGATCCGACATTATAGGCCCGGCGCGGTTCGCCTTTCAACAAGATTGTCCATAGCCAGATGGCCAGATCCGCCGCGTAAAGATAGGATCGATAAGGAGTGCCGTCACCATTCACCCGGATAGGGCCGCCATGTAAGCCATCGCGGATAAAGTTTCCGATGGCGTAATGAATATCCAATGGCAGATAGGGACCGACAAAAGCAAAACAACGGGCAATCTTCGCTTCGATTCCGTGCTTTTTTGAATAAAGGGTACACAGGAGTTCCGCTGCCCGTTTGCCAACTCCATAGGCGGACCCTGGATCCAAAGGATCGGTGGCGCCGCGATAGTCTTCCGGCATATGGATCATATCGGACGGCTGTTTGCCGTAAACAGCCCCGGAACTGGTCAGAAGAAATTTTTGGGCATGGCATCTGGCTGCAAAATCAAGGGTATGCCTTGTTCCCTCGATAATCGTGTCAAACATAAGCAGCGGATCTTCATCGTTTAGTTGGGAGCTGGCCGATGTGGCGGCGTGAATGATGTGGGAGAATTCCCCTTCCGGGAAATCAAAATTCCGGACATTGCCCGCGTGAAATTGAATTGCAGGATGGTTCGCAAGATGCGGAGCCTTTTTTTGGAAATGATCATAGTTTCTGGTTAGAACCAGCGCCGAGGCATGTAGATCAAATTTATCATTTGCCCATGCAAAACTCTCCAGAATCCAGCAACCGAAAAAGCCCGTGCCGCCGGTGATGAAAAGGCGTTTATGCCGCAGTTCATTCCAGATGTGTTCCGTGTGGATCAGGATGTGATCCAGGTCGGCGGCGAGCGGATTGGATTTCACTTTACCAGCTCTTCCAGGGTGCATTACCCGCGCTCCACAACGATTCCAGATACTGGAGATCCCTGGCAGTATCCATGCACTGCCAGAAGCCGTTATGCTGATAGGCATACAAATGGCCTTTCGCAGCAAGACGCTCCATCGGGTCGTGCTCCCACATGACATCTTTTTTAATATAATTTATGGCTTCCGGCTCAATGACAAAAAAACCACCATTGATCCATCCCTCATGAAGGGTGGATTTTTCCTTGAAATGACGGATCAGATTGCCGTCAAATTCCAGGGCGCCAAATCGCGCAGGAGGTCGAACAGCCGTAAGCGTTACCATTCCCTTCTGACTTTTATGAAAAGCAAAAAGCTCGTCCAGATTAACATTGCTGACACCGTCACCATAGGTCATCATAAATCTTCTCTTGCCAATCAACGATCCCAACTTCTTCAAACGTCCGCCCGTGAGGGTCTGCTGGCCGGTGTCGATGAGATGAACCTGCCAGGGATCGCCGTTTTTACTATCAATGGTACGGACGCGGCCATCTTGCAAAGATACGGTGAAATCTTGATTGAGAGCATAAAAATCAAGAAAATATTTTTTGATCTGTTCACCTTTGTACCCCAGGGCAAGGTAAAATTCGTGAAAGCCGAAATAAGCGTAATGTTTCATAATGTGCCAGAGGATGGGTTTTCCGCCAACCTCCACCAGGGGCTTTGGCCGCACTTCCGTGTATTCGGACAACCGCGTGCCCATTCCGCCGCAAAGAATGACGACGGGGATGTTCTTTTTTTCAGGCTTGCCGCTCGTTTTTTTTCTTTTGGCTGGTTCCATGAGAGTTTATTTTCCGCCTTTGAATTGAATTTCTTTATGATTTACAAGTTGATTTCATCATAATATCTCAGCGATTCAGCAATGGCCTGCTCTACTTCTGACGGCTTTAAATCATTAACTCTGAGATTTTCGAAATGATCATTCATCATCACCAGCGCCAACTCATTGCCGGTTCTTTTTTTATCTTTTTTCATTGCCTCAATAACGGCGTCAGAGTCAAAATGCTCTTTTTTGGGTTTTATTGCCAAGCTTGGAAGTAGTAAGTTCTCTGTAATGAATGCATGAGTTTTCGTGGAAAGTAGGCCCCTGTTGATCGCAACGATATTGGCCAACAGGATTCCCAAGACAACCGCCTGGCCATGAGGTATCTCAAATTGTGAAGTGGATTCTAAAGCATGGCCGAAACAATGGCCAAAATTGAGTAAATTTCTCCTCCCTGAATCAAACTCGTCATCTGATATATAGCTTTTCTTGATTAGAAGGGAGCTCCTGACGGCGTTTAGCAACGCGGATGTTTCTTTTCGGCGTATATCGGGCAAAAGATCCAACATTTCTTTCGTTTTCTTCATGCCATCCATGACATGAAGTTTCACAACCTCACCCAGGCCACTGTAAAAATCTACATCTTCCTGTGTCTTGAGAAATTCCGGATAAATAAATATTTTAGACGGGGGGTAAAATGTCCCGATTAAGTTTTTGAAGCCGCCATAATTTAACGACGTCTTACTGCCGATACAACTGTCCGCCTGAGCAAGCAATGTGGTAGGCGCGAAAATCCAATTAATCCCCCTATATAATGTGGATGCGACAAAACCTGTTATATCCTGTAAAATACCGCCGCCGATGGAAATCAACGTCAGGTTGCGTTTTGCTGAATACCTGGTCAATTGATCATATAATTTCTGCACCGAGGACAATGTTTTGAGGTCTTCATTTATTGGAATAATAATCCGTGCCTTGTCCGTCGTATCTTTAAACAGGTTGTCTCCATAAAGATTCCAAACTGTTTCATCGATTACATAGCAATGAGGTTCATATTTATTGAAGTCGTTCAAAAAGTCAGGGGTCTCACAGAAGAAGACTTCATAATCGCGAATATTGGATTTAATCTTTATTGACACGTAAATCCTCCATCAACCGTAATGACTTGTCCGGTAATATAAGTGTTACGTTCAGAGCAAAGAAAAAAAACCGTCTCGGCAATTTCGCTGGGTTCAGCCAATCTCCGGAGCGGGATGGTCTCTTTGATGGCATGAATGTCCTGTTCTGAGTTATTTTGGCGCGTTAATTCCGTGTTGACATAACCGGGTGCAACGGCATTGATGAGGATGTTATAAGGAGCCAGTTCAACGGCTAATGCTCTTGTCATGCCATTCAGCCCGGCTTTACTTGCCGAGTAAGTCAGCCGCCTCTTCTTGGATACAATGCTCCAGATGGAGCTTATGTTTACAATTCGTCCAAAGCGCCTAGCCATCATCTGATTCGCAACACACCTGATCAACTGCAGGGGCGCCACTAAATTAACCTGAAGTGTCTCCTGTATGACACTGTCAGAGGCCTCTGATATACTGGAAAGCATGTTGACACCGGCGTTATTGACCAGGATGTCGATCGGCCGGGTAAGGGCGCCAAGAAAAGATTCTATGGAGCTGCCCGACCGTAAATCTAGGTCAGCTCTTGAGGGCGCAATAACCGTTAATCCTTCCAGTACCATCTTTTTAGCAATAGCCGCACCAATGCCGCGCGATGCCCCGGTCACTAATGCTGTTAGATTACTCATTCGTATTTTCCACCTGCATCTTCGATCATCTTCTTGTATCTCGCTTCAAGCATTGTGATGCGCTGTGCATCTTCCGCAAAAATGAGGCCATAATAATCACGCTTGTTTTTGAGCCACATTAATTCGAAGCCCACGGCTTTAAGGATGCCTGCATCCGGTTTATCTTCTAACACCTCGGGACACTGAAAAATCACCTTTCTTGTTTCATACCGGTCTATCAAATTCCCCAATTCTTTAAAAAACGGCAAAGATGTAGCAGAAACCCCGCCCCCAACAGCACATTCAAGGCCTTTTTCTTTTGCTTTTATGAACAATTCACGGGTCATATCCAGCACAACCTGCGCATTAACATCTTCGCGGGTTAAACCCATTGAGCCTGTTAAATCCACACGCCCCATAACAACTCCGTCCAATTTATCAATCAGCGGAAGCATCAGCATTTTGTCAAAGGCTTTACAGGCATCTATCGTCTCAATATTCACTGCAAACTTGAGGTCTTCACACTCGTCCTTTGGGTAAACGAGTTTTGTTGCTTCCAGAAATTTCTTCAATGCGTAGGCCGTCTCTACCATAGGCGCAACAATTCGCTCAACGCCGATGACGCGACTTTCGTACATATCTTTAATCGCTTCACATCCGCCAATTTTCAGCGTGATTCCGAGATCTGCTTTCATGCAGACTTCCTTGAGTCGCAAGGCTTCTTCCATGCGTGTGCCTTCAGCTTCAAACTCTGCTTTTACGCCAATCACGTGATGATTTTCCCTGAGATCTTTCAGCGCATCTACCATTCTTCTTTCTAAAGTATTCATCTCTCCGTCTCCTTTAATTTAAATTCAACCATTATACCTTAGGCCTTGTTGCTTATTGATCCCATAAATCAATGAGCATATTCGATAGAAGTTCTGACCTTTCAAGAAAAGGATACATGTCTTCCAACGGCTTGGAAATCATTCTGCCACCCGGCAAACGCTGAGACGATGATCTCGGCGCAAAAAGCTGATCTGATTGCATCATAACATCACAAAAAACAGGTCCGGAACAATTTATTGCCTCTTCAATTTTTCGGGGTAATTCATTTTGCTTGGATATCCTGCATGTTTTTATCCCGTATGCCCCTGCTATTTTAATCATGTCCGGAAAGGTCACTCCGCTTTTCGGACTTTCGCCGACAAAATGGCCGTTGAAAAAATTCTTTTGCGTTGTCCGGATAGACAAATATCCATCGTTGTTAAACATAAATATCTTCAAAGGCAGCTGATGATGCGCAACCGTCTGTAATTCCTGAATATTCAATTGGATGCTACCATCTCCATCCAGGCAGATGACGCGTCTATTCTTATCGGCGAAACAGGCGCCAATGGCAGAAGGCAAACCGTAACCCATTGCCGCGCATCCGGAATTAACAATATGCCTCTGGCCTTTTTCAAGGCGCAGGCTCTGGATCGGAATCACGCAAGATGATCCATTGGAACTCACTATGATATCCTGCTCATCCAAATAATCTGAAAGCACATCGCAAAAGACATAGGGATTTACTTGTTTTTTAACTTTACGATATTCGGGCAGGACAACCGGATAGCGATCTTTTCGCTCCTTGCACCACCAAATCCAATCTTTTCTCTGCAAAAGCGGTCCTGCATTGAGTTTTGTATTCATTGTTTCCAGAAACGGACGGACATCGCAATGAATCGGTAAATCCGGTCTAATGGTTTGCTTGGCCAATTCATTAGGATCAATATCAAGAATGATTTTATACGCTGCACGGGCTACGGAATCAAAATTGAATCCGATTTGCCTTGTATTCAGCCTGCATCCCAGGCTCAGGAGCAAATCAGCATTTTGAAATATGAAATTTGCGCCTCTCTGTCCCAGCGTACCGGGCCGGCCGAAATACAAAGGATGTTCATCATGCATCAGATCAATGGCATCCCATGCTGTCAGTACAGGAACTCCAAGCTTGTCAATAACCTGCTGAAAGATGCCATACGCCCCGCCCAGTCTTATTCCCGCACCTGCAAGGATGACAGGCCTTTTGGACGCTTTAATCTTATCAACAACGACGTTCACTGTGCTTTCAATTTTACCGGCATCAAATTCGATCTTGTCGCCGCCCGTCGGGATATAGCTTTGAATACTTTTTTCATCAATCATTGCCGCCTGCACATTCAGTGGGATATCAAGCCAGACTGGCCCAAACCTTCCCGTCGTTGCCAGATAAATGGCCTTTTCGAGATGAAATCGGATGCTTTGCGGATCGGTCACCATAACAGCATACTTTGTTATGGGCCTTACGATATCAATAATATTGATTTCCTGATCTCCCAATTGACGCAGGGGAAGCCCCGTGCTTGCAACGGTCGTATCAAAACGGACTTGGCCGGAAATGTATAAAGCCGGAATAGAATCAAGCCATTGGCCTAATACGCCAGTCATAGCATTCGTTCCGCCGGGTCCTGTTGTGACACTGACAACGCCAATTTTTCCTGAAACACGCGCATATCCTTCGGCAGCCATGGCACATGCCTGTTCGTGATGGTTGCATATATACTGGATCCTTTTTTCCTTGCCGACGGAATCATTAAGGTGCATGGCGCCACCGCCGGTAAGCATGAAAACATGCTTTACACCGTAATCAGCCAAATATTGAAATATATAATCAGATAACTTGATCATTTTAAGTTAATATTACATAAAATCCGGGAAGTCAAAGGCCACTTTAAATGAAGATGGGCATTGTCATGAAAAAACGTAAGCACCCGATATACTTAACGTTTGTCAGGTGCCATCTCCGGGGTTTTACTTTTGTAAACCGACAGTAATACTCCTTCTTCTATTTTTTCATAATCTTCTTCAACGGCTGTGAATATTTTTCCCAATTCCAGCCGCCTCTCCTGGTTCGATTTTCTTTCTTTATTAATGTTCGGGTAATTGAAATAAGGCTCCCATAGATCAGGTTGCTTCACATCGATTTCATTTTCTACGAACAGATACTCCGGCTTTTGGCTCATCAGCCTGTTGATGGCCTCTACCCGCTCTTTGGACGTAAAAACAAAACTCTGCATCTCGAAAAATGGCATCAGCGAATATCTCTTGGCGAGAAAAGGGAGAACATTGTCATAAACCGACAGTATGTATATTCCTGAATTTTCGAGTGGGCTGTATTTCTGAATTAGCGCAATACTCTCTTGAAAGGGCTTGGGATTGATAGTTGTTACTATTTTTGCCCTGTCAAAATTCCAATGATAGACTCGATGCTGTTCATAATTTCTAGTGTGGACTTTTTTGCTCTTGTAAAATTCGGCGATAGCATAAATACTGGAAAGCACTAGTAATACCGTTATAATCATCATCCCTATATTAAGAGCTGTATGCGCCTTCCTGGTTTTTACAACCAACTCTCTGGTTATAAAAAGCATTAATATCAGTTCAAGCCCGATAAACGGTAGGAGCGGAAATAAATGGCTTATTAAGCCACTCCAGTAGAAGTATGCCAATAGCCCCTGTGAATAAATAAACATAAATATAAAGGCATTCTTCAGATAATGGGTTTGTTTCCTGATCAAGAATAGAAAGTGATAGGAAACTACAAGATATACAATCGTCAGAAATACCACCTCCGGATTCGGACGATAGGATAGATACCCCAGTAAAAAGTAATGGAGCGTGCTGTTTGTATTCGCTGGAGTTTTGAAAAACGGTGCAGTCAGCATGAGAGGCGTCAACAGCACCAGAATTGCCAGCAGGATGTATCGTTCTCTCCCTTGCTTAGTTTCCCATATATACGGCAGGGTCGCCGCCATCAAAGAAACCAGCAACACCAGTCCGAATTGATGGTTCATGTAAATACTGAACACAGCCAGAACGATAGCCGCCAAAAGGCATATCGGATTGTTGCGTCTGAAGTAAAGCAGCAATAGCAGAAATACCGTGGTATCGAATAAATGTATCGTCGGCATTATGCCGGGTGCAAGAATAAATGCCGTATAGCGATTTAAAAAAAATGAAATGGCGTAAACGGCAAAAGAGCTTAAGACAAACAAGGGATCCTTAAACAAATACAGGAGCAGCCCTAAAAATAGGAGTGAGTAAATGATGTAGGAGATATAGCATTTATAAAAGTTATCCAGCGACAAGCCGCCAAACAGATCCATCGTCCACTTATACAACATTGTATTACCCTGTCCGTACTGCATGTACACATCGGCAGGGGCCTTGCCGGATATATACTCGTTCAGAGGGTTCAAGATGTGGCCAATGTGGTTGAAGGGGCCCCGTGTGAAAATCTGGTGCGCGTATTCCAGTTCATTTGCTTTCACAAATTCATCTACTAAAAATTCATCGTGCTCAATAGCCTCAAGGAAGGTTTTATTGTTTATATAGACGCCGTTTATTTTCGTATCGCTGTAAATATTCTTGTATTCGTTCATTACATAAACGGGCCCTTTTATCACCCTGAGGGGTTCGACCGAGATTGCAAGGAGCAATGCGAACGTCAGAAGCAACAGTATCTTGCTTTTATGGAATACAAAGCAGTTACGGCAGAGCAGGAACAAATTATTAAAGATGTATTTAGCTTTCACCAATAGTTTGTTGAATCCGTTGTCGACTTTTTTGATTTGGTCAAGTTCCAGGGGAACAAAAAGTATGAATAGAAGGTACAGCGAAATCAGAAGCCGATGGGATATTTCCCAATGCCTGTTCCCCAAAACAATAAACAGGACTGAAGAAACGAGGAGCACTAATGGGAACTGATTACCCAAGGTTCTCAGCTTTTTTCGCACATAACCCACACTATTTCGTTGTGTCCTGACGTAGTAGACCAGACCATATAGCGCCATGCCGACACAGAGAACCGCATAATTGAAGAATGCGGCATCCTTGGGATTGTAAAAAAGGTTCGCCCATGTATTGAGATTCAGGCGGTAGTGATCCAGCAATATGGATTTTATGTAGGCGGTAAGTATCCAGAAGAAAAAGCCTGCCGCACAACCGGAAAGTACTACATTTACATTGAACAGTATTTTATTGAAGATTTTGTCTATACGATTTCTGCCAATGATATTTATATGTGTGGCAAGCCTTCCCTCCCTGGAAAAATAATTTGAAAATTTAAACATACTGTTAAAGATTCTCTTTCTAATGATTATCCATTTTTGACATTTGACTTCTCATAATACAATTTAATTTTATTTTTCTCATAACTGTCGTGTGCGATGGAATGAAAATCGCGAGTGGCCTAAATAACTTATTACGGTGCACAAAAATATGACCAAGAACCAGGCTATTTTGGGATTCACGTTCATAATTTCAACAAAAAAAGGCATGAGCACCAAGCTTAAGAAAAAGATAACATAGCATGTTGCCGAAAATCTTAAAAATTCAAATAAAATCCCTACTCCTTTAATTTTCGTTTTGAAAGTTACATACTTATGGAATATGAAAGCATTGATGATGGATAGGACATTTGAAAGGATCAATGCCAACATATAAGCTGTGTATCGTTTTGAGAAAATAGTATCAAAAATTGAATCAAAAAAAACAAAAACGAGATAACCCAAAATCGTATTCCAAATACCAACCGCCAGAAATCTCAGTTTTTCATGGTGTTTTGCGATGAATTCGGTTATTGAAAATCGTCCAGGTCTAATCAAAATTAATTCTCTCTTTTTCAACAACGCGGGGCCTTTTTAAAACCTGGGTATGAATAGAACCGATATATTCACCAATGATACCTATAAAAAAAAGCTGGACTGAGCTGAAAAAGAACAGCCCAATGATTAATGGGGCAACGCCCATATTGAAACTATTCCAGAAGATCAGTTTATAAACAAAATACCCGAACGCCATTACCAGGCTAAGAAAGGCCAGAATAAAACCGGTCATCGTTGCCAACCGCAAGGGAACTTTCGAGTGGTTGGTAATGCCAAGCATGGCCATGTCATATAGCGTGTAGAAATTATTTTTAGTGAAACCCCGGCGACGGACGGGTTGCGAATAAGGAATCTCCGCCCTTTCACATCCTATGTCGCAGATGAGTCCCCGAAAATAGGGGTATGGATCATCAATCTGTCGCAAAATTTCGATAACCCCTTGGTCATAAAGGCCAAATCCCGTAAAATTTTTGATAAGATTGATCTCTGAAAGCTTGCCGATAATATTATAATATAGCTTTCTGATTGCAAAGAAAAGCGCCGATTCCTCACTATCCGTTTTGACCCCGATAACAATCTTGTAGCCCTCTTCCCATTTTTGGATGAAGCCGGCAATTACCTCCGGAGGTTCTTGTAAATCCGCCACAATACTGATGACCGCATCCCCCCTAGCCTGCATCAGAGCATGCTGCGGGGAACGGATATGGCCGAAGTTTCTCGTATTGACAATTACCTTTACGTTTCTGTCACGTTCTGCGATCTGACGGAGTATATCAACCGTCTTATCGCTGGAAGCATTATCGATAAATATATGTTCATAGGTATATGCCTCCAATGATGACATAACTCTTTTGACACGTTCATAAATTTCCAGAACGTTTTCCTCCTCGTTAAAACAGGCAGTAACAATGCTGATCAGTTTTTTGGTCATGGCCTCACATCTATCATTTCAATATTCAATTTGAGATCGGATAGCATTCAAGCAAAGGGATGTGGGACCCATGTTGCTTAATTTCATTAAATTTATATCCGAAAGGGGAAAGTTGATCAATGCAAGCACCCGTAGTAAGTATTCCATTGATATAATGTGGTTCTATGATAATGCGAGGTTTGTTTTTTTTGAAAAATTCCGAATCCCTGAATATGACTGATTCGGCTCCTTCAATATCACATTTAATGAAATCTACTGCCTGCAAGCCAAATTGCAATGCAATTGCACTAAGAGTAAATGTTTTCACCTTTTTGACATTACCCCTGTATTCCCCAACATATGTGGAAGCAGAGGAACCCATGTTGCCTTCACCTGAGAACATAATTCCAGAATTATGCTCCCACACGGCACCTTCAAGAAAGTCAATCTTTCTGCCGGTTGCCCTTTGGTAATTACCAAAATTCTTTGACATGCTTTTGATGTTGGTCGGATCAGGATCCACCGCTATAACACGCCCTTTGGGCCCAACTATCCTGTCAAACATAATGGATGTAAGACCTGAGTAGGCGCCAAGATCCAAGACAATTGACCCATCGGTTAATCGAGCAAAATCTACATACTGATTTGTTGTAGCAATGGGTTCGGCAAACGACGAAAACATAATCGGATGCAAATCGTAACCAATTACATCATGATAACTAGGCCTTGAATAATCGACCAAACGCCGACCATCAATTTCCACCGGTTCCACGGCAGTGTAATAATAATCGAAAGAAGCAAGAATATCAGCCATATAAATGTTATGTTTACGCGATATTCTGATACATTTACCACTATCGGAAACAATATCAAAATATTGATCATACTGTTTCACTGACAGACCATGCTTGGGAAGATTTTTAATGTGATAAAAATCAATTAATTTATTTATATATTTGGGGGGTAAGATATTTTTTATTGCATTCTTGAAGAACAAAGACATCGTCATGATTTACTCCTTTTTGATTTTAGCTTCTAATGTGAATTGCCTTGCTGCTCATTAACATTAAAAAAAGGATTGCTATTCGAACTTCACCGTATCCCCTCAAATGCTATTTCATGGGGTTTGACGGGCTTTGGCCCAAAGGATCAACCAATCATATAGCGGCCCTGGCAGTACACGAAAAAATGACCAGATCATGCGAGACTGCCACGGAAAGGTGACCACGCGCCTGCGGCGACGGATAGTCAGTGCAATGATTCTGGCAGCCTCCTCCGCGCTCAATATCCCGGGCATCCAGAAACCAAGGGAAGTTGTCATGGCCGTTTTAACAAAACCGGCGCATGGCGTTGAAACAAAGATTCCATAAGGCTTGAGCCGGAGGCGAAGGCTCTCTGTCCACACATTGATCGCAGCCTTCGATGCGGAGTAGGCACCTGAGTTTGGGGTCCCACGAAAGGCCGCAATACTGGATATGACGGCCAAATGTCCGGTTTTTCTCTTTTTCATGTCAGGAATGAACGGAGATAAAGTGTTGATGACCCCCATGTAATTAACATCCATAATACGCGCGGGAATTGCAACCTCCTGGTTCTCCGGATCTTCCTCCATTCTTATACCTGCATTGGCAATCACAAGATCGACGCCTTCTGCATGGGATTGAAAATCCATGGCACATCGTTTCAACTCCTGTGTATCTGTTACATCAGCAACATATGTGTAAACCGCAGCACCTTTAACCCGACAATGCTCTGCAACATCTCTCAGTTCTTCAGCACTTCTAGAGAGGAGACCCAGGGTAACGCCTGGGACAGCATAATAACCGCTAAGAGCCGCTCCAATGCCAAGAGACGCACCGGTAATAAATATATTCTCAAAAACTTGTGATTTTATTGCCATCATGATCTTTTAACCTCAATTCCGTTTCTTGTATACATTAATCAATTCTATCTTATCAATCTTTTTATCGTCTTTCCCAACTTATTAAAATATTTATACTAATTCACTCTTAATCAAAAATTGAATTCCTTAGATCACCTTTGGAAATGCAGCAAACATCACCTTGCCTTTTTACAAATGGCCGTATGTATGGTTTATTAAATATCCATGACTCGCAATGCGTCACCAAGCCGTCTGAATCGGCCTCTAAAAAGAATTGTCGAATGGAATTGTCATCATTGAGAAATCCGATATACGTAACCGCCATTGGCCACTTACTTTTTTGAAAGTACAAATATGTGTGATCGTCAACTATAACTTTTTTGCTGCGTACCGGGTCAATATTGCACACCCGAGAAGCCGCTGCCAGATCATTACTCGTCTTGATTGAATCATATTTTGCAATGGAAACGCCAGGTCCAGAATATCCTGCCATAAACGCCGGTAAATTTCTTTGGACAAGTACTGCCTGGGAAAGCAACGCCACCGCGCCTAAATAAAGAAAAAGATTTCGAGCGGCAGTCTTTTGAAACATTTCGGAAAAATTTTCTCCAACGAAGAAAATAATGATAATAAGCAACAAGGCATACAGATAGCCTGCATCATACCAATTCTTGGAGAGATTTAATATTGCGCTAATCAGCGCACACACAAACAACGCCAGCAATACTAAATTAACGGTGACAAAATGGTTTGCCATCACATCTTTCCGATAATACCTGCAAGGCAAAGCAATCATCATCGTAATAAATGCAGCGGCGAGATTCATTTTAACGAAAATGTTTGCAAGCTTGGCTGATGTGGCAAGAGGCAAACGCGGGAGATAATCAATATCCGTTTGTTCTTGAAATCCGATTTGATGCAAATATTTTGGGAACTGCATCAAGGATTGGAATACCTGGTCGAAAAAATGACGCGGATCATAGAACAACGATGCCGGATCGATCAAAAAGCTTTTCAGCATCGCTTCAAAATGTGGCATTTCGCTGCATTGCAAAGCATATTTCAACGCAGAAATATTTTGAAAAATATGCATGGCGAGCATTACCATAGCCAATATGAACGGCAACCGGGATCGAAAGTGGCTGAATATTTGCCACCCGACAACTATAATAAAAGGCGTTAAAAATAATCCTTTTGGGTGTCCATAGAAGATCAGGGAAGCGCTTACGAAATACAGAACTATCAGCACAACTTCTTTTCCCCTATGTCCTTTACTCCCCATACGTTTACTAATAAGAAAAATAGCTATTAATAAAACAATAGCAGGCAAAATCAGTTGCTCGTTGCGGTTAGTAACCAAGAAAAAAGGGAACACCCCAATGGAAAATATTGCAATAAAAAAACCCATGATATAGAGAGCACGCAGGCCGAAACTTAATTGGTTTTCCACCTGAACCAGAATATTTTTGATTCTTACATTTATGTAAAAAACCAGTCCGGCCACCCATAGAAAAGCCACAATGAAACCAACCTGTCGTAATTCAGGAATGCCTTCCAACCTGCCGTGCACAAGCCAATCAATCAAACCGGGCAAATACATTGTCAAGGGTCTCGGTTGAAAAAACGTAGATAGACACGTCGGGGCGCCACTGATTATTTCCGGAAAATCGTAAGGCAGGCGGGAGAGCCAAAAACGCACCTGAATTTCATCCGGATATATCGGAAAGAAATATGCAGTGCATAGCGTCGCACCGAAACAAATGAGCAAAATTATTGATATGAATGCGGCCCAATCAATGTAATGCAAATATTCTCGTAGTATTTTAACTTTCGGAATAATATCTCTCAACATTTGCTCAGCTCAGAGAATCTTGTGTTCATCATTGCGCATTTGATGGTCTCAACGACCAGTATTTAGCTGTGGAGAAATTGAAGACAATAATAAAAGGAAGCAGTGCCATCTGCACATAGAAAGGATCAAAATCGCTACGCTCAACGATATAACTCAAAGCCAGAATATTCAATGCTATTGATAGAAAACTAGCCAAAGAAAATCTAATAAAGCGAGCCCTGAATTGAATTTTTTGTTCTGGCCTGAAAACCCAGGTAAAATTTAATGCATATGAGAAAAAGATGCCGACAATCCACGCGGCAATAAGCGAGACTAAGTAATGTACTTCCAATACTTTCAACATCACGGTAAACACAACGAAAGTAAGCGCGAAGTTGGCTGCGCCGACAAGAGTAAATTTTGTAACCTCGATCTTTAGTTTTTGCATTCTTCTGATCCTGGCCTCCTATGGCCAGACCCCTTTCGCCATGGCATGATTATCATTTATTTTCCGTTTCGCTTCTGAAGAATACCTGTTAAACTAAGGCCAAAAGGAAACCGCAAGAACTTGTCGTAGAAACTTTCCAGAGGTATTAAATATTTATCATACAGAGCGCCTCGTTTTACAACCAGATCGACACCCTGCTGCGACTTTAATTCAATTTTTTTCAACTTAAAATAGAAGAAAGATCCAACCATGCCAATCTGGTCCTGAAACCATAAGTCTATAATACTAAACAGGGAATCATCAACAGCTTCTCTGAAGTTTCTTTTATTATATCGTTTAAAGTGTCCGAGCATCCTATCGTGCACGGAAAACAGCGATGGCATAGCGGGAACCTCTATGAGTATTCTTCCATTTGGACGTAGCAGCGTGTGTAAATGTGACAGGGCTTCCCGATCTTTTTCAATATGCTCTAAAACATGAATCAAGATGATTGTATCGAATAAACCATGAGAAGCCTCTGTAACGTCAAATAAATCTATGCATTCAACTGATACAGACGCCGGCAGCAGGTATTTGTCCTTGTATAATTCAAATAATGCGACTGATGGCTCTATGGAGACAAGCCGTTCTATGTCCCTAACATCTCTAACGATTTGGCTAGTGAAGCTTCGATCGCCACTGCCGACTTCTAAAATATTTTTTCCTATATACTTGTTTATAAGGTTAAACTGATATTTACGATAATTAGAAAGCTTAAAACTTTCCAGTCCAGCACCCCAATCCATGCCGTGTACATACTTGTCTTTTCCGTCAGGAGAATTCATATGGGTACATCTCGCTTTGATGAAGAGCGATTATCATTGAATGTCTTTAATAATATAGTTGGGCCTGTTTTTTACTTCATCAAAAATCCTCCAGATGTATTCACCTAATATCCCCAGCATTATCATGATTAATCCCCCAATAATTAGAAGAAGCATCATGATTGGCGCCCACCCTTGAAATGGGGTGGCTTTGACATAATAAGCATGCAATATGCTTAATGTATATATAAAACCGGCCAGCGCAAAAGAAAATCCCAGAAAAGACATAATCCTTAAGGGAAGATAACTCACATTAATGAAACCAACCATAAAATTACCAAAGCGCTTAACAAAATTGTATTGAGATTTACCAATGGGTCTTTCCAATTTATCGTATGGAATAAACTTTACATTAAAACCAACCCATAGAATATCATACTGGTAAAATTTGTTTCTCTCTTTAATGCTGTTGACTGCATCCATGGCATTTCTACTTAAGAGCGCAAAATCAAAACCCCCTGGAGGTGCATTTGGCAGGAGCATCTTATAAGCTAATCTTGAAGTAACTTTATTTAGTAGCGCTGTTCCATGACTCTTTCTATAAGATATCACAACATCACTGCCTTTTTCCCATTCTTTTATCATGGCAACACATTGCTCAGGTGGATCCTGCAAATCAGCCGCCATATTTATCACCGCATCTCCTTTGGCATAATGCCAACCCGCCAATATGGCGGCCATTTGGCCAAAATTCCTGGATAAAGAAATGATTTTAATTCTATTATCGTTGTGCTGTTTTTTTAATTCCAATAATTCCGCGAGTGAGTTATCTTTTGATCCGTCGTTTACAAATATTAATTCGAAATCGTATTTGGGAAAATGGGTCTCAAGTTCTGTAACCATTTTCTTGTAGAGGACAGTCAAAGCACTCTCATTATTATAAACCGCAAAACAAAGGGATATTAATTTTGTTGTTTCCAAATTATTCCCCCTTTTCACACAATAGGAATATACTGGAACACAAATCCGGATATTGCTGCCCAAGTTTGTAGCATCCCTCCAGGTACTCTTTGGAGATGATATCCGTTTGCAACAAGTGATCCCACTGGAAATTCGCCAACGCCTTGAAGAAAATACCTGTTCGATGAGCCACTTTCAACCCAGCAGCCACAGCATCGCGTTCCAGAGTATCCAATGTGTAGGTGCGTCGGTGACCATGCTCGGCTTCCGATGGTGTCACGGCGGCATTATGAGAGATCAATCCCATTTTGACCGCGATCTGCCTCGAAGGGGCATTGGCATTCGGGCACACCAAAAATAACCTGCCGCCTTCGGCCAGCCACTCATTATTGATGCGTTTTAAAACCAGCAATGGATCATCCAGATGTTCCAATACATGGGTCATGACAATGTTGTCATAGCGCTTGGGCAAGGTCGCTTTCTCGAATAATGCATGGACGAAATTAACCTTGTTGCCCAGCTTCTTTCTGGCATCCTCAATAGCCACGTCGGAGACTTCAATACAGGTGATATCATCGAAATATGATTGTAATCTTCTAGTAAAATCGCCCTTGAAGCATCCCAGCTCAAGCAAACTTCCCTTGTTAAATAAGGGCTCAAACGACCTGATCATGTAAGAGTGCATTACGTCGTAATCAAAGCTATACGCATAGTTATGACCTTTTGTATCTTGCAATTCACTATTATAGTCTCTGTTTCTACCCATATGTTTCAATCCCAATATCCTGTATTTTGTATTAGATTCTCATAGTCCTGTTTTGTAACACCGACGACTATCTGATCCCAATAGCGTCCCTTCCTGAAGTAATAATTTCTCCTTCTTCCTTCTTCTTTCCAACCTAACTTTTTTCCGCAATAGAATGCATAAGATATCTTATTGTAATCAATAATTGAACCATCAAGCCTTTCGAGATGCAATTCTTCAAATGCATATCTCATTGTTGCCATAACTGCATCAACACCGTAGCCCTTTCCCCGAACATCAGGATCGCCCAACATGACACCATGCCATGCATGATTGTTTCGCCAATCAATGTTGATGATACTGGATATTCCAATGATACCTGCACCTGGTATCTCTATAGCAAGCCTAAGATTTAATTGATCATTTTTTAGACTTTGAAACCACATCTTGTGAAAATCCATAGAGCTTGGGAAATGCACATTCCCAATGACATCCTGTGTTTCTGGATCATTTGCCCATTTGTGGAGTAGTTCGAGATCGCTATCTTCGATAGCCCTGAGCACTACTTTATTCCCTTTTATATTCATTGCCCCCCCATGATTTAACTGTTCTGTTGATTTTGGATTTATGTTATGCTTGTATCGCTTTCTAGAACAGCGATACCAAAACCATAACGTCCAAATTCGTTGCCATTATACAATATATAGATTTTATCATCACAATGGAACACATTGGGGTAACATATCATATCCGAATCCCAACTGTCTTTAGAAATGTCAATACCCGCTTCATGATCTTTTCTTATCCAATTCTTCAAATCATTTGAAAAGGCATATCCGATCCGGTAGCCTCTGTGTTTGTTCCTTCTGAAGCCATCCGGCTGTCTGTAACAAAAGAACATGTGGTATCGATTATTGAAAAAAATGACCGTAGGTAGTGCCTGGCATTCATCAGGGGCAAGCTTGTCGCTTATGATCTGCCTGCCTTCTTTCTGCCAGGAAATTCCGTCAAGTGAAATTGCATGAGCAATTTTGTAAATCCGGTCAGGAGCTTCATTGCCGCTGAACCTTACCCATTTCGTACCGTGTATATACCACATATGATACATATCGCCGAAGAGAGCAACAAAGGCATCACCAACAAGAAAAGGCTCATGCAGCGACGACGATAGTATCGGACCTTGTCCGATTTTTTGAAAGGTAAGACCGTTATCTTTGCTAATTGCCAAGCCAATACCTGAGTCAACCGAAACAGAAACCCTTCTGGTCCACCCTGTTGTGTAGGCAAGAATTCTGCCCTTATCCCTAAGGACATTGAAAGGGAAAATACCGTGTTCATCGAAGCAACCCAAGGCGCCCAATTCAATGACTGTATTGGTAGCGATATTGATTATTTTCTTGAAATCATTGCTCATATCTATAAAGGAAACATGGCTCAAATATTTTCCTGTCAAGTCTCTTTCTCTTGTGGAGAAGTAAATCCTGACAAAGTCATTGAAGACGAGGGCTTGCGGTGATTGCGCGTATTCGACACAATTATTCGCAAGTTTGTAATCAGAAGGACTAAAAATTTTCCCCAGTTTTTTCCACTTCATACAACTAATTTCTATCAGAGCTTGTATTCTTCCATTTCAGCTAACCCAAACCCAAACCTGCCGACATGATTACCAAGATAAAGCATATAGATTCTGTCATTAAGTTCAAATACATGTGGGTAGGCAATCGATTGATTGTCCCATCCCGTAGTCGAGATATCTATACCTGCCCGTGCATCATCTCTGTGCCAGTGAAACATGTCGTCAGATACCGCATATCCGATGCGGTAACCCCTCTCGTTATTCCTGAAATCCAAGGCATATTTATAGCAGAAGAACATGTGATATTTGTTTTTATAAAAGAACACATCGGGACTTGCCTGGCATTCATTTTCTTCGATTTTGTTTTCAATAATATCTTTGCCATCCCTGATCCAGTTGATTCCGTCGTCTGAAGAAGCCATGCGTATCTTATAGACAGCCTCTGGTTTACCATTATTGGCCAACCATTTCGTTCCGGCTACATACCAGAGGTACCAACGGTCACCGAATCTCCTGATCTTGGGCCCGCTCACGACAAAAGGATCGAGCATGTTGCTCGATAGGATAGGGCCTTTGCCGAGCTTAGTGAAACTCTTCCCTTCATCGTGACTAACAGCCACTCCGATTGCGACTGTAAAGGGGATTGATTCGCATCTTGTCCAGCCGCCATAATAGGCAAACACTTCTTCGCCATTTCTTATGACTGACACAGGATATGTACCAAACTCATCAAACGTTCCCACCTCTCCTAGCTCAAGAATCGGTTGTCGGGCGATATCGACGATCTTCGATAAATCACTGCGGTTTAGATCGAGGTACGCAGAGTAGCTTACATATTGGCCGTTTTTGTCCGCTTCCGGTCGACAGGAAAAATACACTCTTACAAATTCATCAAAAACCAATGTGGCGGGCGCCTGTGCAAATTCTTTCATCCATGACCTGTCCTTTACTTGAGTGGGGTCAAAGATTTTACCCAATTTGCTCCATTTAAACATTTGTGCCCCTACACTATTTTGATTTGTGCCATAATACCGCAGCACAGTTCAGGGTAATCCACACCCACGGTGCATAAAGCATCAATAACTTTCTGTCCAAAATTGAGAGAGATCATCTGCTGAGTAGTAAATGGTTTAAGGTAGATACCCTCTATTCGTTCTACTTCATAGCCGGCCATTCTTACCGCCTCAGCCAGAGACTTGACTGTGTAATAACGTTTATGGCCGCACAGGCGATCATGGTCGGACAACTGCTGAAGATCCTCCAGCATCCCGGCTAAATGCCCTAATCGCCTGTTTAGTACTTCTGCATTCGGTACCGTAACGAACATCTTTCCCCGAGGGGACAGAAAGCGCTTGTAATAGCTCATTATCTCCACAGGATTGTCTACGTGCTCCAAAATAAACCCCAAAACGATCAGATCAAACTTCTCATCACTAACAAATTTTTCAAAATAGGTTTCAATGATCTCGGGGTGGCAATCGGGAAATCTCTTTCTGAAATATTCAATTACTGCCGGTGACGCATCAAGCACAAGATGCCTATCAAAATGCTTTGAAAAAAAGGCTGTTGTGATCCCATGTCCTAGCCCGAGTTCAAGAATAGATTTTGCGTCCCCTGAAAGCAGAAGGACTCTTTGGGGATACCAGTTGAGTTGAATGTTATTGTCAAAATCATAGAGATTTTGTCCGTTGTATGCTGCTATGTGGTTATCAAGAATATTATCCATTTCTTACCTTAAACTATATTTTGTAAGTATTTCAGCAATTGCTTCTTTTGAATTGAAAAACATGACGTCTATTATTGATAGCCAAGATACAAACTCATTATTAAATTGTTTATATTCAAAATCATTTGCCTCAAGAAAATGCAAATCGATGCCCTCATTTTTAAATTCATCTCTTGTGTATAGTTGAATCCCTCCTATTGGATTGACGTACGTGTCCGCATTCCTTTCTTTACACATTGCAATAACTTTCTTATCCGCTTTCAAAGCATGGTCGATAGGTATTGTTGATGATACGATCAAGGAAGTTCGTATCGCTAAATATTCTTTTACCTGGTTTAGAGAATATAAAATGAAATTAAACAAATTTTTATCTTTGAAACAGATACATTTTTCAACTATCGGGTAAACAGCCTCAAATTGTGGTGCTTTCCTATAAGATTCTTTGATTCTATTCAACATTTTTACTCTTTCGGAAGGCCAACTGTCGGCCAGGCATCTATCTCTGACATCCAAATAGTCGGAGTCCTTCCGAAGAGGAATGGTTATGAATGAATCCTGTCCATTAACCAATATCCTATTTCTATTAATCCATCCCTTTTTTGTGAATTCTATATTGTCATAAACAACAAATTCATCAACCGTATTCATTAATTGAAAATATCCAATATACGGAAAGAAATACGGCTGCATGATGCCGATTTTCATGATTATGCCTCACTGATAATTGATACAATCCTCATGACAGACTCGTTGTCCAGCGAGGGATAAATTGGCAAACACAATACCTGTTCAGAAACCTGCCGGGCTACTGGTAAGTTAGCATTTGCCGCTGACGGTAAGCCACGATACATTGGGAACTCACTTATCAATGGGTAAAAATAGCGTCGGGGGAAAATTCCATGCTGTCGAAGTTTATTATTTAACTCATCGCGCGTGAGGGGATATTCCTTTTCGATTAATATGGGGAAATAAGCATAATTATAAATTGTATCGGCAGGTAAGGACGGACATGAAATACCCTCAATATTCAAGAGTTGTTTTCTATACAGGGTGTCTATTTCCCGCCGTCTATTAATTGCTTTGTCAATATGCTTTAGTTGCAATAATCCGAATGCCGCTTGCAATTCATTCATTTTGGCGTTGATTCCCGGTGCAACAACATTCACTTCGCCGTGGTAACCAAAATTCTTCAAATCATTAATGCGGTCTTTCGTTTTAGCATCAGGGCAAACTATGGCGCCACCCTCAAAGGTGTTAAATACCTTTGTGGCGTGAAAACTCATGGTTGACAAATCTCCGTGTTTTAAAAGACTCTCGCCTTTATAGCTGACACCAAAGGCATGCGCCGCATCATAAATAATTTTTAGCCCGTATGTATCGGCAATTTTCTGTATCTTTTCCACATCACACGGCGTCCCATATACATGCACCGGCATAATCGCGGTAGTGTGAGGGGTGATTGCCGTTTCGATTTTTTCCGGATCAAGATTGAATTTTTCTGAATGAATATCCACAAAAACGGGTTTTATTCCATTCCATAACAAGGAATGGGCCGTGGCAACAAATGAAAATGGCGTGGTAATGACTTCACCGGTAATCCGCAACGCTTGAAGCGCCGTTACGAGCGCGAGAGTGCCATTAGCAAACAAGGCCAGATGATCCACTCCAAGATAATCAGCTAACTTTTTTTCCAGTTCCTGATGAAACGGACCACCGTTAGTGAGCCATTTGCTTTCCCAGATTTGCTCAAGGTATGGTTGAAATTCCTCTAATGGGGGAAGAAACGGTTGTGTTACATAAATATTTCTTTCATGCACCTTATTCACCTGCCTAGTTTTTGGGAAGTTTTGCGCTAATTGCACAAATCTGGTTCCGGGACAGTTGTCTCATGTCTTGTTTACCGCTATTCCATGCTCGATACCAATCCGCCGTCCAGTCGATGGCGGTGGAGCTGTCCAAAGAGGGATGCCAATCCAGCTCAGCTAACGCTTTGTCTATGTTCAGATGCAGAAGATGCGCCTCGTGGGGAGCCTTTCCGTGAGGGCTTGGAGTTGAAATTTTGCCGCTTCCCCAGGCAGCCACAAAACGTTCTGCCAACTCTTTGACAGTAATCTGATCGGCTGCCAGGGGGCCGAAGTTCCATGCCCCGCTCAATTGGACAGGATTATCCAGCAGGCGCCGTGCAAGAAGAAGGTAGCCGGAAAGAGGATCAAGAACATGCTGCCATGGACGGGTGGCCTTTGGATTGCGCACGATGATGGGTTCTCCCTTGGACAAAGCGCGGATGCAGTCCGGAATAATACGATCCTTTGCCCAATCGCCACCGCCGATGACATTGCCGGCGCGGACGGTTGCGAATCCTATATGGGGGCCTCTTGCACCCTGTTGAAAGAACGATCGTAAATAAGCGGAGCAAACAATCTCCATCGCCCCTTTGCTGGCGCTATAAGGGTCATGGCCGCCCATAGGGTCGTTTTCCCGATAGCCCCAGACCCATTCCTTGTTTTCATAACACTTGTCGGATGTTACAATAATCACTGATTTTACGGAAGGGCAATTACGAATTGCTTCCAGAATGTTGACTGTTCCTCCAATGTTGGTATCAAAAGTTGTTTTGGGATCATCGTATGAATCTCTGACCAGGGGCTGTGCAGCCAGATGAAAGACGATTTCCGGTTGGACAACGGCAAAAGCGGCCTGCACAGTCTGCGCATCCCGAATATCGCCTTCGATGTTATGAATCAGAGCATTCAAACCGATTAAATCAAAATGGTTTGGTTTCGTGTTCGGTGCTAAAGCAAGGCCCGTAACATCTGCGCTCAATTTATGGAGCCAGAGGGTAAGCCAGGAACCCTTGAAGCCCGTGTGGCCGGTAACGAGGACGCGCTTGCCTTTGTAAATACCTTGGAAAAGATCCGGTTTGAGTGCATCAGAATTGGGGGATGGGAAGATTGGAGAATCGGTCGATCTATTCTTCATATTTTTTCCTTTAATCGCTGGTCGTGATCAAATCATCTAATCTTGATGAAGTTGTCCATAATTTTCACAACGTATTCTATTTGTTCATTTCCAATACCCGGATAAGTGCCGAGAAAGAAAGTATCGTTCATTATGCGGTCGGTATTGACAAGATCTCCAATTTTCCGATGTGCCATATTCAGATAAGCCGGCTGCCGAAGAAGATTGCCGGAAAAGAGGTTTCGGGTCTCCACAAGATGCTCACTCAGATGATTGGCCAGTTCCGTACGTGTAAATCCGGCAGTTTGCCTGACGGTCACGGGAAAGGCGAACCAGGCGGGATCGCCGCCTTCTATAGCCTGGGGAAGAATGAAACGATCTTCGTATTTCCGAAAAGCGGTCGTCCATTGTTTGAAATTTGCGCGCCGAGTGGCACAGAAACAATCAAGTTTCTTCAACTGCTCGACACCGATGGCGGCCTGAATGTCCGTAGCCTTAAGATTGTAGCCGATATGGGAATAGACATATTTGTGGTCATACCCCTCGGGAAGATTGCCATATTTTCCTGAGAAGCGGCGACCGCAGGTGTTGTTTTCTCCAGGTCCGCAGTAACAGTCACGGCCCCAATCCTTAATGGAGCGGACAGCCCGGGCCAGGATCTCGTCCGATGTCAGTACCGCACCACCCTCGCCCAGTGTGATGTGATGCGCAGGATAGAAACTGCAAGTGGCTATGTGGCCGAATGATCCGAGAAAACAAGTTCTTTGAGATTCAGGCTTAAGTGATGCATCATTTAAGGTGTATGTTGAACCAAGAGCATCACAACAATCTTCAACCAAAAAAAGGTCATTATTTTTAACTATTTTCAGAATATCCCCCAAGTTGAAGGGATTGCCAAGAGTATGAGCTATGAAGATGGCGCGTGTTTTCGGACTCACCGCTTCTTTTATCTGACCTACAATGGCATTGTAGGTGGGAATATCCACGTCGACAAAGACAGGAACCAGGCCGTTCAGGATGATCGGATTTACGGTTGTAGGAAAACCTGCGGCAACGGTGATAACCTCGTCTCCGGGCTTCAGGCGGCGGTCTCCCAGAAGATGGGAGGTCAAGGCGGTAATGGCTAAAAGATTTGCCGAGGAGCCGGAATTGGTAAGAATAGCATATTCGACGCCAACTTTAGCCGCAAGTTCCACCTGAAATTCCTCTGTAAAACGGCCTTCCGTGAGCCAAAAATCAAGTGAAGCCTCAACGGCCGACTGGATTTCCTTTTCATCAAAGACCCGGCCAGCATATCGGACAGGGGTTTTGCCAGCAACAAAGGCATTCTTTGCATTTCTCAACTGGTGGAACTCGGCAACAAGCTCGGCGATTCGTTGTCTTAATTCTGCTTCAGTCATTTTATTTATTCCCATTCATCAATATGTATTTTATCAGGCCTGACACCACGACTTGTCAGACCTGTTTTAAAGGCGGTGATCATGGCAACCGGCCCGGCAAGATAGAATGTTGCGGTTTCAGGCGTATCCGCCACCTGCCAGATCTTATCAAGCGACAAACTGCCGCCACTGATGGAAAAGTAGCCGTCTTTATAACAACCGTCTTCAGAAAAAGCAAAGAGTTTGAATCCATTGAGTTGGGAAATGGCCTTTTTCAGAACCTCTGTAAAGAGAAAAAGTTCGGGCTTTCTTACGCCGTAAACAAGCTTCAGGGACACTCCAGAAAAGGCGTATAACTCATTCGAGATGAACGAAATAAATGGAGTGATCCCTGTGCCACCGGCAACCAGGACCACTTCCTCATCCAGAGAAGCCGCCAGGCTAAAATGGCCGTAAGGGAGGCGCACCCAAACTTCCTTGCCAATGATAAGTTCCTCTCGCATTCGCTTTGTGAACGCCCCCTTAACAGAGTAAGCGATGATCATTTCGGAATCGAATGGCGAAGACGCGATGGAAAATACTCGTGATTCCGGCCAAAAGCCACCAGTAGGATCAAAAGGGTCAAGTGCCAGATGCAAAAACTGTCCCGGTTTAAAATTCGGAAGACGGCGGGATGGCTTCAATGAGATGGTCGATACCACATCATCGTGGTTCCTAATAGAGGAAACGATGCATTTTAGTTTTACGGGATTAGCCATACATTTAATCCTTCATCAATAAGTATGCTGAGTAGTTAACTCAAAAAAGTTCAATTTTTCAAGTGGTTTCGTCTTATTCTCGGTCTCATTTCAAAGTTGAATTTCATGTGATTGATTTTATTTATTAATTAAGAAATCATTCTAAGCCGTGAATATTTCTTTAATCTATTTATTTTTTTTGTTAAAGATCAGATTGAAATGAAACAAATACGAAGAAAAAAATATATTATTTGGATTTTGGGCAAATCCAACAGGAGCAATGGGGTAAAAGCACTCCGTGCACTTGCTGATGCTCTTTTAAAATCAGGCCTGGAGGTATTGGTTTGGGCAGCTGACTGCAGCCATGATTACGATTATAATTACATCGACACCGAATCAATAACAAGAGAAATGCGCGCAAACGATGTCGTCGTTTATCCCGAAAGTGTCAAGGGAAATCCTTTACGCTTTCAAAATGTCGTGAGATGGGTTTTATATTTTCCAGGTCAAATCGGCGACGGTGAAAAGGTATATCATCAAAGCGAACAGATTTTTACTTGGATGAAAGAGTATTATGACAATGTCCCCGTTCTTTGCTTTCCCTACGTGGATGAAACTTTATTCTATAACGATGGAAGAGAAAAAACGGAAAACTGTTATTTTACTCATAAAGGAGGGAAATTCAGAGATGTTCCTGAAATTGAAGGGTTTACTGAAATAAGCATGAAATATCCCGAAACAAAAGAAAAATTCGCTGAACTTTTGAGGAAAACAAAAGTCTTGTATTCTTACGATCGATACTCGGCGGTTTTAGATGAAGCCGTCGCTTGTGGAGCGCAAGTGAAAATCATAGAAAAAGACAGAGTTGTTGATTTAGAAAATGAAAATATGATTACAAGTAAAAAAACCGGGCGATATCTGAACGAATTTATAAAAATAACACAAGGCATGAATTACAAAGGAGAAATACAGACTGTTAAAATTGATTGGTTCTACTTTTTGAAATGGAATTTAATGGAATTTATCGGAATTATTTTTTCCCACAAAAAATTCTCCACAAAATACAGAAATAAACTTATAAGCAACTTCCCGTTCAAGTTCATGAAAGACTTGTAGTTTTTCCGCCGTTTTATTGATGAAAATTAAGGAATTTTATGGTCAATGAAACCTTTACATGTAAAATTTATTGACGGTGGCGAGCAGGCAAAGCCGATCATTCTGCATGCACTATCGAAAGATTATGACGTACAAGAGTCAGATGCTCCGTATGTTGTTTTCTTTGGTGATGATAAAAAAGCTAAACATAAACAATTTCAAAAATGCTTAAAAATATACATGGCTGTTGAGTATAAATATCCAAACTTCAATCAATGTGACTATGCTCTATCGTATCTGAATCTCTCTACTCAAAAAAATTTGCGTTTGCCTTTCTATACATGGGAAGATCGAGGAGAAGATTTGATAAAAGGCGAAAATGAATGGAAGAAAATTATTCACGAGAAGAACAAATTTTGTGCCTTTATTGTATCTAACGTAAATCCAAATCGCACTTGGAAACGCATTTCCTTTTTTCACAAACTAAGCAAATACAAAACCGTCGATTCCGGGGGAGGGGCTCTAAATAACATCGGATACAGAGTCGATAAAAAACTGGAGTTTTACAAACCATACAAATTCGTAATGGCTATTGAAAATCAAATGAGCCGTAAATATACCACTGAAAAAATTGCCCATGCGATGATGTCCCGATGCATTCCTGTTTATTGGGGAAATCCTGATATTGTAGAGGAATTCAATCCGAAAAGTTTTATCAATTTGCACGATTTTAAAAATGACGCGGAAGCCATCAATCATATTATTCAAATAGATCAAAATCAGGCCTTGCTGGAACAATACATGAAGGAACCTTTTTTTTATAATAATCAATTAAATGAATGGTTTGACATTCAACGATTGCGTAACTTTTTGGTAAAGGCGATCGAAAGTCCGCGAGTGAACAGAGAATTATGGGGATATCTTCCATTCAGGTTGCTCGAAATCAAAAAAAACATACAGCCTTATTACGAGAAAATTGAAAATGCTGTAAAATCATCGATGAAATAACAAGCGCTGAAAGCGTGCCTACTGTATGAATCATCATTCTGATAACTTTTTTAATTTAATTTCTAATAAAAAGAAAATACTGGTTATTGACCTTGGTTTTTTAGGTGACAGCATTCATCTTCTGCCAGCATTATGGGGAATTCGGCAAGGACTTCCTGATTCCTATATCGAGGTAATGGTGGCGGATCATATCCAATCCCTGATGGGGCTTGTTCCATGGATTGACAAGACCTCCGGATATCCCCGATATCCGAAAGGTCCAAAATGGTATCAGGATGTCGACCGTGTATTGAGATTACGTAAAGAAAAATACGATGTCATTATCAATTTGAACGGATCTGACCGTTCCTGTTTTTTGACTTTTGCCATCGGGGCTCCTTATCGTTTGGGACGTGTGCCTGATAGGGAAAAATTCATTACCAATGCTTGTTTTACCCACAGGGTCGATGTTCCCTATCACACAATGCCCTGTTATATTCAGCGCTGGCAATGTATCAAAAAAGCCGGTTTTCCGACAGAAAAACCAATCTTCAACATCATAATGCCACTTGCAGTCAAAAGTAAAGTTGATCACTTATTGGAAGGGAAATGCAACTTTATTCATGTAAGTCCATTCACCGTAGAGGATTACAAGGAACTCCCCACAGAAATTCTAGCAGCATTTTTGAACTCCATAAAAGACCCGCTTGTTTTGTCGTGTGCGCCTACCAAACGGGAGAGACAGAAGCTTCAAAAGTTAATTTCACTGTTAACCGTAAAACCATGGAAAATTTTTGAAGGCAACCTGTCCCTTCAAGAGCTGGCGGGGGTGATTGGTTACAGTAAATTACATATGGGCGGGGATTCCGGGGGGCTACATGTGGCAGTCATGATGAATGTACCAACCTTTTCCTGGTTCCGCGAATATCCCGGAAAAGTGGAGTGGTTGCCTATTGGAAGTCAACATCGATACATTATCGGGGACACATCTCCCGAAGGACTGCAAAATATTACAACGGGAGATTTAATTAAATTATTTCATAGATCCTAGTGTTATGTCCCGGAAATGTATTAGCAAAGTCTCTTGATTTTTCCAGGATTGAATCAGCAATAGCAGTACAGGCAAATGATCTGATGGAAGTGCTGTATCGTTTGACAAACTGATTGGTCTTGGCGACCTTTTTGATCTTGATAATCACAGACCTCATTCTCTACCGAAGATCACGACCGGATCCTTTTTGCCGCGTCCAGCGTGTTTTTCATGAGCATGGCAATCGTCATGGGGCCGACGCCGCCGGGCACGGGCGTGATGTAAGATGTTTTGGGGGCGACTTCATCAAACGCGACATCGCCCGCCAGTTTTCCGTTTTCCAGCCGGTTGACGCCGACGTCAATCACCACGGCACCCTCTTTCACCATGTCCGCTGTGATCATGCGCGGCTTTCCGATGGCGGCAATCAGGACATCGGCACGTCTTGCCACGGAAGGCAGGTCCTTCGTCTTGGAATGGCACATCGTCACCGTGGCATTCTGGGCCAATAGCAGAAGCGCCATGGGCTTGCCGACAATGTTGCTGCGGCCGATCACGACCGCGTCTTTTCCGGAAAGCTCAATGCCGGTGCGGGCGATCAGTTCCATGATGCCCCGGGGTGTGCACGGAACGAAGAGCGGCGAGCCGGTGACGAGACGGCCGACATTGGCCGGATGAAATCCGTCCACGTCCTTGTTCGGGTCGATGGCGGCAATGATTTTATCCGCGGCAATGTGTTTGGGCAGGGGAAGCTGAACCAGGATGCCGTGAATTCGCCGGTCGTTGTTCAGATCGCGGATCAGGGCCAGAAGCTCCGCCTCTCCGACATCGGCGGGCAGCTTGTATTCGCGCGACAGAAAACCCACCTCCGCGCAGGCTTTGGCCTTTCTCCCAACGTAAACTTTCGAGGCGGGATCATCGCCCGCCAGCACGACGGCCAGGCCAGGCACGATGCCGGTCCTTCGCGTTAAGACTAATGTTTCTTCCCGAACCGCCTGGCGGATATCCTGCGCAATTTTATTTCCATCTATAATGATCGACATAACTTCCCTTATTTTTCGATGCTACCCCGGTGCTTGCCTGTGTGACGCTTCGGCATGACGGTTTTGGATTCTTTACAAGTCGAAAGGTTTGCATAGTACACGCCCGTCATTGCGAGTCCCGACATTTCGGAACGAAGCAATCTCATAAGCTATTGATATTTATAGAGATCGCCACGTCGCTTCCGTTCCTCGCGATGACAAAACAGTAATGATGCAAAGCTTTCAATTCATCGGCCGCAATTTTTCAGCGCGTTGGAATATAGTGTAAAAACAAAACCCTGGCAAGAAGAAAACCGCCGCGGGGAGAAAATCGGAACGCGCGCGGATATCTTCTTGAAAAAATGCCGAT